>Ga0105104_10000395_pt1 | contig 33176 bp, 26 predicted proteins | sample PPLLaktember2015_3_FD_87034 | JGI IMG/M metagenome (GOLD analysis project Ga0105104, IMG submission 87034) | Freshwater sediment microbial communities from Prairie Pothole Lake near Jamestown, North Dakota, USA - PPLs Lake P7 Core (6) Depth... | ecosystem: Environmental > Aquatic > Freshwater >... | reverse complement strand
CTAAGTTAAGGTTATTTTTGTGCTATAGGGGCGAGGCGCTGCAATTTTATTGACTTCATTCCAGGATAAACCCGTGGTCTCCTTTATCAGGTCCAAACTGAGCCCTTTTTCATATAATTTATAGGCAACTTCTCTTTTGCCTTTTTTCTCGCCTTCTTTTATCCCTTCTTTTTTTCCTATTTTCTCGCCTTCTTTTATCCCTTCTTTTATCCCTTTTTTTTCTCCCCTTTCTTCACCTATTTTTTCACCTTCTTTTTTCCATCGTTCTGCTAATGTAGGCATAATATCACCTCCGTTGACCTTTCATTGGCAATCGATCGTTAACAATTAGTTGCAATGCGGGCAAGTGAAAAACCGGAAGACCGGGGCATTAATTCTCCTTTTTCTTAGATGCATTGTATTCGACACGAGGCGCTGCAATTTTATTGACTTCATTCCAGGATAAACCCGTGGTCTCCTTTATCAGGTCCAAACTGAGCCCTTTTTCATATAATTTATAAGCAACTTCTCTTTTGCCTTCTTTTATCCCTTCTTTTTTTCCTATTTTCTCGCCTTCTTTTATCCCTTCTTTTTTTCCTTCAAGTTTCCCTTCTTTTTTTCCTTCTTTTTTCCATCGTTCTGCTAATGTAGGCATAATATCACCTCCGTTTATTTTACTTTCGTCGATAATTTTTTCTAACCTGTCCGGCTTTACATCCTGCGTCGAACAGATGTAACGCATAAAAAAGCCTAATAAATCATTATTGTCGGGGAATCCTTTCTCGTCCCAGTATTGAAATATCTCCCGGATCGATTCGATATCATTACTATACGCCAATTTCATTAAAACCAACGCACTGAACACATACGCATTCTCCCGCAAGTTTCTATTTTTTTCATCCTTGTAGTCCCAAATATTGGTGTCGAATAGAATATACTGGAAATCCAACAAATACTTCTTCAATTCGGGTTCAGCTTCGAAATCGACATCAAATTGACCCAGGAATGACTGCGGAACCTTCCACTGCTTTTTACCATTATAGAAAACCACCGGGATGATTAACCGGGGCGGATTATTGTTGTTATAATCTTTCTCCCACTCCAAAACCATATATTTAAGAACCTGGAGAAAAATTCTTTTCCTCCCCCTGGTTTTATGCTCGATGACAAAATAGATTTCAACCTGTTTTTTTGTGTTTCCCGCTATATAGATGGACACTTTAACTACGATATCGGAATATCCTTTCTTATATTGATTGGAAACATATTTTGTGGGTTCCACTCGAATGGTGGAATAATCGATCCGCGAACTCAATGCGGTGGGCAGGACTTTCTCCAAAAAATACCGTGTGTTGACAGGGTTGCCGAATATTTTATGGAAGAAGTCGTCGTGAGGATGTTTTAATTCTTTGTCTAGCTCGTTCATGGTAAATTAATTATAATATTATTGGAAGTAAATTTCAACATTTTTGTATAATATACCAGTAATTTTAATTTTTTTCGAGGTATTATAAAATATTTGACAAGAGTAGGTGGAGAGAACTGGATGCTGAGTGCTGAAAATGTGATGATAGGGGTCAAGTTTTGCTTTGCAACATTTCAGCGATAGCTGTGGGATGCATCCCACGGCTCTGCAATAAAACCCAGCCGCGTGGGGCGGGCGAACCGACGCGGTTCAGTTACAATTTCTCGAACAAATACTTTGTCCACTGTGTCCAATCGGTCAACGTTGTCCACATTCTTGCCTATTTTTCCCAAAGAAAAAAAATCGCCGGGCAAAAAAAACCTCTGCGCTCTCCGTGAGCTCCGTGAGAGGCAAAAACAAAAAAGGAGCCAGCCGAGAATGTCACTTTAAAATGGTCGATTTTAATCATTAAATGGAGCATTATAATCTTAAAATATAGGATTTTAATCTTAAGATTGCCGATTTCAATCATTAGATTGTGAATTTTATTCTTTAGATTGTGGGTTTTAATCTTAAGATTTTGAATTTCAAGAATAAAGCCCGGCATTTTAATATTAAAAACCGGGATTTAAAGAATTAAAATAGGCATTTTAACATTAAAACCGGGAATTTAAAGATGAAAACCGGGTAATGTCATATGCCAACGATATATTTAATCAATCGGATCGCGCGTTCAAGGCTTATGTTTTATCTTTTCCAGGACGACCGTCGAGTAACGAACCAGTCCTGGCTTTAAGTTTTAAGTAGAAGTCCATGAAATAGTTTTTATAAAATTCAAGCTTTCTTAGCATGGGGAAATGTTAACATATCTGTTAACGCCTGTCAAGAAAAAATGGGGTAGAAAGTAATCCAGGGTTGATGGGATTTTTCTTGCATGTCCCGAATGCCACTGACTGGAGCTTAAAATTTGCTTTTAATGAAAGGCAAAAGTCCCTATTCATCCCCGGTTTTTCGTTTTTCGAGCGGAACCTTTGTCCATAAAGTCCACACTCTTTTGCATAATGACCCTTGGTAAGAATAGGCAGGGAATAGTCAAGAATGTGGACAAAGGGTGAGTTCGGAGAATTAATGTTAATTGCAGCAATGAAAAGTAGGGGCGGGATCCAAATCCGCCCCGATTTGATTCTGCCAGGTTAGGAGAAAAAGATAATGATGAATGATGAGTTTAATATTCCTAAATCCGCCGCCTGATTTGTCTTCGACTACCAAAAACCTTTTCGAGAAAAGGTTTCCGGACTTCCAAAAGCTTTTGATTATATACTTTTTAAAAGTTTTGGGAGGTGTCGGAACCTTTTTACAAAAAGGTTCCGACAAAACTGATGGTGAATCGCGGATTGCTGCTCCGGTTGACATTACCGTTTTGATGATGCATAATAGAAGTATGAAATCGAAAAAAAGAGCAAAAGGAATCTTGATATTGAAAGATCACTGTGAGGCTGATGAGATAGACTTTGAATTGGAGTATTTACTCTCTTTGTCCGTTGAGGAGCGATTTCATTTGATGGAAAATAAAAGCCGGGAGATCAAACACTTATTGGAGCAAAATGGACACAGAAGGCCTTCTGAAATCATTAAACGACAATAAGGCGGATTATGTAGTTATCGGCGCAACGGCGTTCCCCGTACACGGGTATGCACGGGCTACCCTTGATATCGATATTTTTGTCAGACCTGAGTTAGACAATATCAAAAGAGTAAAAAAAGCGTTGACGGAATTTGGATATGATCTAACCGATATTAGCTTCCAGGACTTATTAAAAAATAAATTACTCATCAGGCAATATATTGTTGTTACCGACATCCATCCTTTTGTTAAGGGTGTTACTTTTGAAGAGATATGGGAAAACAAAATAAAATCCAAATTCGGTAATACAGAGGCTTTCTTCCCATCTCTCGACGATATAATAAAAATGAAAAAGGCAGCGGGACGCAGCAAGGATTTAGAAGATTTAAAATTCTTAGAGAAGATTAAAAAAAAAAATAAAAAAAGACCTTACCAGGCTAGTGTCTAATCCCTATAGGCTCAAAACAAACCATATTGTGTTCACAAGCGGTAAGCTATCGATGGAAAATTCGAGTTAACGCCGGGATGAAAAATAAATATTCAACAACTTCTCCGCTGCATCGGTCGGCAAAATCTCTTCCTTCACGATTCGATGCTTCAACGGCCCTAAATAATGCTTAACCTGGGAATTGGAAAAAAAACTTTCTTTTAAATAATTTTCAATCATGGCATAAACCCAATCCAACGATTGATTGTGCCTGCGATTTTCAAAAAACCCGGATTCTTTGGTCGCCTTTTCAAAACTCTTAATCATCTGCCAGATTTCTGGGATTTTATCCCCGTTGAGAGCGGAACAGGTCATGGCTTTGGATTCCCACCCGGGAGTGGGGGGCGTTAGATACTTAAGCGCCGAAGCGTACTCATTACAAGCAAGCTGGGCTTTGGTTACGTTTTGACCGTCGGCTTTATTCACCGCCAAAGCATCGGCCAACTCGATCACTCCTTTCTTTATCCCCTGCAATTCATCACCGGCACCGGAAATCATCACCAATAAGAAAAAATCCACCATGGAACGTACGGTGATTTCACTTTGCCCCACACCGACCGTTTCCACCAGGATGACATCATAACCCGCCGCTTCGCACAAGAGAATGGTTTCCCGGCTTTTGCGCGTGACACCTCCGAGGGTTCCGCCGGACGGAGAAGGACGAATAAAACAATCGGGCTGGCGGGCGAGTTTTTCCATGCGGGTTTTGTCTCCCAGGATACTGCCGCGGGTGATGGTGCTGCTGGGATCAACGGCGAGGACAGCCACTTTGTGTCCCAGTTGGATTAAATGGCAGCCGAGGGCTTCGATTAATGTACTTTTACCTGCACCTGGAACACCGGTTATACCGACTCTCAAGGAATTGCCGGAGTAGGGGAGGAGCTGTTGAAGAACCTGGCGGGCTTGTTCGTAGTGATCCTGGGAGTTGCTTTCAATTAAAGTGATAGCCCGAGCCAGGACCATTTTATCATTAGCAAGAACACCTTTTACATAATCGTCAACGGTGAGGTGCGATCTTTTACGGGCGGTTTCCGAAGGGTCCGGGTGTTTGGGAGATGGTTTTTCGATACCCAGCTTGATTCGGACGGCAAATGCATCGTTTGCATCATGGGGGGCCCAATCGGGGGCATAACCGGTTTCATCGCTATCGTTACTCATGATTTTTCGAAACGGATATTGTCGGGGAACTCCCACGAATGGGGAATACGCATGATCCCGATATCTTTATGCGTAGAGGTTACGCGGAAAGAATATTGGAAATGATGGTAATCGAACGGGTAACCGTCGCGTTTATGCACGGCGACATCGAGGAAATAACCGCCGTTAATCAAATCGAGGGAGGGGAAGTTCACTTTGACGGAACCGCTGCCGGAAATACCTGTGGATTTATAATCCTCGATGAGGGTGTTGGTACCGTAACATTGAACGCCCTCGGAATTAAAAATACCGATACCGAAGACAAAATCATCTCCAGGAGCGGAGGTGTTGACATCGAAAACAATAGAAACGGGTTCGCCGGGTTCAAAGATATATTTTTCTTTCCCTGAGCCGTCGATCATGCGGACATTTTCGATTTCGATTTCTTTGCTTCCCCATCGTTTTTCGCGGTTGACTTCCCCTTCCTTTTTTTCTTCCAGGTGTTTGATCTCGGCTTTTTTTTCATCGCGTTTGCCGATATATTCGAGGTAAGCATCGATGACCCGTTTGGGGTATCCTTGCATCTCGATTTGGCCGTTTTTCAGCCAGATGACTTCGTCGCTGATCAGATCGACGGTAGCGAGATCGTGGGACACGAAGATAATGGTTTTATTGTTTCGTTTGAATTCATTGATTTTATCGAGGCATTTGGGAACAAACGCGGCATCTCCGACGGCCAAAACTTCATCGATCAACAAAATATCGGGATCGACATTGATGGCGATAGAAAAACCCAAACGCATATACATACCGGAAGAATAGGATTTCACCGGGTTATCGATAAAATCTTCCAATTCGGCAAACCGGACGATCTGGTCGAGTTTTTCCTGGATTTTTTTACGGGGTAAACCGAGGATTATGCCGTTAATGAAAATATTTTCCCGGCCGGAAATTTCGGGGTGAAAGCCGGCCCCTAATTCGATGAGGGCTGAAATCCTTCCGTTCGTGATGATTTCACCGGAAGTGGGTTTGCTGATACCGGCGAGGATTTTCAACAGGGTACTTTTACCGGAACCGTTTTCACCGATAATACTCACGGTTTTACCCTGGGGGACGTGAAAACTGACACCGTTTAACGCGGCAAATTTCTCATCGCGTTTGAGGTCTGAAAACAGGGTCCGGTTGACCAATGCGCTTTTCAATGTCAAAAATTTATGTTTATGGGAGAATTTTTTATAATATTTAACGAGGTTCCTGGCAACGACGGGGTAATGGGTTTCATTTTTGCCGTTATTCATGGTTAGACCTCTTCGACAAAGGTATCCCGGAGCTTGTCGAAAATCAAATAACCGAGGTAGAAACAAAGGATACCGACGATAAATGTAACAGGGAGTTTTTTCCAATGGGGGAGTTTTCCAAAAACAAAAGCATACTGATATGCTTCGATGATATGGGTCATGGGGTTCAATGTCAAAATGAGGACGAAGGTTTTTTTTGCCTGGATGGCGGGGGTTAAAAACGGGTAAATGATGGGAGTGGCAAAAAACCAGAGGGTGATCAAGTTGGAGAGGATATCTTTCAAATCCCGGAAATGAACGGTTAAAGCGGATACGAGGAAGGCCAAACCCATGACGAACACAAATTGAACGATGACGGCAACGGGGAAAAATAGGGTCCACGGGGTGATATGAATGGTTTTCCCAAAGGCGATGATCATGGCCAGGAGGATGGGTATGCCGAGGACAAAATGAACGAGGTTGGTAAACACCACCATGATGGGGAGGACTTCGATGGGGAATTGAATTTTTTTAATGAGGTTGCCGTGGACAAAAAGGACATTGGAGGATTCGAGGAGGGAAGAGCTGAACCACAACCAGGGAAGAATGCCGGTAAATAAAAAGATGGCGTAATCGACTCCCTTGATTTCGGCGTTTTCGATTTTCCCGCTGCTGCCGGGGAGAAGAATCCCGAAAACCACGGAATAAACGACTAAAAGCAGCAGGGGGTTGATAAAGCTCCATAAAAACCCGAATACGGTTCCCCTGTAACGGGCTTTCAACTCACGGGAGATGAGTGTTACTATCAATTGGCGGTATTTAAAGAGTTCCTTCAACTTTGCAATCATATGTATATTGTCCTTATCCTGAAAGGATTCGATCCATTTCTTCGGAGTAAATGCCTTTTTCTTTAAAAATAATTAACGGAGGGCATTCAAAAGAAGAAACACGTGAATTGGATAATTGTACCAGAAAACGCTCGGGTTTTCTATCCTTAAAAGAAAAAACAAGGCGGAGGGTATGGACCGAAAACCCTGTAGATTGTGCCAGGTTAATGATTTGAGAAAAACGGGCATACGGGAGAACGAGGTATAAATTGCCGGGTTTGGGGAGGATAGAAAATGATTTTTCCAGGAGTTGCCGTAAAGTCAGGGACGTTTCCATTTTGGCGTCCCGGATTTCCGGGTTTGGGCTGCATCGTCCGCGATGGGTTTCAAAATAGGGGGGATTGGAGAAGATGTGGCGAATACCGGCATACCTTTTATATATATTATTAAAGTCTGCGGTTTCAATGGCTAATTGGGGAGAAAAGCAATTTTCCTGTGCGTTAAGAAGAGCGAGTCGGCTTAAAGATTGCTGGACTTCGACGGCGTGGATCATGGAGAATTTTTTTTTAAATAAAGCGAGGAGTGAGATAATCCCGCAGCCGGTTCCGACTTCCAGGGCGGTTTCGAAGGGTAGAGAAGGAAGAAAATCCGCCAACAGGGGTGCATCGATAGAAAAACGGTATCCTTTTTTATCCTGGTAAACGGTTACTTTTTTTTTGAAGAAAAAATCCGTTGTAATGATGTGATCGGGGTGAGAGAGTATCGCTGTCACTTTGTTTCTTTTTCTTCTGGAGGTTTTACGCCGTGCGTTTTCAAGTACTCCCGGATCAGGTGCAGTGCGAAGTTGACGGTGCGTTTTTTGATCATTTCGCGGGGGCCTGGGAAGAGCTGGTAAAAGCCGGTCTCTTTGTCCGGGGCGGAGAGGTGGACAAAAACCATTCCAACGGGTTTATCTGGGGTACCGCCGGCTGGGCCGGCAATACCTGTAATGCCCACAGCCAGGCTCGACCCGGTCAAACGTCGAATCCCTTCCGCCATTTCTTTAGCGGTTTCCCTGGAGACGGCTCCGTGATTTTTCAATGTTTCTTCGCCGACCCCCAGTAGTTTTATTTTCAGCTCATTGGAGTAAGCGATGATGCCGCCGAGGAAAACGGCGGAACTGCCGGGAACGTTGGTGATGGTATTACCCAAACCGCCGCCGGTGCAGCTTTCCGCGACGCTGAGCGTTAAGCCGTGGGCTGTCAATTCATCCACGATATAGTTTTCGAAACTGATATCTTTTTCAGTGACCAGGTAGTCTTTCATTCGTTCTTTGATTTTTTCCGCCAATTCGTCGGTCAGCAGTTGGCTTTCGTCTATGGATTTCCGGGAGCGTCCCAGGAGGTGGACCTCGATCACCCCCGGTGAGGCCAGGATGGTGGTTTTGGGGTTCCTGTACCGCGTGTAGAGTTCGGCGATCATGGAATCGACGCCGGATTCGGTAATACCGCTAAAGCGAAACGAACGGCGGTAAATAAAAAAATTGCACAAGGGTGCGATTTTTTCTTCCAGGACGCGGTCGAACATGGGCTGCATTTCAAGGGGGGGGCCGGGGAGAAGTAAAACGCGGCACGGTTCTTCATCGATATAAAGGCCGGGTGCGGTACCGTTGGGGTTGGGAATCACTTCGGAATCTTTAATAATAAATGCCTGGCGGGTGTTAATCTCGGGCATGGGCACGCCCCGGCGTCGAAACCGTTCTTCCAATTGTGCACGAATATCCGGGCGAAACTCCAGGTCTTTTTTCAATGCTTCTGCGGTGGCTTCGCGGGTAATGTCGTCCTGGGTGGGTCCCAAACCACCGGTGATGATGACTATTTGGGCCCGCTTCCAGGCGTTTTTAACGATCCAACTGAGGTTGACCATATCGTCGGCCACTACCACTTTCATATCCACCAGTATTCCTTTTTCCATCAACTTCCGGGTAATATAAACGGAGTTGGTGTCTACCCGGTTCAGTTCCAGCATTTCGCTGCCCGCGGCAATAATAATCGCTCTCATGATGCCTCCATAGAGTTTGGGTTTTCTTTCTCTGTCATCTCCTATTTTAATCTGTTTTGCCCTTCATATCAAGTTTGTATTTTTCGATTTTTCGATAGAGTGCAGGCCGGCCCAGTCCAAGAATCTTTGCGCTCTCCTGGATATTATGACCGGTAAAATGAAGGATTTTGCGGATATGATTTTTTTCTGCCTCTTCTAAAGAGCCAAACGAGTTGGGTGACGTTTTAATGATTTTTTTTTCTCGAAACCTGGGGGGTAAATGGCGGATTTTGATTTCTTCCCCGTCGATATAAGCCATGATTTCATCGATAATTTTTTTCAGTTCACCGACGTTCCCGGGCCAGGGGTAGCCGGAGAGGCATTTTTGAACATCAGGGTGGATTTCTTTCACGTTTTTCGAATAAACGACGTTGCCGGTGGAAATAAAGTGTTGGGTGAGAGGCAAAATACTGGGGGTGCGTTCCCGCAAGGGAGGAATATGGATTTTGATCCCTGCGATGCGGTGATAGAGGTCGTGGCGAAAGTCGGCATTTTTGCCGTGCCCCGCCAATATTTTATCGGTGGCGGCAATCACCCGGATACCCGGTTTGCGGGCTTCCATACCGGGTGATGAACCGATTTCCCCGGATTCCAAGACATGGAGCAATTTGGTTTGGATTTCCGGGTGGAGTTCGTCGATTTTGTCCAGGTAAAGGGTGCCTCCCTCCGTCAGCATTAACTTTCCCGGGTAAGTGGTGCCGTCCGCAGAAAATACCCCGTTTTCGAGTCCGAAGAGTTCGGCATCGGCCAGGTGGACCGGAACGGCGGAGCAATCCACGGTGATAAAACGCTTATTTTTTCGATCCGAAGCGCGATGAATCGCATGGGCCAGGAGTTTTTTGCCGGTCCCCGGCTCCCCGGTAACCAGGATGGGTTTATTGGTGCGGGAAGACTCTTTGGCCTTCTCGATCACATCATTCATGGCCCTGCTCTTAGAAATGATATTAATAAATGAAGGACCTTCGCCGATTTCTTCTTTTATATGCCGGAAATGATCCAGGTCGCGGTTGATATCGACGGCATTTTTTATTGTGGCCAGGAGGGCATCGATATCCAACGGCTTTTCAAGAAAACCGAACGCACCTCGCCGCATGGCATCGACAGCTTGATCGAGGGTCCCGTGACCTGTAATGAAAATCGCACGCTTTCGGTGATGAACGGAAATTTTTCGCAAAACATCCATCCCGGAACCGTCGGGTAAGTGCACCCCTAACAAAATCAAATCGAAAAACCTCTTTTTTAAAAACCGGTGAGCGGATGCAATATCGCAAGCTTCCACCACACGATACCGGCTGCGGCTTAAAGTACTTTTTAACGTCTCCCGCAGCGAATCATTCTCCTCGATAATTAAAACACAGGGAGTTTCTTTCATACTATTCTCCACGAAAACGAGCTGCCCACTTCGCAGTGTAATTTGAAATGCTGCTATTCTACCGTTTTACACTCCACTATTGTCGGTTTTAGAAAGCGGGCAGTCACCCGGGAAGCGATCGTATGAATCGGGCCTTATAAAAATTCTCAAATCTTCTTTTCAAAAATAGCATATATCTTATTCTTCCTCGCATTGATATGTTCCAACACGCGATTCATCATGACATTGTTTTCCAGTATCCAGGAAAGTTCTGCTTTCCTATAATTGTATTTGAGGGAATTTTCGACGATTTTTTTATAAAACAACAAATCGATTCCTTTATTCCTGTAATCCTTCAAAATCCCCATCAAAACCACACGAATCTGGGTAATATTCTTTAAATTCCGGATTAATTTAATCCAATTAAAAGGCAATAAGCGGCCCTTTAACGGCTTAATGACCTGGTTGATATCCGGCATTGCCAACATAAAACCCACCGGTTGATTTTTGTGTTCGGCGATCAAAATCAAATCGTGTTTGGCGAAAGATTTAAGCCTGCTGAACTCAGATAGTGCTTCCTCATATGAAAACGGGACAAAACCCCAATTTTCATCCCAACTGTTATTGAAAATATCCAGGACAATTTTGGCTTCGTTGATCTCATCATTAAACCGCGCATATCTCAACGTGATGTCGTTATCCTTCAAACGGTTTTCCATTTTTTCTACGAAATTAGGGAACCGGATCGATTCTTCCGTGACTTCGTAAGAGAAAAATCGAATGATGATTTCGAAACCCTCCTGGCGATAGAGCCGTTCGTAATAGGCCGGGTTATAAGGCATTAAAAGAAACGGGGACTCATCGAACCCGTTAAGCAGCAGCCCGGCGACATCGTTAATGGAGTAACTGGTGGGCCCCCTCAGTGAATCTGACCCCTGCTTCTTCGCCCATTCGATCACCGCTTCGAACAACGCCCTGGCGACATCCCCATCATCGATGGATTCAAAAAAACCGAAAAATGCCGCTTTATCCTTGTGAAATTCATTGTGGGCTTTATTGATGATCCCGGCAATCCTGCCCACCGGGCACCCATCTTTATAACATACATAGAATACCACCGGGTTCTTTTTAAGAAATGGATTATGCACAGGATCAAAGTTTTTTTTCTCTTCGATCATCAATTGGGGAACCCAATAAGGATTATCTTTGTACAATTTGTAGGGTAGTTGAAAAAAATCTTTAAATATCCGCCCTTTATTCGATTTTGCCTCTTTAATCATGACTGATGTGGAATTATTCATGCGCCTTCCTTTTTCGTGATAGTTTATTTTATACAAAAATCGATAAAAATGCAATCCTGTTTTTATTATTCTGACAAAACAGAAAAAAAAATATTTGCCTGTTGACAAAATAATGTTTGCATATTATTATATTTGCATGATGCAATTAAAGTTGAATACAAATAATAAGTCATACAACAAAATGGTTTATAAAACCGGAGTGCACAATGGATAAAGATAAACTCATCCGTTTTTCAGAATTGGTGGATCGATTAATTCGCCGTTTGAACCTGTTAAACCGGGATCAAAAAATATGCTATGGTATCACCCTTTCTCAATGTTATACTATCGAAACGTTAAACCAGAAAGGGACTCTCACGATGAACGCTTTAAGTCATGAACAAGGGGTAACCCTGAGTACCATGACGCGGGTGATCGATGTATTGGTGCGGGAAGGAGTGATTCTTCGGGTCAACGATCCCGCTGACCGGCGCAAGGTTTACGTGGAATTAACGGAAAAGGGGAAGGCTTTGGCCAAAGAGTTGAAGGGGTGTACGGACGCGTATACCCGGATGATACTCGATGAAATCCCCGGGGATAAACGGGAACAACTGATCGAGTCGATCGAGTTACTGATTCGAGCGGTGGAGGTTATCGGTACAAAATTTAAATGTTGTTCGATGGATTCGGAGGAATTAAGTCATGAAAATTAATAAGAAAGAAAATACGTGTTGTTCGTCGAAGTCGTGCTGTTCGGGAGAAAGGCAGCCGGGTCGAAAGCCGGCGGCGCCGTTTCAAAAGGTATCGACTCGTTTAACCCCGGCGGATAAATGGGGCGCCATCCGGGTGAGGCTGGGTATAAAGCGGATGAGCTATCAAGTGGAACCGGGTGTATATGCAGTGGGGAATCCCGGGCCTGAATCGGTGGTTTTGGTTACCTCCAATTATAAATTGAGTTTTGATTCGCTGAGGAAAGAATTGAGCAACCTGGATGCGTGGATATTGGTTTTAGACACAAAGGGGATCAATGTTTGGTGTGCCGCGGGTAAAGGGACCTTCAGCACCGATGAATTGGTTCGGCGGATCGAGGTAACGCAAATTGCGCAGTTGGTGAATCATCGCCGGTTGATTATCCCGCAGTTGGGGGCCGTTGGGATTTCGGCGCACCAGGTAAAAGAGCGATCCGGTTTTAAAGTCATATATGGACCTGTGCGGGCCTGCGATCTTCCCGCATTTCTCGAAGCCGGGATGAAAGCGTCGCCCGAGATGCGCAGGGTTCATTTTAATTTTTATGACCGGTTGAAAGTCATACCGGTTGAAGTCTCCATGAGTTTGAAATATTTATTTTTCAGTGCGTTGGCTTTCTTTTTCCTGTCCGGGTTAAGCAGCAGCGGTTACAGTTTGAGATTAGCGGACGGATGGATGCAGGCTTTCAATATAGCTGCGGCGTTTATTGCCGGTACCGTAATCGGGCCGTTACTGCTTCCCTGGCTGCCGGGCCGGAGTTTTTCGGTAAAAGGTTTGTGGGCCGGGATTATCGGGTTTCTCATCATTTACTTTGCCGACCTGGTAGGAGCGCATCCCCTTCATGTCGTGTCATGGGGCTTTATTACCACGGCGATTGCATCGTTTTTAACGATGAATTTCACCGGCGCGTCGACTTATACATCGCTTTCCGGCGTAAAGAAAGAGATGCGAGTCGCTGTACCTTTACAAATTGCATCTGCGGTTATCGGTGTCGGTCTGTGGATCGGGGCACGTTTCGTATAGAAACAGGTCAATATTAATAATGGCCAGATCAAACGTTTTGGTTTATCGAAAGGAGCTAGCATGAAAAAGAATTATTATTTAAGAAATGTTGTGACATTGGAATTGGATAAAAATAACTGTATCGGGTGCGGGATGTGCACGATGGTTTGTCCCCATGCTGTTTTTGAAATAGTGGATCGAAAGGCGTTTACAGCGGACCGGGATGCCTGTATGGAATGCGGTGCTTGTGCAAAGAATTGCCCGGTTAATGCTATCCGGGTAAAAACCGGGGTCGGATGCGCCAACGCGGTGATTAAAGGCGCTCTAAAAGGCACGGAACCCTGCTGCGGTCCTTCATGCGGTCCATCCGAGAAGGCTGCATGCTGCTAAACCACACGGTGGGGCAAAGCATCACAAAATCCTCTCAACTTCCATCTTCTCATGCCGCGTGGTGTGCAGCGCCGGTTAATGTTTAATAGCGCTTCTTTTTAAATATTTTTTAACCTTTCTTCTAACTCTTTAATATATCTCTCCTTTTCATTCAGTTCTTGCTTGCTATTATCCAGTTCTGTTTTCCTCTTCTCCAGCTCCTTATTTTTCTTCTCCAGCTCTTTATCTTTCTTCTCCAGCTCGTCCTTATTCTTCACAAGCTCTTCTTTATTCTTCACAAGCTCTTCCTTATTCTTCACAAGCTCTTCTTTATTCTTCACAAGCTCTTCTTTATTCTTCTTTAGCTCTTCCTTATTCATATCCAATTCTTTTTTCTTCTGTTTTACTTCTTTGGCCAGAGCTCGATAGGTATACTCGATTTCATGGATGGCATTTTCTTCTTCTTCCACCTGTCTCAGTAATTCCGAATCTCCAGCCGCTTTCTGCAATTGTCTCAGCATTATTTCCTGCAATGCATCGGATACTTTATAGCCGTATTTTTTCAAACGACCGGTATCACCAATAAAATTTTCTTGCTGGAATATCGATAATACTCTCTCTAATTGGGTCTTCAATTCGACGTGAAGAGCCGGGATCTGGATCACATATGAATTGTGGGTCAAACACTCGATGAAATAGCTGCGTTCTTCAATTTTTTTCCCCCCGCCCAACACATCGATATAATCACGGTTTACTTTAATTACGCCGGGCAGTGTTTCGGATAGTTTATAACCCAGGAAATAGATGGTGATGATAGGCAGGCCTTCACGGGTGACGGTCCTTTTTTCACCTTCCTCCACGACTTCATCCTCATCTTCTATCTCATCTTCCATTTTGTATTGTTCTCCCAGGTAACGGCGAAAGCGCATAATATCCGGGGGTAAGTTGGTCTTCTGTAACTCGATCAGGACATTCTTATAACCACCTTTTTTCGTTTTGATTTTAGCGATAAAATCAAGATGATAGTTAATCAATTCTTTTACATTGATATTGCTTTCATCCTCCTCAGCCAGGGCCTTTTTTTTTGGGTTGGTACGATTAAATTTATGAACATGCTCCTGGGACTTGAAATCCAGCATTACAATTTCTTCATCGATGATGGTGGCGATCACGCCTTTGGCCACATCCAGGTTTGCCATCAAGTACTTAAACACGATATCGTAAATAGGGTTAGCTATGATTACCATTTATTTTCTGCCTCCCGTATTAATATTATATAAAATGAGTGCTTTTGTCAACTTTTAAGAATGGTGATATATGATGATCCGATTATCTAAGCATGGCATTCAATACAGGCAATAAAGCCCCATGCAGTGAAAAGAAGGAAGTTAGGAGGATTTTGTGGCGCTTCGCGCGAGTTGGTTTAACGTGCCTTCGGCACGGAAACGCGGATCACGGACAACGGACAACGGGTAACGATTATTAATTGTTAAGCTTAGTCGGAGCTCAAGACATTCAATAACCCCCGGTTTTTTATCAGTCCGATGGATGCCCCAAGAGCCAATACAGTGCATATCACCGCCGCAAGATAGTTGGAATAAATCCAGAACCCGATAGAAAACAACGCGCTGTATATGGCTACACAGCCGAAGAATATGAGTAATAAACCCGATGGAACATCCCATTTGCTCTTGGCAGACTTAATATCGCCAATATCTTCCCCGTCTTTTTCCGCTTGATCCAGGAATTTTCTCCACCCCGGACCACCCGGGTTAATTAAACGATAGAAATTCAGCAGCGTTTTTTTATCCGTCGGTTTGGTAAGGAATGTAACCACAATCCACCCGATGGTGGTAATAAATACTCCGATCACGAATTTGACCCAATCTTGTATTGGAGAAAAACCCAAAGCAGTGTGAATCAACTCGAAATAGACTGCTGCAAAGAAAGAAATGATCATGGCGGTGATTTCACTAATGGCGCTGATTCGCCACCAGAACCAGCGCAGCAGGAACAATAAACCGGTTCCTGCACCGATCTGGAGAAGGATTTTGAAAGCCTGGAATGCGCTTTGTAAGAGTAATGCAAACAAACCCGAGATAATCATCAAGCAGAGCGTAGAGATACGCCCCACCCGGACCAACTCTTTCTCCGTCGCATCTTTACGGATAAAACGTTTATAAAAATCATTCACAACGTAAGACGAACCCCAGTTCAGGTGGGTGGAAATCGTCGACATATAGGCCGCAGCAAGAGAAGCAACCACAATTCCCAGGAGCCCGTGGGGCAAGAAAGAAATCATCGCAGGATAAGCCATATCGTGACCTAACTTACCTATTGGGACGTTGGGAAAAGCCTTTTGAAGGGAAGCAATATCCGGGAATACGATCAATGACGCCAGCGCTACCAGTATCCAGGGCCAGGGACGCAGCGCATAATGGGCCACATTGAATAACAACGTCGCACCGATGGCGTTTTTTTCATTCTTAGCCGCAAACATCCGCTGGGCAATGTAACCGCCGCCTCCCGGTTCCGCACCCGGATACCACGCCGCCCACCACTGCACCGCCAACGGGATTACAAATATTGTCATCGCCATATTCATATCCGAAAAATCCGGTATTATAGAGAGTTTGGTTTTCACGACTTCATGGGACAACAACCCGGATAAACCCCCTACTTTCGGGAGACCCACGGCGATTACAGCTACGATAACGGAACCGAACATGGCCACTACAAATTGAAATAAATCCGTGACCAACACGCTGCGCAGCCCCCCCAACATACTGTAAATCACGATAATCGTCCCGGAAACAATAATCGTGGCTGCCGGAGATATGCCCAGGAGAATAGTCCCGATCTTTATTGCCGCCAACGAAACGGTCGCCATGACCATGACATTAAAAAATACCCCAAGGTAAATCGCCCGGAACCCCCTTAAAAACGCCGCTGTTTTTCCACTGTACCGCAGTTCATAAAATTCGATGTCGGTCAATACATTCGAGCGCTTCCATAATTTCGCATAAATAAACACCGTGACCATCCCGGTGAGAAGGAACGCAAACCATGCCCAGTTCCCCGATACCCCGCCTGTACGGACGATATCCGTTACCAGGTTCGGTGTATCCGTGGAAAACGTCGTGGCTACCATCGATATCCCCAATAACCACCACGACATATTCTTTCCCCCCGCAAAATACTCTTCGGAACTTGACCCCGCACGCTTTGTGACCGCTAATCCCACCACCAACGACAGGACAAAAAAAGCTATGATATATACCCAATCACCTAAATTTAAAAGCATAATTACCTCCGATTCGTGTGCCTGTGACGCTTATCCGAATCCGAACCTCCGGACCGATTCAAACTATAGATAATAGATATACCAGAAAATAAAAATTTTTCAAGACACTCTTAATAAAAAGATATGGACTTTTCTGCAATTTTATGACATAATGAACCCCCATGAATAGCATCCTGAAACTAATATTTAAAGACGAAGTCCAGGACATTTTCGATCACTTCAGCGCTGTCTTCGATATCAAAATATTGTTTTACACCGTAGACGGTGAAATCGTGAAAGTAGGCCTTAATAAACCCAATTCCAGTTATTGCGATTTAATCCAGGCCAAACTCTACGGCCGAAAATCCTGCCTGGAAATGGACAATAAACGGCGAATAGAGGCAAAAGCCAGGGGCGATACCATCTGCTATCGCTGCCACGCCGGCCTGGATGAATCCATCACACCCCTGTATTCAAACGATCAATTGTTGGGATACGTGGGGTTCGGCCAATTTCGTACCGCCCCGGGAATTTCTTCCCAGGTTCTCCGGGATTGGAGTAAAAAATACCCCGCGGCAGAATTACAAAAAGCCTACGATCAACTGCCTTTTTACTCCCCTGAAAAAGTTCAACATATCCTGGGCTTGTTTTCCGTCCTGGTCAAATATATCGTATCTCAACGCATGATTACCATTAAAGGGGACCTCCTGGCACAACAGATGCTGTCATATATCGATCGCCATATCGATCAATCCGTTACATTACAAGAAGTTGCCCGGCATTTCGGGCGAAGCGAATCCACTGTTTCTCATTTATTCCGCAAGAAATTCAACTCCGGGTTTAAACAAACCCTGATCGATCTGAAATTGGCTAAAGCCGATGAGTATTTAAAGACATTTCCAAATCTTAAAATCAGCGAGATCGCAGAAAAAATCGGGTATGATGACCCACTCTATTTTTCCCGCCTGTATAAAAAAAATCGAAAACTCACCCCACGCCAATACCAGGAAAAATTTCTTAAAGTCTAACCTCACTACGTTGCCCCCACACGGTGGGGATTTATTATGGCGCACCGCGCCATCCGGCGGATTCCTTAATGGTCAGCCGCTGCGGGATAATCTTTGTAATCCGTTGATTTTCTTCTCACTGTGCCTCCCGTAAGCTCCGTGAGAAATTTAATTTCATGGCAGACAAAACAGGGAATTCGAAAATAAAAATCATGATTTTAAAAATTTCCCATTGACAAGCAGTGCATCATTATTTAAAATTAAACCAAGGATACGTAAATGTGAAATTATTTTGACATATTCGTATACTAATGGTTCACGAGGTTATAAAGTATAAATAGATTTAGCCCAGGAGTTGCGCAGCGATGATTAAAAATCCCTATAAGTTTATAGGCCCGCTCGATCCGGTGGAAGATGCCCATGTGTGTATGCCCCGGGGAAAAGAAAAGACAAAGGTAATACACGGTATCCTCAATGGCGAATATTGGACGATTTTGGGACCGAGACAAATCGGTAAAACCACTTTCCTTCGCCAATTGATGCATGAACTCTCTGCAAACCACTGCATCTATATCAATTTCGAGATATCTCCCAAAACCGATACCGAATTCTATGAATGGATCACCCAACGAATCGTCGAATCCATTCCTTCCGACGCATCCTTTGATTTGAACGGCATAAAAAAGTCCTTCGGCCCTGAATTAACTTTCTATTCCTTCCTGGAAAAATTCAAACCCAAAAACGATAAACGGATTATCTTCTTTTTCGATGAAATGGAAAAAGCCCACTGCGTTCGTTCTTTTTTGCACTTGTGGCGAAAAGTGTTCCACGAACGATATCACCGCGTATCACTGCGCAAATATGGGGTGGTCATCGCAGGGAAAGTCGACCTCAGCTCGTTAACAACCGGGGAAACTTCTCCCTTCAATATCGCTCAAAAAATCGAATTGAGCGATCTCTCTGTCCAGGAAACGGAAAACCTTATCACGACTTTTTTTTTAAAACACAAAATCGATTTTCCCCCCATAGTTAAAGATAAAATAATCCTTCAATTATCCGGCCATCCGCAGCTCCTCCAACATACCTGCTCCATCCTGGCTGAAAAAGCCATCGAAGGCTCCAAACTAATCACCCAACTCGATGCCGAAAATGCATTGGATCGATTGGCTATCGAAAATAACAACCTGAAAACACTGGAAATCGAAATCAAAACAAATAAAGTACTGGAAAGCCTTGTTTCCCAAATTTTAAAGGGGAAAGAAAAGGACTTTCTCGCTTACCGGGAACTTTCCATTACAGGCACCGGGCCAATCATCTCCAATGGGCCCTTTTGCGCTATCCGGAATAAAATATATGAAAAAATGATTAATAATATCGTCTCTTCACAGGTAAAGGGAAACGAATCGATAAATAACAGGAATTTCACCAATATGACCGAAGCCTCGGACGAATTTATAACCACCATCTTCGTAAACGCTGCCGCTCCCCCGATCCCTTCAAGTAAAGAAGAAATAAATTTCCTGGGGTCTTTATTCGATGTGGACGGCATTCGGTTCCGAATTCAAAAAAATTACAACTTGCTGCCTGAACTGGATTTTAACCGCACGGAAAAATTGATTTTTTATTATCTATCCTATGAAAACTACAAAGCATCCCGAATGGAAACATCTCCATCCCTTCGCCAATTCCATCTTTCATCCGTGCCCAGGAATAATTTAAAACAAGAGCCGGAATGGAACCTCTTCGTGGAAGCGGTCAATAAAGAAACGTTCCTGTCGAAAAACAGTAATGAACCGGATGGAACGATTCGGGCATCTATTTTTTCTATTCGAAAGAAATTAAAAGCCATCGGGGCGGAAGACCTGCTCCCAAGGCAAAAACCAGGGGGTGGAGAAGGGTATTGGCTCAAATGCATCATCGAGTTTTCTTCTCCTTTCCCGGTAACCGAGTATAGTATAGGATCGACTTAAACCTGGATTTTTTGATGCAGCTTTTTCCTTCCCTGCTTCGGTCATGATCACTTTCTCTCCCGGTTTGTTTTTAATATCTTCTTCCCAACCTGTCAGGTACATTAACAATAAACTCAAATCTTTGGCTTTGGCGTGAGTATTTTTCGCCCGTTTGGAAATCCTTATTTTGCCTGTTTCACCTCCTTATATGTTTACTAAATATTTGGGAACCGGCATTTTTGAGACGAACTTTAGCATTTTGGCAGCGAGCGGAAGAGATGCCGGTTAAAATTTAGCTCACGGAGCTCACTGGGGGCACGGAAAGGAAAAGATGGAAGTTAGGAAATTAGGAGGTTAGGAGGTTAAGAGGAAGCTGCGGCACTTCGCACCGGTTTAGTTTTAAGGTCGCTTCGCAACCGTTTTTTACCGGCCGCTGGAAATCGGCTGCCGGCAACTTAAATGGAGTCGGACAATCCCCCCGACATCGCACGATAACTTTGTTCTACAATAAAATCCCATGCAGTGTGGTTAAAAATCTACCAAATCAACGTCTAATATCATATAATATATTTTAAAAATGAAGGAAAACAGGAATGAAAGACACAGCAGAAGAGATTTTTAATCGCTCCCTGGACTATATTAAAACGTCCATAAAAAGAAAAATCGCCATCTACGACCCTTTAGATTTCAATCCGACGGTCAAAGGTTTCCTCCGGTGGCTCCAGGATGACGATTACAAAAAGATCAGGGAAATCCCAGGGGATTGCCCTATAGAAAACTATTTCGACAACCTCATCAAGATTTTTCTCATTGAAAACGCTTACTTCGCCCTGGAAAAAAAATACATCCTCTATCGCTTTATGAAACAATTAAACATCTCGAACCCGAATGATATCCAACTCCTGGAAATCGCCGAGTTTATTACAGGGGAAATCGAAAAAGACGAATTAAAACGGCTCAAAAAATTCGAAGAAAAATGCAAATTCAAAACCTTTTTGAGTACTGCCGTAACCCGCCTTTTAATCGACTACTGGCGGAAAAAGGGAACTATCCGGGAAAATGTCACCACCTATGAACCTGAATTCCATCGATTGTTCGACGAACCCCAAAAAGATCCTTATGAAACACTAATCCACCAGGACCACGAAGAAATGAAAAAAAAAGCTGCGGAGTTTCTCCCCCACATTTTAGATAAATTGAATTCAAAAGAAAAACTGGCCATTAAACTGAAATACGAAAAAAACATGAAATTAAGCGCAATCGCCAGGACTTTCGGCGTTACTCGCTTTAAAACAGGGCAATTGATCATTGAAATAGAAAAAAAAATCTCCATGGGGATTTTGCCCGGGCTTAAAAAAGGAGGCTATCATGAAACACCTGGAAGATGAAGATATCGGAAGACTCATCGAAGGTAATATCGACGAGAAAGAACGGGAAATGCTTTTAGAACACTTATCCCAATGCGATACCTGCTTAACTATCTTTACCGAAACATCGAAATTCATCGAATCCGATACCGTTAGAAAAAACAAAATCATGAAAGTTCTACCCGGTAAAACCGGGGAAATCACTGCATTCAAACGGTATGGCTGGGCGATTGCCGCATCGGTTATCCTGCTGGTGGGTATCCTGTTCCTCACGAAATTATTTTCCCCCGGCAGGATCGACACTCCCCAAATCCAATACATCGAGGAAGCGTTTAATCAAATCGAAAACTACGAGAACCATGCGTTTGTGGGTTCCAAAAACAAAACCTTTGCTGCGTTTCGCGCCGGGATTTTTTTCGAAGACCTTTCCACGATTATACTTGTTCCACATGAACATAAAGACGAATTGACTCTGAAAATTTCCCGCCTGCTGGCCGAGCAATTAAACGTTATACAAGTTCAACCCTCTCCTTCCCTCTCTATTCCCACGTTAGACAAAACAACGCTTCAAACATTAAAAAATCAGGTATTGGCAATTGTAGATAAACAATCGCTTACGCCTCATTACCGGTTTGGAGTTTTCGTTGAACACACTCTTTTGGATTTAGTCGATCATAAAATGCCTGGAATGCCCGATGTACTGTATTTTAAAACCTTATCTTCCGCCAATTCCTTTCCACCCGGTGTAACGAAAGAATTAAGCAAGCTTCGATCATCGACCTCTCTCGAAAAAACCAACGCGATATTCAGCGCGTTGAAAGAGATTTACATGGCTTCGGAAGCCAATTAAGGAGCAGCCCATGAAATATTTGATTCTCTTCCTCTTGATTCTTGCTTTTTGTTCTTTCAGTCAAACCAACAAGGGCAGCAACAATATCGGGTGGTGGGTATATTATTTCGGCGATTACCCCCAAACAGACGGGAAAACCGACCCCCGTGCGGAATGGACTAAAGAAGTATTTGAGCGCGTTAAAAGTGTGGCCGATAGGGTTGATGCGCGAGACCCCCAGTTGGTCATAATCAAGGATAAACGGGTCGGCTATGCGCTTGCGCTCCCGGATGGAGGTATTATTATAAATCCTTCCACTCTTTCCGATTGTTACGACGGATCGGGGCGAACTTTAGGCGATTCTCGAATGGCCTTTATCCTGGGTCATGAATTGGCGCACCTTTCCAACAGGGATTATACCCAGCAAGAAGCCTTCGCGGCAATGGAGAGCCTGGGCGATAAAACAATCGACAAGATATTGAAACAAGAGCTAAATGTCCGGGGGGATGAAAAAAGCAGGTCTGAGGATTCGAAAAAAAAAGAAATAATGGCCGATGCGCAAGGGGCGGTTTATGCTGCAATGAGTGGATTCGATCTCAATTTACTCATCGGCGATCAGGGTGAAAACAAAAAAGAAAACTTTCTCCAGCAATGGGCCGGGAAAAGCCTGGGTCAAAGTCGATCCGGCGATCCTCGTCATCCTTCCATGCAGTCCCGGGCGCAATTGATCCGGGCTCAACTCGCTGCCGTTGCACGGCAAGTCGAATTATTCAAAGCCGGTGTACTCCTGTTCCAGGTGGGAAGTTTTCACGATGCAGCGGCTGCTTTTATCGAATTTTCAAAACCTTATCCGTCCAGGGAGGTTTTCAATAATATCGGCGCATGTTACCTCCACCTGACCCTCGATCTGCTTCATTTAAAATATACCGATGATTATTACCGGTTCCGGCTCTCTTCTTCCATCGATTATTCCACCACTTCCGAAAGGATACATCCCCGCGGATCCGACAATTATTTAAAGGATAAGGATATTCTCTTTTACATTACCAAGGCGGAGGAGTACTTTAAATTGGCAGTTTCACGTGACCCTTCCGGAAGTTCGAGCCGTTATAATCTCGCTGCCGCTTCGATATTAAAAAAAGAGTATGCCCAGGCCATGTGGGCCTGCGACGAGATATTAAAACATTCTCCCCAGGATGTCGATGCATTAAACAATAAAGCCGTGGCTTTTTATTATTATGGAAAGAAAGAAGACCTGGACTTTACTCAAAAAGCCATCAAAACATTGGAAGATGCCCTCCGGTTAAAACCGTCGAGCTATGAAACCTTATATAACCTCGCTGCTTTAAAGAATTCCCTGAATCGTGTTTCCGGTGCAAAGAAATACTGGGAAAAATACCTGGATTTAGCAACCGCTCCCAGGGATAATTTTTATGCTTACGTTTACAAACACCTTTATGGTAAGAATTATTCAAAACCCATTAATAACGTCCCTGCTCCCCAGGTTCCTTCCGGGATAAAATTGGGAGATGATTTAGCCGGCATCAAAAAAAAGTGGGGAAAAACCCATTTGAAAATTTATAAACTGGGGAACATGGAATCCAATACCGGGAATAGTTGGGCTATCGATTTGCAAGTCTTAGTTAAAGATCATATCCGGGTCATTGCGTTGGATGGTTTCGTAGAGATAGTGGAGAAGGAATCGGTTTCTCCTGGGGATGTGAAATCGATTACATCAAAATTGGGCCCCCCGACGAAAATGGTCAGGCATGGGATGGGGAGTTTTTGGGTTTATAAAGAAAAGGGGTTTTCCATAAAGGTGGTTAATGGTAAAGCGGTTTCGTACACATGGTTTGCAGGAAATAGTTCGAAATAAAAAGTTTTTTAAGGAGCCTAAAACCTGTACTATTCCCCGTACATAACAAAAGCGCTCCATAATGAGGGGATAGAAAAGTCTTTGTTTTTTATCAATTCCAATTTCGCCTGTCTTAAGGCTTCAACTTTGTCCATTTTCTTTTCAAGGATGTTCCTGTAAAAATGAATCATCAATTCTTTCGTCGCTTTGTCGTCAACATCCCAGAGACTGGCTACAACAGCAGGCGATCCCGCATGCATAAAGGCACGAGTCAAACCCGTTATCCCTTCTCCCAGTTCCATTTTTCCTGAGCCTGTTTGGCAGGCGGAGAGTACGATGAGTTTCGCATTGTATTCGCAGTTCATGACTTCATTAAGGGTGAAATAGCCGTCATCCGTGGATAAGTCGGTAGGCAATTGGGATAGAACAAGGCTCTGGAAATCATCATGCAAAAGGCCGTGGCATGAAAAATGAATATAATCGAAATCTTTGAGCTGAGCACTTTTAGCGTTGGTTTCACTGGCCTGGTCTCGAAGAAATACCTGTGTTTTTTGTGATTTCTCATTAAATATCGAAGCAATGGCGGTGATTTCTTCTCCGGTGTGGGTTAGCTGTTTCCATGTTCCGCCGTCCCTGCCGTACCGGGAGTGGTGGATTTCCGCGATTTCGTCGCCTCGTCGTGAAGATTCGGCCAATGATCCCTCTTCCGGTTTGCCTTGTTTGAAGTTTTCATAGTCGTAAACGGGATCTCCGAAACCGGCAAAGTTATCGGTTTTGCTGTCTCTTTGGTAGAATTTTCGAACCAGGGAAAGAACCGATGCGCTCTGGATGTATTTGATCCGGTATTTATCGATAAGGTATAGTGGTCGTCCCGATTCGATTTTATTGTTATCGATAATAAAAGACTCGAAAGGAATAGTGGATAGTATTCCGTCGGGAACGATAATAATTTCCTGGTATTTTTTGAGGAGGGGCTCGATGGGTTTAAAGAGTTTTCTATATAAAATTTTCCCAAGCCTAAGGATTCGATTTTCATCGTTTTCGCTCAGTGCATTTAAATATTCTTGAATATCACCGTTTAGTAACTCTCCTTTGATGTTCAAAGGAACCACTTTTAAGGTTTCTTTGTTTAAAACAAAAACATAGCTATTTTCATTGGAGATGAAGTATTCCAGGAGGGTTTCGTTATTTTTGAGTATTTCTTTTTGGATAGTCTGGGGCTCTGCGGGTTCCGGGTATTGGACAGAGGCATAAAGGGGGTTCTCCAACCGGATTTTAATCAAAACATCATCATAATCAAGTTCTATTGTTTCATACTTTTTTTTTAATTCTTTGCTGTCATTATCATCCCCACTCAGTGTTTTAATACCAATTTCTTTCGCTAATTGTGAAAGTAAAGTTTCTAAATCCGTCAGCTTTTTTTTTAAGGCTGGGGATACTCCCTCCTTTATTTCCACCAATCCATCGGACAAAACATCCAGGAACCCCCTGGCTCTCATAAATTCAATATTTTTAAAAGCGCGATTATAATCATTGTTTCTCAAAAGAAAATCAATGGTTTTATCGTAATTATCATATAATCTATCGACTAAGCTTTGCCTCATCCTTATAAGAGGTATTTGAATTCGAATTTTTTCCAACTTTGAAATTCCTGCTTCAAAAAAGGCAAGGGCTTCCTTTTTTTTGCCGAGTTTTTCAAGGGCCATACCTTTTCTATATAACACATTGCATAATGCTTCGTTTTCCGTAATTTTTTCATAATAAACAATGGCTTTTTCGTACATGTCCAGGGCTTTTGAATAATCTTTTAATTTGAATAAAACAACCCCTTTACTATGATAAGTGTTACCAATTCCCAATTCTGAATTCACTATCAAATAATGAGATAAGGCCTTTTCATACATTTCCAGTGCCTTATGGCTATCCCCTGAATTAAAATAACAATCACCCATATTAAAAAAAGCATTTCCCTGACCTAAAAAGTCTACGGGTTCAAAAAAAAAATTCAATGCCTTATTAAAATAATTAAGAGCTTCTTCATTTTTGCCCTCCATCATAAATATCTGGCCTTTCCTTATATAAACGTTTCCCTGGCCATTTTTTAACCTGGCTTTTTCATAAAATGTTAAGGCTTTGTCAAATAATTCATTGGACTTAGATAAATTACCAATGAATAGATATACTTCTCCCTTTAATTTATAAATGTTTCCAAGTCCGAGAGCACTGTTGATTTTTTCAATAATGTGCAGCGCCTTGTTGTAAAGCTCAATTGCTTTAGAAATATTTCCTGAAAAGAAAAATATCTCTCCCTTAAATTGATACACACTGGCCTTGCCTGAAGGGTCATTTACTTTCTCGAAAATATCGAGAGCATTGTCATACATTTCGAGGGATTTCTTAATGTCGCCAGTAATGTTATAAACCATTCCTAGTTTCATAAACAAAACGCCCTTGGTCCATATATCTTTTGCTTGCTCAGCCGCATTCAATCCTTTATTGTACATTTCAAGGGCGGTTGAATTATTACCGATATAAAAATAAATTGTTCCTTTTCGATTGTAGGCCTCTCCCAAAAACTCATTGTCACTAAATTTTTCAAGAATGGGGAGCGCTTTTTCGTACATTTCAAAAGCCATTGGGAAATTATCTTCATTAAAATAATTCGTTCCCATACTCAGGTAAACTCGGCCTTGCTCTTTTAGGTTACCTGCTTTTAAATAAACTTCCATTGCCTTGTTAAGGAATTCCCTGGATTTTTCATAGTTATTTTCATTAGAACAGATAAGACCTTTGAGGTTAAAAACGCTGCCTTGCTCAGCATAGCTATTTGCTTTTTTAAATATTGGCAGCGATTTGTCTAAACATTGGGTTGCCAATTGATCTTCAGAAATATAATAAAAATAACAACCCATCTGGAGTTGTATCTTTGCAATTAATAATTCGTCTTTTCTCTCCTCGGCTAATATTTCGCAAATTTTCAGCCATTCTTCTTTTCTCTCTTTCAGCCCATCAATGGATAAGGCAATAATAAACCTGTCGCTAATTTGTTTTTTTTTCAGGTTAGCAAACTTCCGTAACCCCTGTTCACCTTCCGACTTATAAACGGATAGTATCTCCTCCAGCAATTTTTTATCCTCATTGCCGGTAAGTTGTTGAGTTTGCACGGTAATTGAGATACTCAAAACTAAGAACAGGATTATTATCGATCCAAAGCGTTGTATTCGCTGCATTTTTATCTCCATTTATCTTTAATGCTGTTTAAGAGCAATTATACAAGAAAGCAGTTAGCGATTCAACCCATTTTGAACGGGCTTTAATGGTGCATAAAAAAATGGCCCCCGAACCAAGGGGGCCATCCAATTTTGCAATTGCAGTAAAAATAACGGATGAATAAAGCTTTGGACCTAAAAAATTTTTTTTAACATATTTTTTCTTTCTACCTGCACTCTTTCATGGGGAAAAAGGTAGCGGATGTCCATCAATAGATTATCTATTGTTTTCACAAAGCCTTCATATTCGCTTTCTTTGGCTTTATTTGGACTTAAATATTGTCCATAGGCAGACTTGGACCAAACGACTCTTCCATCACTCACTTTTATAACTTTAAATAATGCTGCAATTTTTATTTCCCGGGCCTTTTTTTTGGAGAGTATTTCATAGTTTTCGACATTTCCTACTATTAAAGCATCAAGATTGAGAAGTTTACCGATTTCTTGGGCTGTTGATGAACTAATAATCCCACTGATTTTATCCATATTTCTTTCTAGAATGAGTTTATCGACATCCATTCGGCTGACGACAATATAACCGCTTTCATTTATCAAGAGCTGCTCCACTCTATCTGCGATAATACGTCCTGCTCCATTTCTATAGGAATTATTACCAAATTCGATAACAGCGATCGTTTTTATGAACGTGTTGTCAAAAGGTGGATTAATATAAGCCTTAGTTTTAACATTAACGCTGCATGAAGCCCAAAAACATAATAACAGTAAAATAAGACAGACACTTTTAATTTTGATCATTTTTCCTCCAAATGTGTTTATGTCATCGCTAAATATTTTCCTATCACTTTCTTAGACTATTTTTTAAATCATCACTGTTTTTCTTAATACAGAATGTGCCGCTCAATATGAATTCTTTAAACGGATTTGGGTCATAAAAATCCGCGCCGATTCCTTCGAAATAACCGGCAATTGTTTCGTTTGCTTCATCAATAGAAGTTACGTGAATTGTCCCTATTGCCACTTCATAAATTTTATTTGATTTTAAAAATGATAATGTTATTGAAATAAGCGGTGGAATGCAGCATTCGTATGCTCCTGTTGAACTTGCCTCAAAATCAATTGTCATTCTATAGTCTGAATTCTCTATACTGAACATTTTAATATCCGATAATGCCACATATGTAACAATACTATTCTCCTCATCGAATTTCTCAGATTTTTTTTCATTAAACCTAAAACTGGTCTCTGTTATCGTTGGAATGTATCCTATGCACGGAATGGGATCTATTTTATTCGGTTTTTCCTTCCAATCTTTATTTTTAGGAATAAATTCAAAATGCAAATGAGGGCCTTTCGTGGTTCCACTTCCATCTGAACCTATTGCTCCACCTGAAATACCTATTTGTTCCCCTCGATTAACTTTGGCACCAACGTATAGTTTTTTTTCCAATTCAGAATCCGGGGGCGCAAGGTGGGCATATCGTGTTACACTTCCATCTGCGTGTCTTATAGCGATGTTTCTTCCATAACCTACGCCCTCTTTTCCCTCATAATAATTACCTTCCACGTCATAGCGTTGTATTTCATAATGAATAATTACTCCAGTAGCTGCAGCAAGCACTTTTTGAGAAGTTTTATTTGTATTAAAATCTACACCATAATGTAAACCTTTCTTGCGTTTTTCATGGAATTTGCCAGTAACCCTATCAGGCCCACAACCGGTCAAAAGAGGGCAACTGATTCCCAAGCCGCATGGATGATCTGCTAAAGAAGGTGTTAAAATTTTTGCAGAATCTAAATCTGTAGCTTGGGAAATTGCTCCGATGGTAAAAAGAGCTTCGTATCTACTATCAGACTTTCTTTGGTTCGTGAATACCCATGAGGGAATCTGGGCAGTTAATGTTTTTGTTGAAGAGTTGTAAATTGATGAAATTAAATTAAAATTATCCAGTACTTCTTCGCCGCCATCCTGGTAGATTGCAGCAAATAAAAGAAAAGTATATTCCGGGGATCCACTGGTAAAAAAATCGTTGGGAATATTAAATGTAACTTCAATATCTTTCTCAGGGCTACTATTACCTGTGTTAATATGAACCTCATAGGCAAGTTTTTTTTCGATTTCATATATGATCCCGGTTGTATCGTTGAAAAACTCATCGCCATCACTATCGCTTGTTTTTGTGAGAGCAACGGGAGTAGATGAAGGAATTGCGCCGGACGGGAATTTTACTGTCACAACCCCTTCAAGTTTTTCAACTCTATCCGTAGTACTCCCATTGGAAATAGTAAAAAAACGACTTCCAACGCCATCGGTGTTTCCGGCATTATCGGTAACAAGCCACCCCAGTGTGTGAAGTCCGTTACTATACTTGGCGGTATCCAATTCAAAATAGGCGAGTGCTCCATTACTGTTTTCATATCCCGGGAACAAAGTGGCAATATCCGGTCTGTATACATTATACGCAGCTTTCCCGACATCTTTTCCATCGAGTATCACGCGAATTTTTGAGCCATCCGGGTTTATTTTGTTGGGAGGTGGTGTTAATGCCCACCCTTGTATCATTTTTTTTCCAGAAACAGTTTCACCCTGCAGTGGGGTATCGATTGCTCCAAATGGTTTTGTTGCATGAGCATTGTCTATAGAGATGGTATTGACCCCTAATGTAACCTCATGCCCGGTATTGTCTTTTGCAATAACATGGAATGTGTAAGTCCCATTCCCTTTGTTTGGCAAAAAATTTGTCAGCATCATATATCCCCAACCTGCTTTAGAATTATTTGGGTAATTGGGATACGCTGCTGCAACATCCGGTCTTGCTCCTTCGACAAATACCGCATCACCGATATATAAAAGGTTGCTGTTTTGCAGCAGATAAATCTTGACGCTTTCTAATTGTGTATCGTCCAGGGCCCATCCGGTAAAAGCAACGCTGCTACTTAAATTAGACCCTGTGGCGGGCGTCTCAAAACTGCCAAATGGTGGATTATCCGAAAGCGCAGTAGATTTTGCTTCTTCTCCTTCATGGTCCCGGGTAAAAAAGAAAATAAATACTACTGCACTTAAAATCATAATCCAAAAGGCTTTTCTCTTCATTTTTTCTCCTTCATTTTTAAATCGTATTGTCAAAGTTTTCATCCTGGTAACTTTTGACTAAACAGGCCATTCCATTCCCCCCCTTAGTCACCTCTCGGAATAGTTTATTAAAATATTATATTTCGAGTTTGTTTCAATTACGTCTCTTTTTATAAAAGCATATAATATTTTCTAAATAGCTAGCTACTTACTCACTGGAAACAAAAGGAATACGTTTTTATAAAAACAGATGAATCGGATGAATTTTTTCCGACACACACACTCTCTCTCAAATTTCTCCCGGAGCTCCCGGGTTAAATTTTTTGGATCCTCTGAGCGCGGAATTCAACGGCTTCCCCTCGTTCTACTTTCAAAAATATCGGATATTTTTAAGAGTCTGTCTTGCAAAAAAACGGGTTTTGTGCTATACATTGATCCATGAAAGAACTAAAAAAAAGAAAACTGTCGGAGATCATCGCTCCATTACTATTCGACGATGAAATCATCGTCATACACGGCTCACGCCAGGTGGGAAAAACTTCCTTAATGAAATACCTGATGGAAAATACGTTATATAAACAAGTTCCACCCAAAAATCTCGTTTACATGGACCTGGAAGACTTCATCCTCCTGGACATTTGCAATAAAGGCCCGGACAATACCATGAATTACCTGAAATCTACAGGGTGCGACTTCTCGAAACGCGTATTTCTCTTTATCGATGAAATCCAATACCTGGACAATCCCAGCTCATTCTTAAAGCTATTTCACGACCGCTATGGAACCGGGATTAAATTGGTGGTCAGCGGCTCATCATCATTCGCGATTAAATCGAAATTCAAAGACTCTTTAGTAGGTCGCATGTTCAGTTTCGAGCTGTTCGGGTTGGATTTCGAAGAATTTTTATGGTTCAAAGATGCCAATTATGACCTCCATCAAAATATCCCGGACTCCCTTCACCCTGTTCTCAAGGAATATTATAAAGAGTATGCATTGTATGGCTCCTATCCGAAAGTAGTACTTACGGATTCTATCGAAAAAAAAGAACTGATTTTAAAGCAGATCATTAACACCTATGTCAAGAAAGACATCTTCGATTTGGTAAAAATAAAAAATATAAAAAAATTCAACGATTTGATCTCTCTACTATCAAACCAAAGCAGCAACATGCTGAACCTCAACGAATTATCCAACACCCTGGGGCTTGCCAGGGAAACTCTTGAAAACTATCTATTTATCCTGGAGAATACCTATATCATCAAGCAAGTTCCTCCCTTTTCACGAAACATCCGGGTTGAACTGACCAAAATGCCGGAAGTGTTTTTAGAAGATACAGGGATGATGAACTTGCTTATTCATAAAACCTTTAGCCAGGAAATAACGGGTTCGATTTTCGAGACCAGTATTTTTTCGTTATTGAGAAAAAACGTTGGAGTAGAGAATATCTTTTATTGGAGGACTTCCAGGGGCCATGAGATCGATTTTATTTATGAGCCCAAGCGGGACGAATTGATTGCATTGGAAATAAAGCCCCGGTTTGCCAGGCAGCGTTTGACAGCTATTGATTATTTCAGGAACGAGTATTCCAACTCCAAAGCATTTCTCGTGACTTTGGAAAAATTGACAGAATCCCCGGGAGAGGTTGAGCTGGTTTACCCCTGGGAATTATACGTAAAGCTTTTAAAAAAGTAAATCACCTACGCAATGCGAATCCGCTAAACTAGTTTTTTGTTTTTTAAAGACAGTCGGTCATGAAGGCCATCTTCCTACCCTCCTCTTCTCCCCTCTCCCCCAATTCGCCGTCCAAAACTTAAATTCAATGAGGATTATTCATAATCGCATTGCACCAAAACTGTGCAAATCATTTCCTGTTTTTTACTCACAAAACTTACCCGGTACTCTTTTTAGGATTTCTTTTATAAAGACCGTTTCCAGCATATTTTTCATTTTTATCTAAGCAGGGTACTCGCATTTACCAAAATAATTTTGAAAAAAAATAAAAAATATTTGACCTCCCGTGAAACTTTTTTCCCCTCTCACGCATCTTAAAGGTATAGAACTAATTTAAAAATACAAAGGTGTCCTTGAAATGCGGAACAAACTACGAATAAGAAGTTTTAACACCGATACCTGCTCCACCGGGAAACTCAAGGACAGCAAAAGACGAGTACACGATACGTGTAACAAATAAACATTTTACCACAAGGAGGTAAAACATGGTTAACAACATTATCGATGTCGAGTTGCCCGGCGATGTAGAGGAACAGGCCATTCAACTCATCAAAAACACAGAGTCATTGTTTACATTCCTGGTAGCTTTAACCCCGGAAGAGCGACAACAAGTCGCTAAAATGGGAAAACGTTCGTTGGATTTCGTGGAACGGTCTCTCATGCATGCGAAGGAAAACAGGAATCTCATTCCTTTCTATGTAGACCTGGACAAATTCGAAAGAGATTGCCGGCTCGTAATCCAATTGAGGCGGATATTAGCCTCATCCGAAAACCTAACAGCAAAATTAAAAGACACCTATTTAATCGTGGGCTCCGAGGCGTTTACCGCTGCACGAGAGTTTTACGGTTCAGTGAAAAACGCCGCACACTCTGGTGTACTCGGATGCGATTCGATCAAAAAAGACCTGGCTGCCAGGTATAAAAAGCAGCAAGCAAAAGAAGAAGAGCCTACAAGGGCTTCAGAGACTACCGAAGTTAAAAACAATGTGTAAGTGTGAAATTTGATGCGGCCTCATCATTAAATCCTCTACATCAGGCAACGATGCATCAAACAAAACAAGCGACCCCGGGTTCGATTTACCCGGGAAAAAATCCGGTGCCGGGGCAATGAAACGTACAGGTTGTGCGTGGAATTCCCCGGTGCTGGATTCCCTTAACAAAATCATCAATTCAATCTCTCCAGGGTTCCAGGAAAGGAAATCCTCGATAATAAGGGAAAAACCTCGAAACCATTTAATATTGGGAAAATCACTGTTCAAAGATTCATCGTCAGAGCTCAGAAATCGATCTT
>Ga0105104_10000394_pt1 | contig 33212 bp, 28 predicted proteins | sample PPLLaktember2015_3_FD_87034 | JGI IMG/M metagenome (GOLD analysis project Ga0105104, IMG submission 87034) | Freshwater sediment microbial communities from Prairie Pothole Lake near Jamestown, North Dakota, USA - PPLs Lake P7 Core (6) Depth... | ecosystem: Environmental > Aquatic > Freshwater >... | reverse complement strand
TGTACGCGCGCAATATCGCCTTCATTCCGGCGGCGGAAGTGGTGCGGCCATTGGGTATAACCGTCGGATTGACTTTTCTCTTCCTGTTCGGCTTCCGCGCCATTATAAAGAGCTGGCATGCGGCGGGGCTAATATGTTCGATGCTCCTTATAATGTTCTTTTCCTTCGGCCACATCGTCAACTTCCTGGAAAACTGGCTGGTGCAGCAGGGAATGCCCTTTAATATTTCGGTGTTCGCATGGATCTGGCTGATCATTTTTCTCCCGCTTCCCCTTCTCATCCTGCGTTATCGCTCGTCGGAAAAGCCCACCCAGCTCCTGAACCTCATCGGGCTGATGCTGGTATTCTGGCCGCTGGCATCGATCGTCGCGGCAAATGTCGACCGGATTTATTCCCGCCCGTCCGAACTGGAAAGCCTGGCACAGATGCGGGAAGAAGCCCGGTCGGAAGCTTCGATGCGCGAGCTCCCGCAGACCGAAAAACCGGACATCTATTACATCATCTTGGATGCGTATGAACGGGCTGATGTTCTTGAGGAGTATTATGGGTATGATAATTCATCCTTCATGGGGTCGCTGCAGGACCGCGGGTTCTTTATCGCACCCTCCAGCCGGTCGAATTACCTCACCACGACCTACTCCCTCAATACATCGTTGAACCTGCTCTACTTCCATGAATTCCCCGCGGGCCTGTTCAAACAATCCCGGTACAACCTGTATACGAATTACGTCAGTGAATTCCTGCGGAGGCAGAAATACCAGGTCGTCGTATTCGATTCGGGCACGGGGGATTCGAATTTTCAGTATGCGGATGTCTTCGCCTCGTCGCCGTCAATCCAGGAGAGCGCTTCGGCCGTCACACCCTTTGAGCAGCTGTTGCTGCAAACGACCTACGTGCTGGCATTAATAAGAGGCGGCGCCTCCTCCGGCGGCGCCGCCCCGGATGGCGTATTCACGGCGAGCGTCAACCGTGAACTGGAAATCCGCCGGGAGCGGATCCGGTATTCGGTGGAGCATCTGCCGGAATACGCATTGGCGGACGGCCCGCGCTTCATCTTCTCGCATATTTATCTGCCCCATTTCCCGTTCCTGTACGGTCCGGGCGGTGAAGCCTTAAAATACCACGGCAAAACCAATCTGTTCTGGTATGAAGTGGAGCCCGCGGAGTACATCAAGTATTACGGTTATCAAATCGATTACCTGAACCGGGCGATACTCGCGACGATCGACCGGATATTAGCCGAGGCCAAGCGGCCGCTGGTCATTGTGCTCCAATCCGATCACGGAGACGAGCATTTTCTCGATTGGGACTCTCCGTCCGCACAGGGCGTGAACGCGCGCTCAGCGATCCTGAATGCCATCTTTTTTTCCGACGGCGGCTATGATCTCCTGTACCCCTCCATGACGCCGGTGAACTCGTTCCGTTTGATCCTTAATCACTGGTTTGGAACCCAATATCCGCTTTTGCCGGATAAGACCTATTTCCATAAGCACCCGGTGAACACACCGTATACGGAAATCCCCGAATTCTTTGAAATTTGCGCCCGTTTTGCAATTTGCCCGACGGCGGATTCCAATTAGGGCTGCCTGCCAATTCGATTTCAATCGCAGCGGCGCGAACCGTTGGGCTGCCATGCGAGCTCTCTATGGTTTCTTCAGCGGTTTGTGCTGACGGCGATCCGGCCGATTTTGATATTGCGGCTCTCCGTGCCTTTTATAATAAAGATCAACCACAAAAAAGCACAAATTCACAAATAATAATCCCTCCCGATACCGTCATTGCGGTCTACGTAGAGAAACGAGTTCGTTTGCGGCACTGATCCGGATTCGCATCCTTCATCTCCGTTTCAGGTAAAATGAAGGACGCGACTAATTCTTCCGCAGCGCCCGAACTCCGCCGAAAGGGAAGGTGAAACGACTTGACACCCCCCAACAAAAATCCCCAGGGAATAATTTGGCAACACGACCCGACCCGCAACAAAGGCACCGCCTTCACCGAGGCGGAGCGCGACGCGCTCGGCTTGCGGGGTTTGCTCCCTCCCCGGGTGTGCTCCCTGGATCAGCAGAAGCAGCGGGTTCTGGAAAACCTGCGCCGCAAACCCAACGACCTCGAAAAATACATTTTCGTCATGGGACTCCTGGACCGCAATGAGACGCTTTTCTTCCGCGTCGTCCTGGATAACCTGGCGGAGTTGATGCCGATCATCTACACGCCGACTGTCGGGCAGGCCTGCCAGGAGTACGGCCACATCTTCCGCCGCGCGCGCGGCCTCTTCATCTCGGCCAACGACCGCGGCCGCGTCGCGCAGATCCTCCAAAATTGGCCGTTCGAAGATGTGCGGGTGATCGTCGTTACCGACGGCGAACGAATCCTCGGCCTGGGGGACCTGGGCGCGAACGGGATGGGAATCCCGGTCGGCAAGCTCGCGCTCTACACCGCCAACGCCGGAGTCCATCCTTCCCTCTGCCTCCCGGTCACGCTGGATGTCGGCACCGAAAACGAAACCCTCCTCCAGGATCCGCTCTACATCGGCCTGCCGCAGCGGAGGGTGCGCGGCTCCGCGTACGATGAGCTCTTCGAGGAATTTATCGCCGCGGTCATGGCGCGCTTCCCGGAGGCGCTGGTGCAGATGGAGGATTTCGGGAATGCCAACGCCTTCCGCCTTCTCAAGGATTACCGCAACCGCCTGTGCCTCTTCAACGATGATATCCAGGGCACGGGCGCGGTTGCCCTGGCGGGATTATTCTCGGCGCTCGCCTTTACGGGCGGCAGGCTGGCGGATCAGACCGTCGTATTCCTCGGCGCGGGCGAGGCCGCGCTTGGGATCGGGGATATGATCACGGCCGCGATGGTTGAGGAAGGCCTGCCGCTTGCGGACGCGCGGCGGCGCTGCTGGTTCCTGGATTCGAAGGGGCTGGTCGTCCGCGGCCGCGCCGACCTCGGCGAGAACAAGCGAGTCTACGCCCACGATCATCCCGGCCTCCCGGATCTGCTCTCGGCGGTCGAGACCCTGCGCCCGACCGCGATCATCGGCGTCGCCGGCCAGCGCGGCAAGTTCACCCGGCCGGTGCTCGAAACGATGGCGCGCCTGAACGAGCACCCGATCGTCTTCGCCATGTCCAACCCGACCTCCAAGCAGGAGTGCACCGCGGAGGAAGCCTACGCCGGAACCGAGGGGCGCGTGCTCTTCGCCTCCGGCAGCCCGTCCGCGCCGCTCATGGTGAACGGCAGGCAGGTGGTGCCCGGCCAGGGCAACAACGCCTACATCTTCCCGGGCGTCGGGCTGGCCGTCGTCGCGTTCGGCATCACCCGCGTGACGGACGAAATGTTCCTCGCGGCCGCCCGCACGCTTTCGGAACAGCTTTCGGCCGAGGACCGGGAGCGCGGCAGCCTCTACCCGCCGCTCGCGCGGATCCGGGATGTGTCGGCGTTAATTGCCGCCGCCGTCGCGGAAACCGCCTACCGGCAAAAGCTGGCCTCCGTGCCGCGGCCCGCGGACCTGTCCGGGCACATCCGCTCGCATATGTACGATCCTGTCTACCAAAGCTACGCCTGATCGAATGCGGGTTGGCAACTTTCTCGCCGGTTCAAAAGCCCCGCCACCCCGAGGGAGAATCGGAATTACCCTTGGAATCGTCCGTTCGTCTTTCCCGCGCCTGCTCTCGCAAAGCATCCCGGCGCGCGTCTGGTTCATGCGCCGGGATGCACGCGAAGTGAGGGTGTTTGCAGCGGGAATCCACGCCGTTTTCCGGTGGGCCGAAATAACAAATTTCGAATTGTGACGGGCGCGAAAATTCAGGGCATCTCATTTATTATTGGTTTTCCGGCTAATGTGCAATATTTTTTCGGGTGAAGTTAGGATGGATAATAAAAAGAAAAACCCCTCAATAAAGCGTATCCTGCCAAATGGGAGCATGGCCGCCGATGGATGACCGGCTGCTGGTGCTGCAGATGACCGCCTGGATGGAAGAACACCTGACCGATCCCGGGCCCGGATCGAGTCTGGCGAAAGTCGCCGGGTATTCCGAAAACCGCCTGCGGCAGAAGTTCTACAACATCGCCGGCGAAACGCCTTCGGGTTATCTCCGCAAACGGCGCCTGACCGAGGCGGCCCGGGCGCTGCTGGCCGGCGAGCGCATCGTCGACGTGTGCTATCGATTCGGCTACAGCTCCCAGGATAATTTCACCACCGCTTTCAAATCCTGGTTCGGCGTCACCCCGGGCGAACTCCAGACCATGGACCGAAAGCAGCGCAATTTCATATCCCGTATGAAGGAGCCGCTGAACATCATGGAACTTAAAAACCTGAAACAAAACGACCTGTGCACCACGCTGATGGGATGCATGAAGGGCGCCTCCGACTTCTACGACCTGGATTGGTCGGTACCGCAGTTGTTCGGATACTCCACCCATGCCTTCATGATCAATATCCACAAGGAACTCTGCCCCAGTTCGCCGTACGCCTGGACGAAGGATCATTTCTGGTTCGCCATGCGCAACCTGGGGATCCGTAAGGTCGATGTGGTCGACCTGAAGAAGGGAGCCTCCGCTTCGGAGTTGGAGCAGGCTGAAAATAAGATCCGCGCCCACCTGGATGCCGGCAAGCTGTGCGTCCTCGATTTTCTGGAGCACCAGCTGATCTCCGGTTACGATACCAAGGGCTTCATTTTCATCCAGCCATGGAACGGGGAATCGGGCGTCGAGCTGCCCTCCCTGAGCTTCGGCACATGGAAGGAAGCCTTCGACCGGGACGGATGGGTGATGTTTACGCTTCTGGAGAAGGACGACCTGCGAGCCGACGAGCGCAGTTTGCTGCGCACGGCCCTTTCCACCGCCGTCCGGTTGCAATCCGCGCCGGAGGAGTTTCAGGTGCCGGGTTACCGGAGCGGCGACGGCGCCTGGGAATGGTGGCTGGAGGGCATAGACCGGGGGCTGGGCACTTCTCACGGCCACTGGTGGAGCGGGAGCGTGTGGAAGGAATGCCGGATGATGGCCGCCGAGTTCTTCACCGGATTGGAATCCTCGATGGACGGGGGAAAGGCGGCCGATCTGTGCCGCGAACTTGCCGGCCTGTACCGCGAATGCGGCGCGAAGCTCGATGCCGCCAAGGAAATGAATGCGCCGGCCGACGTGCAAAAGGCGGCGCTCGCCGCGGGCCGCGATCTGGACCGCCGCTGCACCGGCCTGATGAAGGAGCTGCTGGCTGTGATCCCCGCATGATCATTTTCGCGGCGTTCCCCCTGCGGATCCTCCTATGATTTTCCATGGAAGCCGGCAAGGGGGAGGCGGATTATTTCCAGCGTCATCTCCCTTCGCTTGAATGATTGCAAAAATGGAAAGGCCCTCATAATGCAATCTCTGGCCGGTAAAGTCGCCCTCGTGACGGGGGCGAGCCGCGGGGTTGGCAAGGGCGTTGCATTGGGTCTGGGCGAAGCCGGAGCGACCGTCTATGTCACGGGCCGGACGACGGAGGAAGGCAAAGCCGCCGTGGCCCTGTCCGGCACAATTCATCAAACCGCCGACGAGGTCACAAGGCTCGGCGGGAAAGGGATTGCCGTCCGGTGCGATCACATGAATGATCCGGAAGTAGAAGCCCTGTTTGGGCGTATCCGCGCCGAACAGGAGCATTTGGATATTCTGGTTAATAATGTCTGGGGCGGCTATGAGCACTTTAATAACGGGACCGAGTTCTGGAAGGAAGAGGGTTTCTGGACCGTTCCGATTTCACGCTGGGATTCAATGTTCCAGGCGGGAATCCGCGCCCAATATGTTGCCAGCGTTTTTGCCGCGCCGATCATGATTGCACAACACGCCGGTTTGATCGTCAATATCTCATTCTTTGCGGCTCAACGGGATGACAAGGGGGTTGCCTATGGGGTCGCGAAGGCGGCTTCGGATCGGATGGCGGCTTGCATGGCGTACGAATTGCGCGCGCACAATGTGGCAGCCGTTTCCCTGTACCCGGGTCTGGTTCGCACGGAGGCGATCATGAAAGCGGCTGAGTATTGGGATTTATCGAATTCGGAATCGCCGCAATTTATCGGACGGACCGTTGCGGCACTCGCCGGCGATCCGGACATCATGCATAAATCCGGCAAAACCCTTGTGGCGGCCGCGCTGGCAAAAGAATATGGATTTACCGATGTGGACGGCAAGCAACCCAGGCCAATGACGGTGGAGGAAATCTGACGGTCTTTTAAGCCCTCCGCGAAAGATGAAGCATGGGATGGAGACCTCGCCGTAAAGCGAGGTTTCATTTTGTGTCTTTTGTGCTTTCTGTGGTAATAATTGGCTGCATAAGGCACATCGGGCATAAATGGAAATTCCCTTTCATGCACAATAATTTTTCCATTAAGCTGAAGCAGTTTATCCTGCTCGACGAATGTCCCCCGGATTGGAAAGGGTACGATCTGTATTGCATTCGCGATGGGGAGACCGTCTTTTATGTCGGACGGTCGTATCAGGCTTTCGGCCGGGTGTGGGAGCATATTCGCAACGGCTGGAAAGTCCGTTCCGTTGTCGGCCGTTTTTTATTCACCAACTGGCCCGCGTCCATGAATTACGAGATCGAGCTCTCGAGCTCCCGGTCCCCCGAATTCTCCGCCATCCGCAACGATCCGGCGCTCGCGGAAGAAATGATGATCAAACGCTATAAGCCTTGTTTGAACGATTCGCTGAATGCCGAGCCGCTCGACCTTCCGGTAAAATACATGCCTCCCAACGCGATCATCCGCTGCTCGCGCAGCCTGACGAAATTGCGGTTCCAAGCCGCGCTCGCGATTAAAAACGAAGAAAAACTGAAATGGATGGAAGAATGAGGCTGGACGATCGCTCCGCAGTCCGCCCGTTTTCCTGCGGGCAAGAGCGGATCGGCTTATGCAAGGAGACCCCATGTCGATGAACGGGATTTTCATTTTTATCGCGGGATTACTGACGCTTGGATTGGTGGTTTTTCATATTCCCCCGGTCTGGCGGCTTTTCTTTCCGGGGTGGTCGAAGGAAATTTCCGCGTTAAGTCCGCTTAACCGGAAATTGATAGATACCATTCTCGTCGCGCTCGCCCTGATGCTGTTCCTGTTCGCCTTCATCTCCATCGGATATTCGGAGGAACTTGCCCGGGCGGACGGGCTGGCGGGCGGACTCGCTGCGGCGCTCGCGGCATTCTGGGTGTGGCGCGCGTTGTGGCAGCTTGTCTATTTCCCGCCGTCGAAGATCGAACACAACGCCATCCTCCTGGTTTTGAATTATTCGGTGGTGGTTATCAGTTTTGCTAACGCCCTTTTTTATTTTCTGCCGTTTGTCGCGGATTGATCCTCTCGGAATGGAAAAAGGAAAATGATGTTTACGCTTGTTCTTGCCTTCATGGCCCTGATCGCGGTTGTGCTGGCGGTCGCCTTCCCGTCCCTGGCCTGGCTTTCCCCGCTGACCTTCGTCCTGCTCCTGCCCCTGGGCGCGATCTGGATCTGGCGCCGCGATGGGCGCGCCTTTGCAGACCTGGGATATCGCTTATCCGCAGGCTGGCTCCGGCGCCTTGCGGCCGGGCTGGTGTTTGGTCTGGTCATCCCGGTCCTTTTCACGGTTGTTCCGGTGCTGGGAGGCTGGATAACGGTTGCTCCAAGAACGGAATCACCTGGTGACTTCGTGCTGTATCTGCTTCTGACCATGTTGAAAATGTTCTTCATCGTCGGGATCGAGGAACTCGTCTTCCGGGGGTTCTTCATCCAAACCCTGGGCCGGAAAATTCCCCTCGCCCCGGCCGTCATTCTGGCTTCCCTGCTCTGGGCAACCGGGCATATCGCCTCCATGGCGGCATCCGGGATACCGGCCGGTCAAATCGCCATCGGCATGATCACTTTCATCTTTTGGGGGGTCGCGCTGAGCATGGGCTTTCTGAAAACGGGAAAATCGTTGTGGCTTCCCTATGGAATCCACTTTGGAATAAACATCGGCTCGAGCCTTCTGGGATGGTTCCTGATCACAACGCCGAACGCGCCGCAATGGTGGATGGGCCACCCCTCCTTTATGCCCGAAACGGGATGGATCGGGGTTATCGGGTGGGGGATCCTGGTTTTGGGGATGCATGCCTGCTTTGCGGTTCTCGCGCGGAAAGGCCTGCGCGAAAAATGAAAGGCGTACAACCGGCGGCGGATATGGGACATATCCGGGATATCGCCGAAGCCGATATTCCGGCTGTGCTGGAATTGAATTTGGATTCCGAACAATTCCTGAGCCCATTATCCCGCGAGCGGCTGGAAGCGCTGCTCGCGCAATCCGCTTATCATAAGGTTCTGGAACAGGACGGCCGGATTGTCGCGTTCGTCCTGGCCTTTTGCGAGGATGCGGGCTATGACAGTCCGAACTTCCTTTGGTTTAAAAACCGGTATGCTTCGTTTCTGTACATCGACCGGCTGGTGGTCCGGGAGGGTTTCCGGAACCAAGGCTTCGGGAAAATGCTGTATCGGGACCTGGCGGCGTATTGCCGGGAACGCAAGCTCCCGCGGATCACCTGTGAAGTGGATATCGTTCCCCCCAATCCGGTCTCTCTCCGGTTCCACCAGGCGCACGGCTTTCGGGAGGTCGGCTCCCAATGGCCTTATGACGGGAAGAAACAAGTGGCGCTCATGGAGAAGCGCATTTCCCTTGAATAAGCGCCGGATTCATCATTATCCTGAAGGGAGGACCAAAATGAAAAATTTTCGTTTTCCAGGTTGCCTACAACAAGGAAATCGCCCAATTGTTTTCAAAGCCCGGTTTTGGCACCTGCGAAGTTTTCCGGGAGGGGCAGGAATTTTTCATGGGGGATCCGTGGACGATGCCGGAGGGATTCTGCAGTTCGGCCTGGGCCGACATCGCCAAGAACGTCCAGACGATCTGCCTGGGCGGGGAATTTCCGTCCGCCTTGCGCGAGGGCGTGAATATCTCGTGCTGCGCCGACGGAGGCCGGCCGGTGATCTTTAAAACAGAAAGGCTGGCGGGATCGTAGGGTTGGAAAGGCCGGCGGAGATCGCGGCCGGCCATGATCGCGCGCACAGGCGCATGAAGGAAGCGGTGCCGTATGAGCCGATTGACCGAGTTCCGGCAGGAGAGGGATGCTCTTTTCAGACTGGATCCGCAAAGCCCCTTGACCGATGCGCAAAAAGCGCAATTCAAGGGATTGATCTATTTTCCGGAAAATCCCGGGTTGCGGTTCGAACTGCGCATCCGGGAATTTACGGCCAAGTATGACGTCGTGATGCAAACCACGACCGGCGATACCCAGACGTATCAGCGCTACGGGAAAATCGAATTCCCGGTGGAAGGCCGGGGCACCGCACTCACCGTTTATAAACGTCAGGACAGGTTCTTCCTCCCGTTCGTGGATTCCCTGCGGGGCGTGGAGACGTATCCGGCAGGGCGCTATCTTGAACCGCAGCCGGCGGAGGACGGCGCGCTGATCGTCGATTTCAACTACGCCCATAACCCCTACTGCGCGTACAACGAACGCTGGTCTTGCCCCATTACGCCGGCGGAAAACCATATTCCGGTGCCGATCCGCGCCGGGGAAAAAATTTTTCCTTTGGAGGAAGCATAATTTTCCCGGCCGGCATCCCCGCCGGGCGACCATGCGCGGGGAACGGCCGACCGGCGCGATGGGTCTGGGAGTGATATGGCTCTGGTATGACCCGGACGCGAACCGGCATTTCGGCGGTGTTCCCGGCGGATCCGAATTCTCATAAAACGATAATCTCTTTAATGGGATCATCCGATTGCGGCAGCCGCTGGATTTGAGAGGAGGCGCAAAATGGGAACCCGTCTGTCGGAAATCGGCCAGATCGCGATACCCGTCAGCGATGTGGGTAAGGTGCTGCCCTTCTATCGCGACGTGCTCGGATTGACCTTCCTTTTCAGCCCATCGCCGCATCAGGCGTTTTTATCCGCCGGACCCGTCCGGATCATGCTAAGCATTCCGGAAGGGGCGGGCGCGGTCGGCAAGAATTCCATCCTGTATTTCAAAGTGCGGGATATTGCCGCCGCGTATGCGGACCTGCTCGAGCGCGGCGCGGCGAAGGAGCGGGCGCCGCATCCGGTTGCGAAAATGAAGGATCATGATCTGTGGATTGCTTTTATCCGGGATCCGGACGGAAACCTCGTTGGCCTGATGGAAGAAAAGGCATTTTAACTTCTGAAAGGGGTCTTGGATGGGCGCGGTTCGTTCTTTAAATCCGACCGGCATCGCCGATGGCATCATCCGTGAACTTGAGGATTCAAAGCGCCGTTTCCACGATCTGACGCGCGATCTGTCCGGGGAGGATCTGCGTCGGCAGAGCTTTAATCCCGGATGGACAAACGGCGAGATCTTCGCCCACATCCTCTTTGGCTACATCATTCTGAATGCGCTTCTGCCGCTGGTGAGTTTTTTTACACTTATCCCCCCCGTTTTCGGCAAGGCGTTCGCCGGAGTTCTAGACTTTTTCGCCGGACCTTTTAATGGGATTAACGCCCTGGGCGCCCGGGGGCAGGGCATAGTGTTCAAAGGCGACCTGCTCGTCCGATGGTTCGACGGCACGGTCGAAAAGCTCGTCCGCAAGGCGCGGGCCACAAAGGAATTCGGTTGGTCGCAGGGGATGTATTATCCGGTGAAATGGGATCCGAATTTCGATGCCTTCATGACCAGGGAGAAATTGTTCCGGTATTCCACGAAGCATTTTGGATTTCATGTAAACCAGATCAGGAAATGAAGCAGGATCCTGATGCGCCCCGGGGAGTGGTTGCCGGCTGGATCCCATCGGCGACATCCGGGTCCGAATTCAATTTTCCGCTTTTTCCAAATGCCCTCATTTATTCCGCCTGTAATGGCGGGTGTGTTTAATAAAATGTTAATTCCGCCGGTAGTAATGTGGGAACCAGAAAGGCGGATGCAGGCATGCCTAAAATCACACCATTCCTTTGGTTCAACGACAACGCCGAAGAAGCCGCGGAGTTCTATGTTTCCATCTTCAAGAACTCGAAAATCCTGGACGTCGTGCGCTACGGGGACGAAGGCCCCGGGCCGAAGGGGAGCGTGATGTTTACGAAGTTCCGGCTGGATGGGCAGGAGTTCATGGCCCTCAACGGCGGACCGGAGATGACCTTCTCGTCCGCTACGTCCTTCTTCATCGATTGCGATACACAGAAGGAGGTCGATTATTACTGGGAAAAACTTACCGCGGGCGGGGAAATCCAGCAATGCGGCTGGTTGACGGATAAATTCGGCGTAACCTGGCAGGTGGTGCCGTCCGGGTTGATCGAACTGCTGCACAGTTCGGATCCGGCCCGTTCAAAAAAGGTGTTTGAAGCTATGCTTAAAATGAAGAAACTGGATATCGATGAGCTTTGCCGGGTATTTGATGAGGGGGAGTTGGTCCTTATGCGATAACCCGGATCGGGAAGGATCCGTTCCCCGCCCGCGTGCCGGACCGGTGAATTCCGGTCCGGTACAATTAAGGGAATTGGATGTCCGCGACGCGGGACGCGCCTCAGATTGTGCGGACCCCGCAAGTTCGGATGACAAGCAGTGCCCTGAATGCGGAGCTGTATCCCTGGTAGGGCTTTCCTGCCTGGAAATGCTGACATATATCCTGGGTTGGGAAGGCGCGGACCCCGGACTCCCCAGCCTCCTTTTTTTCACCTCGCTTGTTTCAACATGCAGCACCCCGCGCCCTTTACCGGTGAAGCACTCGCCGGATTGAAAAACGGATTTCGCGAAGTGATCGGCGGGGAAAAACCGTTGCGGGGTTGAGAAAGCGGATGGCTCACGGCATCGATGGGAGTGGGCGGATGCTCACAGCGGAAGCGGACCGCCATCCGGTCCGCGCGGAATGGGAGTACACGATCGCGGATATATATGAAGGCGGCCTCTCCACCGGTGCGGCGCAGCGCGTCAGGCATTGGGCCGAAGTCGTACGGAGCTAGCTGATAAAATCATATCGCCGGTTTATCATTCAGAGCCGCCGGGGCGCACCCCGCCGGGCCTTGGTTCGGGGGTAAAAGGAGAAGGCAGTGGACGCGGTGATGGACGTACTGCGCAAGAAAAAGTTCTTGCTGATCGCGGCTTTGCTGTTGTTTATTGGATTTTCCCTGGCTGTTGCTCAATTCCTGCCCAGGGGGATTGATTGGTACATGACGTTTCGCCCCGCCACGCTGGCATTTTTGTCGGGGAAAACTCCGTATGAAAATCTTGAAGCCCCGTTTCCAGGAGCGCCGTGGGCTCTGCTGCCGTTGATTCCAATGGCGTTGCTGCCGGAAAACATGGGCCGGGGTTTTCTGTTCGTCGTCAGTCTTGCGGCGTTTGCCTATACGGCCTTCCGGCTTGGAGGGAAACCGCTTGCCCTGGGGGTGTTTCTCGCTTCTCCTCCGGTCCTCCATTGTTTATTAAACAGCAATCTCGACTGGATGCCTTTGTTGGGATTTATCCTGCCCCCTCCGGTGGGTTTGTTCTTCCTGGCGGTCAAACCCCAGGTGGGCAGCGTGGTAGCCCTGTTCTGGCTGGTGGAGGCCTGGCGCCGGGGCAAATGGAAGGAAACGATCCGCGTATTTGGACCGGTGACGGCCGCCTTAATCCTTTCGTTTCTGATCTACGGCTGGTGGCCCCTAAATATGATCAAGGCGACGGAGTATACCTTGTGGTGGAATGCCAGCCTGTGGCCCTGGTCCATTCCGGTGGGATTGATCTTTGCCGCTCTCGCGTTGTGGCGGCGGAAAATCAACTACGCCATGATCGCATCCCCCTGCTTGTCCCCGCATGTCCTGCTGCATTCCTGGTCGGGCGCGTTGGTGTCTGCCGTGGATTCCACGAAGGGAACCGTCGTGGCCGTAATCGGATTATGGATTCTGGTGATCATCCGATTCATCTCTGGCTCGGGCGGGTAGCCGCCGGCCGTTTGGCAATTGATTGGAAAGAAGATATCATTCCCCCCGAAATGGTCGGATCGCCGCGGTCCTCCATCGGAACGCTGAGATAATGGAGCGCACGCGGTATTCTGTTTTGTCGCGGGAGGCGGAGTATGACCACATCTGAGCTGATATCGATGATCCTGGTAATTGGCGGCGTGCTGTTGATCGTGGCTTCCTTCGCGGATATGGAGATGATCACCGGCCTCTGGGTGGCGGGCGACATCGAGCGGGACAAGCAGTTTGTGGATGCCGGCCGGTTCAGGAAGCGGATGTATTGGATTCTGCGGATCGCGGGGGTGCTCGCTTTCGCGGTGGGGTTGATAGTCATGTCGCTGAATGAATAAGGCCCGATAAAAACCGATGAGGAAACCATGAGCGCTAAACGCGCCGCAGGCGTTATCGCGCTTCTCCTTTCCGCTCTGCTGGCCGACTGCGCCGCGCCTGCCCCCCAAAAAACCTACGCGGACATGGTTGTGGGCTTTCTCGAAATCGGCTCGGCATCAGGCTCAAATTCTGGGATTCGGCCGCCATGCTCCGTCAACAGGATACGGCATTCCATAATTTCCTCGAGGATGGGGAGATCAACGTCATCGTTCTGACCGCGGCCGATTCGAAAGGCTGGGAAACGCCGCTCCAGGAAGCCAAAGATGCCGGGAAGATCGTCATCCTCCAGGATCGCCGCGTCGACGCACCGGAAAACCTGTATGCCGCCTGCGTCGGCTCGGATTTCGTCGAGGAAGGGCGCAAGGCTGCGCTTGAAATGTGCGCGCTGCTTGGTGATCAGAAGGGAAAGAAGGTCTGGGAGCTGGCCGGTAGCTTCGGCACTTCCGCGTCCGCCGACCGCGGGCAGGGTTTCCGCGAGCGGATGGAAAAGTGCGGGATCGAGATCGCCAAAAGCCGGCCTGCCGGCTGGATGAGCTCCGAGGGGAAACTGGTGACCGAAGACTTCCTCGCGGAGACGTACGACGTCCAGGGAATCTTCGCCCAGAACGATGATAGGGGACTGGGCGCGATTGAAGCCCTCAAGGCGCCTGGCGGTTGCATCCCATGCCGGCGCCCTGCATGCCGAACGGATGATAACCGGGGATAACCACCGCGGACTGGCCTCGGGGGGAATCCTTGCGTTGAGGAAGAAATATATTCAGATTGAATCATGTGCGGTCCTCAATCGCTGAACGCCCCATCCGTTTTTCTACCCTGACCCCCTCACCACCCCATCACTCCGGAGGAATACCGGAGCTTCGGCGCACCGCTCCCCGCCATCAATCCGGAGGAATACCCGAGTGTTAACGCCCCTCTCCCCCTTCTCCCTTCGCTCCGCTCAGGGACAGGCCCGTCAGGGGAAGGGGGAGAGGGGCAGGGGAGAGGGGGTTGGGACAGGCGCCATCATTGGACTTCCAAAGGAATTTCCTTTATCATCTTCAATATTCTCCAGGTTTTTTTTACCATGGATAAATCCGTTTCCGGCCCCGCCTATCGCATTCAAACCGCCCGCCTTGTCATCCGTTGCTGGGATCCGAAAGATGCTCCGCTTCTGAAGCAGGCCATCGACGATAATATCGAGCATCTGCTTCCCTGGATGACCTGGGCGCGGCAGGAGCCCGAAACCCTGCAGGCCAAAATCGAACGTCTGCGCCTCTTCCGGGGAAAATTCGACCTGGGTCAGGATTTTGCGTTCGGCGTCTTTGCCCCGGACGAAACTCTGGTCCTCGGCGCCGCCGGGATGCACACGCGCGCCGGCGAGGGGGCGCGGGAGATCGGATACTGGATCCATCGCGGCCACCTCAATCACGGATTGGCGACCGAAGTCGCGGCGGCGCTGACCAGGGCGGCCTTTGAAATTGAGTGCGTCGACCGCGTGGAAATCCACTGTGACCCGCAAAACGCGCGCTCCGCGGCGGTTCCCCGCAAGCTCGGCTTTGCGCTGGAAGCCACGCTGCGCCGGCGGCTGCCGCAGGGCGATGGGAACCTCCGGGATACGATGGTCTGGAGTCTTTTTGCGGATACGTATCCCGCTAGTCCGGCCGCCGGCATGGTGATCCAGGCGTTTGATGCCGTCGGCCGCCGGATTGCCTAACAGGGTGTTGAAAAAGGAATTAACAGGTGTCATTGCGAGCGACCGGAGGGAGCGAAGCAATCTCCCCCTTCGGAAAAGCAAGGAGATTGCTTCGTCGCTTCGCTCCTCGCAATGACATCCTCAGCTTTTTCAACATCCTGCTAAACTGAGGACACTATCCTCGGGTGGTCATGCCGGGCGCCCGCCCCCAAGCGATGAGTGCCGGCGATCTCCCGGTGCGAAGAATTCCCGAGCGGGGCAGCGCAGCCTCCCGCTTTTCAACTGACGATGGATGCAGGTGGCCGATGCGCAACGAACACGAAATGTTTGACCTCATTCTGAACACTGCCCGCGCCGACGAACGGGTGCGAGCCGTGATCCTCAACGGCTCGCGCGCCGATCCCGGCACGAAGCGGGACCCCTTTCAGGATTTCGATATCGTCTATCTGGTTACGGATTTACAGCCCTTCCGGCGGGATCCGGCCTGGATCGATTGTTTCGGCGAGCGGATGATTTTGCAGATGCCGGATGACATGGGGGATTCGCCGCGCCGCGAGATCGGATATGCCTACCTCATGCAGTTCGCGGACGGCAACCGGATCGACCTGACTCTCTATCCGGTTGAAAAACTCGACGCGATGGAGCGTGACAGCCTGAGTGTTCTGCTCCTGGATAAGGATGGAATCGTAAACCCATTTCCTCCCCCCAGCGCCGCGGATTACGCGCCCAAACCGCCGACGGCCAAGGCGTTCGCCGATTGCTGCAACGAGTTCTGGTGGTGCAGCCCGTACGTCGCCAAGGGTTTGTGGCGGAGGCGCATTCCCTATGCAAGGTACATGCTCGACACGGTTCTCCGCGGGCAGCTGATGAAAATGCTCGATTGGTATGCGGGGGTGAAGACGGATTTTTCGTCCGGCACGGGAAATATGGGGAAACACCTCGAGGAAAATCTCGAACCGGATAATTGGAATTTATGGCTTCGCACGTATGCGGATTCCGATATCGAGAACTCGTGGGATGCGCTGGAGGCGATGGGCGCGCTTTTCCGGATCGCGGCCGGGAAGGTGGCGGAGCATTTCGGGTTTGGGTACCCAGGCGGCGACGACGAGCGGGTCAGCGCCCACCTGAAGCATGTCAGGAGATTGCCGGCGGACGCCGGGGAAATTTATTGAGCGGAGGCCGAATGGCGCGGGGGCGCCGATCCGCCAATAAAGGGAATTGCGCTGTGACTCTCAAACAGGCTGTCCGCGATCGCATCCGGGTAATGAATAAGCATTGTACAAACAAACTCCTGATCCATATTGCGGGAAAACGATTCGGTCATTTTGCCGTCCTGACTCACGCCGGCCGGAAGACCGGGAAGCTGTACCGCATTCCCATTATCGCCGAACCGGTGGAAAACGGATTTATCTTCGCATTGACCTACGGGAAAAAAGTGGATTGGGCCGCGAATGTTCTCGCCGCCGCCGGCTGTTCGCTGTTGTGGAAGAATGCCGAATACGCTTTGTGCAACCCCGAATTTATCGATCGGCAAACCGGGCTGAAGGCGTTTCCCGCACTCATCCGCGCGGGATTGAGATTGGCCGGAATCCAGGATTTCCTGCGGCTGTCCCGGTGACCCTTTCGCGGGTGCGCGCTTCAGCCGGCGGTTCCCTCCCCGGTTGGTAAAAGAAACATAACGGGAGTACAGCCTATGAAAAAAAGAGATGCGCTTTCAAAAATCCTTGCCGTCGCGGGAACCGTGCTGGTCTGGCTTCCGATCCTTGCGCCGGCGGTGCTGGCATTGCTCCGCCTGATTCAGATCGGGCGCTTTCTGTTCGATTACCTCATGCCCGCGGAACTTTTCCCGGCCGTGCTGGTTGGCGGGTGTCTGTTGTTCTGGGCGGCTTGGCGCGCACGTTCGCAAAGAAAGCTCATCGGCTGGTCGCTCGGCCTGACGGCCGCATTTCTGCTGGCGGCCGTGGGATTGGCGGAGGTTACCGGGCTGGCTTCGGGCGCAACCGGGCCCGCCGGGTGGCCGTGGGCGCTGGTGCTCGCGGCGTTCGCGGGATTCTGGATTGCGCTGCTGGCGCTTGCGGTCGGCGGGATTCTTTTGCTGCGCGGTTTGCCGGCAAACACCCCGCCGGCATCCGGCGAATAATATTCGCCCCTGTGGAAGTTTTATCGCGCGCAGGGGATACACTCGGGATGGCAGAACCCGGTTAAAAAACGAGGAGCATTCGGCAAGGATGGGCATCAGCGCCCGAAAGCCTCCGGTTTACGTGCTTTTCACATTCCCAAAATTCTTGCGGCCATTAATCTTGCGCAAAAAGTCCGGAACCGAGCCTCCCGGCGGGATTCCGGGTGTATCGTTAATCAATATCTATTGCTTGTGACTTTCCGGCTTCCGGAGGAGCCCGTGGGGCGCCCGATCAAGACCGCTTCCCCATCGACGGATCGGCAACTCGAACCGCAATCCGGCGTTATCTCAAACGCCGGTTTCGTAAAGGGAGTCTTGCGTCTTTCGGCCGTTTTTCCCCGCATCGTCTTCTTCCTCGCGCTTCTGCTCGCGGGATTGAACCTGGGGATTGTTCTTCTGGCAGAGGACCCGCAGTTGCGGACCGTTGTTTCGGATGCGGCCGGCCCGTTGATCGATCTCTCCATAAGCCTGATCCTCTTTTGGGCCGCCGGAAAAACCCGCGCCCGCTCAAAGACTCTGGCCCTCGCCTGGAACATCTTCGCCTTCTCGATGCTGCTGTCGACCCTGGGAGGGATCGCATGGTTTATCCTGGAAGTGGTCCTGAAGGTCGAGCCCTTCCCGTCCATCGCGGACGTTTTCTACCTGGCGTATTATCCCGTCTTCCTGACCGGCGTGTTCCTGTTATTGGAAAGGCGCGCAACCATCGGCGAATTTGTGACCCGCGGATTGGATTTGTTGATCGTTCTCGGGGCGGCCGTGCTCGGATTCTGGAATTTCCTGATCGAACCGGCGTCCCTCTCATCGTCCGGGCAGACGGTCCTGGAGCAAATAATTTTATTGGCCTACCCGGCCGGCGACCTGTTGCTGATGGCAGCCTTTCTGTTGTTTCTCTATAAACCGCATGAAAAGCAGGAATCGACGCCGGTTCTTCTTCTTGCGGCCGGGGTGCTTATTACGGTCAATGCGGATGTCATCTATAGCCGTCTGACTCTGTTGGAAGCGTTCTACAGCGGCGAACTGCTCGACGTCGGATGGATCATAAGCTCGCTGCTGGTGGGATTGGCGGGTCTGTCACAGTATAAATCCATGCAGTCGCAGAGGACGGACGCGGCGCCGATAATCCACCCCCGGTTTTTCGCCCGGTTGAGTTCGATCAGATCCTTTCTGCCGTACTTTATCCTGATCGCCTTGTTTTTGATGCTCGGCCCTCCCGAAATGGGATCCGCCCCGGCGGGATCGGTTTTCCCTGCGATGGCGATCGGCGTAGCCGTGCTGGTCCTGCTGGTTGTGATTCGCCAAATTCTCGCCCTTTACGAAAACAACCGGCTCGCCGCCCGGTTGATGGAAGCCAACCGGAAATTGGAACTGGATATCGGCGAGCGGGAGCGGGTGGAACGCGCGAGCCGGCAAAGTGAGGCGATGTTCCGGACGCTGTTCGAACTCTCACCGGACGCCATCATGATACTCGATCCCAACACGCCGGATATGTCGTGGCCGATAGTGGATTGCAACCGCGAGGCCTGCCGGATGAACGGCTACTCCCGGGAAGAAATGATTGGAAAATCCATCGACCTCGTCAACCTGGCTCCGGGCAATCCCGAGGAACGGAAAGCCTTTCTGAAAGCCATGCGGGAGAAGGATTCTCATAAATTGGAGGTCCAGCACCGGCGCAAGAACGGCGAGAGCTATTATGTGGATGTCACCACGACCGTCATCCATATCGGCGGGCGCGAACTTGTGGTCGGGATCGATCACGACATCACCGAACGGAAACGGAGGGAGGATCTCATCAGCCGCCGGTTGGTCGAACTCGAGGCCATCAATCGGATTTCCTCCACCCTTCGCGCGGCTCAGACCCTGGAGGAAATGTTTTCGCTCCTGATGGATACGACCCTGGAGGCGGTGGGGGCGTCGCAAGGAAGCATCTGGTTGTACGATCCGCTCAAGGCTGCGTTGAATCTCGAGGTGGCGCGCGGGTACGAAGGGCCGGAGCCGGTCGACCCGGGAAGGGGGATCGCCGAGTTTGTCTTCGCCGGCGGGAAACCGTTGATCGCCGCCGAGCTGCGGGAATCGACGGATCTTCCGGAGGAGGCGCGCCGTTCGTCTCCGGAGGGAGTCGGCGGAGCCGCCCTCCCCATATACGCCGAGCAGGATGTCATCGGTACGCTCATCGTCAACGTGTTGCCGCCGCGCGAACTGACCGCGGATGAAGTTCGCCTGCTGGCGACCCTGAGCGAAATCGCCGGGATCGCCATCCGGCGGATCAGCCTGAGCCAGCAGACGGCGCGGCGTCTGCAGCGTCTTGCCGCGTTAAGCGAGATCAGCCGGGCCATCACCTCCAGCGTCAGCCTGCAGCTCAACCTGAGCATGCTGCTCAATCAGGTTGTCGCCCAGTTGGGCATCGACGCCGCCGATGTGCTCCTGATGAACCCCGTTTTGGGAACGCTGGAATATGCCGCCGGAAACGGATTCCGCACCCGGACCATGGAGCGCTCCCGCCAGAAGGTCGGGGAAGGATACGCGGGACGCGCCGCTTTGGAACGCCGGATCATCCACATCGGCGACCTGTCCGGACAGGATGACAATCCGCTTCTGGAGAAGGTGGCGGGCGAAGGCTTTGTCAGTTATTTTGCCGTTCCGTTGACCGCCAAGGGAAAGGTCCAGGGGGTGTTGGAGATCTTCCACCGCGCGCCGCGCGAGCATGACGCCGAGTGGCTGGAATTCCTGCAGACCCTGGCGGAGCAGGCGGCCATCGCCATCGACAACGCCAGCATGTTTGAAAACCTGCAGCGCACCAACCTCGATCTTGTCCTCGCCTACGACGCCACCATCGAGGGCTGGTCGCGGGCGCTGGATTTGCGCGACCGGGAGACCGAGGGGCACACCCAGCGCGTGACGGACCTGACGATCCGGCTGGCGCGGATGCTCGGCCTGGGTGAAACCGAGCTGACCGGAGTCCGCTGGGGAGCGTTGTTGCACGACATCGGCAAGATGGGCGTTCCGGATGAAATCCTGCTCAAACCCGGCCCGCTGACCGACGCGGAATGGGTGATCATGAAGCAGCACCCCGGACTGGCGTTTGAGATGCTCTCGCCGATCCAATACCTGCGTTCGGCGCTGGATATCCCGCACTACCATCATGAAAAATGGGATGGCACGGGCTACCCGGAGGGATTGAAAGGCGAGCAGATACCCCTGGCGGCGCGGATCTTCTCCGTGGTGGACGTTTGGGATGCCTTGCGCTCGAACCGTCCCTACCGTTCCGCCTGGCCTGCGCCAAAAGTGCGCGAGCACATCCGGTCCCTGGCGGGAAGCCACTTCGATCCGAAGATCGCGGAAAGGTTCCTGCAATTCGAAGCGCTTGAGGATTCGGAGGGCTGATCCGCGAGGCCGCCGCAGCCGGTTCCATGAGCTTGCGCGGAGCCGCGCGGGGAAACGCCGGGGAATTCGTTTGGAGGAGATGACATGGAACCCGTATCAAAGCGTGCCGCACTCGTTTGCCTGGAAAACGATTGGCCGTCGCTTGTCAAGCGGTTTAACTCCCTGCCCCCGCGGGAAAAGGAAATATTCCTCGACCGGCAGGGCTTTGCCGGCTTTTCCGATTTGCTTTCACATATAGTTGCCTGGTGGGGCGAGGCGCTGGCGAATATTCAGTCTGTTGAAAAAGATGCGGATTTTAAAACCCGGACGTATGATGTCGACCGGTTTAATGCGGAGGCCATAAAGGCGAAATATGGAAAGGACGAGGAAGCCGTCATCCGGGAATTTGAGGATGCTCGGAAGCGGCTGATGGAGGCGGTATCGGCCCTGACTGAAACGCAAATGGCCAACGGGGAGATACAGAAGCAATTGTATTGGATGATTACCAACCATTGCGCGGAGCACAAGCTTTAAATGGCGGATCCGGCATCCTCAATCCGCCCTTCCTTCCCGAATATCCCTGGTGGCGTGAAGTTGAGTGCTTTCATCCATTCGACCAGGAATAGCCTAAGGACTGAAACGGCCGATGGACTTTAATCCCTTCTCCATCTATGTCATGTTGTGCGGCGCGTTGACTATCGCCGTTGCCTACTACGCCTGGCGGCGCCGGACCGCCATCGGGGCGCGGGCGTTTTCCATGTTTATGCTGTCGATGTCCATTTATATACTCGGATACAGCATGGAGCTGGCCAGCCGGGATCTTCCCGCCGTGCTATTCTGGAATGCGGTCGAATATATAGGCGTCCTCACCTTTCCGACCCTCTATCTGATATTCACGGTGCAGTACACCGGACGGGAAAAGTGGCTCTCGCGGGGACTGGTGATCCTGTTATGTGTGATCCCCGCCGTACTGGGATTAATTAAAATCTTTGACGGGACGTTCCACCTGATTTACTCCTCCGTCAGGTTGGAAACCGGCGGCGCGATCCCGTTGCTGGCATTCACCCGCGGGCCTTTGTATCTGCTGATTGCCGCCTATACCATTCTTCTGCTTATCATCGCCAATTACCTGCTGATGATGACTTGGCGATTTGCATCCCCCGTGTACCGCGGGCAGATGGGCATCATCCTTGGCGCGGCACTCGTGATTTTTGGATCGTATCTTTTCTATCTGACCGGGATACCGGTTGTTCCGGCTCTGCCGACGCTGGATATCAATCCGTTTATCAATACGCTCTGGGGGTTTGCCGTGGGCTGGGCCATCTTCCGGCATCGGCTGTTCGACCTGGCGCCGATAGCCCGCGACGCCCTGATCGAAGAGTTGAGCGACGGGGTGGTCGTGCTGGACGGACAAGCGCGGGTGGTGGACGCCAATCCGCAAGCCCATCGGATCTTCGGCTGGCACGAACTGCCGGCGGGACGGAGGGCCTGGGACGCCATGGAAGGGTGGATCGATTCGCAGGCGTTTGAGCTGGTGGAAAAGCCGTTCAAGCGGGAAATACAGATGTCCGACCCCGCCCCGGGTCGATGTTTCGAAGTTTCGATTTCTCCGCTTTGGCGAAAGGGACGGTTGCGCATCGGATATCTGATCGTTGTCCATGACATCTTCGAACGCAAGGAAATCGAGCGGCAACTGCGGGAATCCTCTTTGACGGACGAGTTGACCGGTCTCCATAACCGCCGCGGATTCCGGTTGCTGGCCGACCAATTGATCCAGGTGGCCCTGCGGATGCGATGGAACGTGCTTCTGTTTTATATCGATCTTGACGGATTAAAGTGTATCAACGATCTCCGGGGGCACGCCGCCGGCGACCGGGCGTTGATCGAGGCCGGAGCGCTCCTCAAGTCTTCCTTTCGGTCGTCGGATGTGGTCGCCCGGCTGGGCGGCGACGAATTTGTCGTCCTGGCGGTCGAATCCGACGAACGATCCGGGCCGTCGATGCTTGCGCGTCTGGAGGAGCGGCGCCGCAACCGGAACGCCCAACCGGGACGGGACTACCGTTTGTTCATAAGCATCGGCACCGCGCGTCTCGAGTGGGGTAGCCCCTGTCCGTTGGACGGCATCATGGAAGCCGCGGATCAGGCGATGTATGAGATGAAACATGCCAAGCCGGATGAGGAAAGGCGTCGTTCGGTTCTCGGAGACGGCGGCGGCATCTGAATTCCGGGGAGGGTTCCGCGCGAGCCGCCGGCTGTGCGGCGGACGATTCCCCGCCCGTTGGGCGCCTATATTCTTGTTACAATTCCCCCATGCCGCCCATCCGCCTCGTCCACTTCTCCGACCTGCACGTCGGGATGGAAAACTACGGGAAGCTGGATCCCGCCACCGGGACCTCCTCCCGCACGCGGGATTTCCTCGACCGGCTCGACGAGGTGATCGACTACGCGTTCGCGCACAAAGCCGATCTGGCGGTGTTCACCGGCGACGCGTTTAAAACCCGCGACCCCGAGCCCACCCAACAGCGTGAATTTGCACGCCGCATCAAGCGCCTCGCTGAAAAGATGCCCACCCTGCTGGTGGTCGGCAATCACGATCTGCCCGGCACGGTCGCGCGGGCCACCAGCCTGGATATTTACCACGTGCTGGAAATTCCCAATGTGATCGTCGGCTACAAGCCGGATTCGCGGCTGATCCAGACCGCCTCCGGGCCGGTGTTCCTCGCCTGGATGCCTTATCCTTCCCGGAACCGCCTGTTGCTCGACGAAGAGCATAAGGGAAAAACGCTCCCCGAGCTCGAACAGGCCCTGCGCGATGTCGTGACGGATTGGATTCGCACGCTCTCCGAGCAGGCCGCGGCGCAGGACGCCCCGCGCATCCTGGCCGGGCATTTCACTGTTTCCGGAGCGGTGTTTGGTTCCGAACGCAGCGTGATGCTCGGCTCCGACGTCGCCGTCACCAAAAGCGCGGCTTCCGGTCCGGCCTGGGATTATGTGGCGCTCGGGCATATCCACAAATTCCAGAACCTCACCGGCGGCGAGGCGGGTTCCCCGCCGGTCGTGTACGCCGGTTCGCTCGAACGGATCGACTTCGGCGAGGAAAACGAGCAAAAGGGATTTGCCTTCGCCGAAATCTCGCGCGGCCAAGCGGAGGTGAAATTCATCCCCGTCCATGCGCGGCCGTTCCATACCATCCGGGTCGATGTGAAAACCGAACAGCAACCCACGCCGGCGGTCCTGGAGGCGATCGCGCTGCGCAAACCGGACCTGGCCGATGCGGTTGTGCGTATCATCGTTTCGATGACCGGCGCACAGGCCGGGCTGCTCGACGAGCGCGCCGTCCAGAAGGCGGCCGAGGGCGCGTCCCATGTATCCATCCAGCAGGAAGTGCGCGAGGAAACCCGCGCCCGCCTCGGAACCGATACCGCCGAATCGCTCTCCCCGCTCGAGCTGCTGGGGCGCTTTTTCCGCGCCCGGTCGGTCGACGAGAATCGAATCGCGGAACTGCTCGGCGCGGCGGAGGAGTTGATAGGGGAAGAGAGCTGACATCGACCATCGACGATCGACCATCGAAAATACATTTCACCACGGAAGAGAAAGTGCTCCGAACAATTTTCAGCGATGGTCGCTGGTCTATGGTCGCTGGTCTGTGACTTGCGACCCAGTTCATTCTTTTCGGAAAGAACGACCTTGATCACCCATGATCCCCGTTAAACTCGAGCTCCACAACTTCCTCGCCTACCGCGACCCGGACCCGCTCAATCTGGAGGGGATCCATGTCGCCTGCATATCCGGTGAAAACGGCGCCGGAAAATCCTCGCTGTTGGATGCGATCACCTGGGCGCTGTGGGGCAAGGCCCGTTCGCCTTCGGCTGACGATCTGATCTATCAAAACCAGCGGGAGACGCGGGTCGCGCTTGAGTTCGAGATGGCCGGCACCCGCTACCTGGTCATCCGCCAGCGCAGCATCGAGAAGAAAACCGCGCTCTCGCTCCTCGAACTGCAGGTCTGGGATCCGGCGGTCAACGCCTGGCGCGGCATGTCGGAAGCCACGATGCGCGGCACCCAGGAGCGCATCGACCGCCTGCTGCGGCTGGATTACGACACCTTCATCAATTCGGCGTTCCTTTCCCAGGGCCGAGCCGATGAGTTCACCGCCAAACCGCCGTTCCAGCGGATCCAGATCCTGGCTGCGATTCTCGGCCTGGACCGCTGGGAGCGGTTCGAGGAGCGTGCCAAGGAAAAGGTCCGCCAGTCGCGTGAAAAGATCGAGCGGATCGAGGCGCGCCGGACGGAAATGGAACGGGAGCTCGCCCGGAGACAGGAGTACGAGCTTCAGCTGAAGGAGGCCGCCGGGCAGGCCGAAGCCGACGGGAAAACTCTGGCTGAATTGGAAAAAGCCTGGGCCGCTTTCGAGCAGCAGCGCGCCGCCCGCACCGAACTTGAGCGCCAGGCGGAGGAAACCGCCCGGCGCAGCCAATCCGCCGGGCGCGAGCTGGACGAGGCGCGGGCCGAGTTGGAGGCGCTCGTCAAAGCCGCCGACCCGGCCGCGCTCGAAGCCCGCGCGGCCGGGCTCCGCACCGAGCGCGGCGAGCTGGCGGCGCGTCCGTCCGAACAGGCGCGGATACAGGCGCAGATCCATGAGCTCGGCGGCTTAATGGGAACCCTGCGCGGGGAGAACGACGCCCTCGCCCCGCAGACCGAGCCGCTCAAGAAGCGCCTGGAGGCGCTCGAGACCTCGACCGCGCCCGAATGCCCGACCTGCGGCCAGCCGCTCACCCCCGCCCACCGCAAGCGCGTGATGGCGGAGCTACGCGGAGAAATCGATAGCCGCCGCGTGAAATACAAATCCAACGCCGCGCGGCTCAAGGACCTCGCCGCCGAACTGGAGGCGGTTCAAAAGGATGCCGCCGCGATCCAGGCCGCTCTGCAAACGCTCCCCGCGCTGGAAAGAAATCTCGCCGAAGCGGAATCCGCGCTCAAAACGGCGCAGGCCGCCCAGGCGAAGATTCCCGCCGCCCAGGAGCGCGTAGCGCGCTGGCAGAAGGCGCTGCTCGAGGAAACGGCCTCCGCGAAGAAGATCCAGGATCAGCTCGGCAAAGCCGGCGCGGAGCGGACGGATTCCGAAAGCCTGCGCCGCCGCCTCGAGGATGCGCGCCTGGCCAAGCGCCTGGCCGACGAGCGGGTGGGCGGCGCGCGCCAGATTCTCGCCGCGCTGGAGGAGATCGCCCGCCAGCGGGATGCCGGCGCCTCGGAATTGGAAGCGCTCAGGCTTCGCCTCTCGGTCCTGGAGGATCTGCGCGAGGCGTTCGGCAAGCGCGGCGTGCCGACCATGATCATCGAAACGGTTGTCCCCGAGCTCGAACTGGAGGCCAACCGGCTCCTATCGGAAATGAGCGACGGGCGGATGCGCTTGCGCATGGAAACCCAGCGCGAGACCAAAACCGGCGAGGCGCGCGACACGCTCGAACTGAAAATTTCCGACGAACTCGGCACCCGCGCCTACGAGATGTATTCGGGCGGCGAGGCGTTCCGGATCAATTTCGCCGTCCGCATCGCGCTCTCAAAACTTCTCGCCCGCCGCTCGGGCGCGCAGCTGCGCGCGCTCTTCATCGACGAGGGGTTCGGCACCCAGGATTCGGCCGGGCGCGAGCGGCTCGTCGCCGCTATCCAATCCATTCAAAACGATTTCGACCGCATCCTCGTCATCACCCACCTCGACGAACTGCGTGACGCCTTCCCCGCCCGGATCGAAGTGACCAAGACCCCATCCGGCTCGAACGTCCGCGTGGTCTGAGGCCCCTCCCGGATCCATAAGAATCCGCATTGGACCGCACCTTGCCGGAGCCACGGAAAGCAATAGTAAGGTTTTCCTGGGAAATAGCCGGCGATTTTATTGGGGTCCAAAAACCGAATGGAAAACCATCCATCTTTTTAGCGGTTTTTTAAAGTACGTAGTATCAATTTCTTGGTTGCCTAGAGCACGATTGGATATATAATAACTTGGACTTATTCGGCCGGGTCCCACAATGTAACTTTTTTCACAATCAATCTAAACGAGAGGATGGAAGCTCGAATAATCGGAGCGCCGTCTTCTCTCAAGCGCAAGACCGAAAGAAATAACACATTCGGGAGGGAAGGAGGTTCCATGAAAGCAAAGACGAAAATCAAATCCGGCCTGATCATGTTCGGCGCCACCTAAAAATCCCGAAGTTCCGCCTGCCTAAGGAGATCCCATGAAAGCGAAGACAAATGTAAAATCCGGTGTGATCCTGTTCGGCGCCAATTGATAAGTCTCGCGGGCATAAACATGACGCACAAGGAGACCCCATGAAAGCAAAGACGAAAATTAAGTCCGGCATGATCATGTTCGGCGCCACTTAAAAAATCGCGAAGCTTCTGCCTGCGCAAGGAGACCTCATGAAAGCAAAGACGAACGTAAAGTCCGGCATGATCATGTTCGGCGCCACTTAATAAATCTCGCGGCAAATACATGATGCACAAGGAGATCCCATGAAGGCAAAGACGAACGTAAAATCCGGCTTTATCATGTTCGGCGGTCACTAGGGTGCCATGAGCTTGGAGAAACCATGAAGACGAAGACAAACGTGGCATCCGGCATGATTATGTTCCACGCCCATTGATGGATGTGCAGGCATTTGCCCGCACGGAAGGAGATCCTATGAAGACAAAGACGAGCATCAAATCCGGCATGATCATGTTTAGCGCCCATTAAGGTGCCAGGAGCAAGGAGATCCCATGAAGGCAAAGACGAAAGTAAAATCCGGCGTTATCATGTTTCACGCCAACTAATCCGTCGAACCTCAGCCTGAGACCCAGGGAGATCCCATGAAAGCAAAGACAAACGTAAAATCCGGCGTGATTCTGTTCCGCGCCCATTAATGGATGTGCAGGCGATTGCCCGCCCGGGAGGAGATTCGATGAAGGCGAAGACGAATGTCAGATCCGGCATGATTATATTCAGCGCCCATTAACCAGGACCTAAAAAATTCTTGGAGCAAAGGAAACCCCCATGAAGGCGAAGACGAATGTCAAATCCGGCGTTATCATGTTTTACGCCAACTAATTTTTGTTACCTCAACCCGGCGAACAGGGAGATCCCATGAAGACAAAAACAAAAATCCAATCCGGCGTGATCTTGTTCGGCGCCACTTAAATTCGTTCAAATCTGATGGGAAAGGAGATTCCATGAAGGCGAAGACGAATGTCAAATCCGGCGTGATTATGTTCGGCGCAACTTGAATCCATGCAAATCTGATGGGAAAGGAGATTCGATGAAGGCGAAGACGAATGTCAAATCCGGCGTGATCATGTTCGGGGCCAATTAAGAAATCCGGGACTTTTGCCTGAATCCAAGGAGATCCCCATGAAAGCAAAGACGAAAATTAAATCCGGCCTGATCATGTTCGGCGCCAATTAGCAGGCTTCGAGGATTCGATCCAACCAATCGATCCGATGGATGCGAAGACGGCTGTCACATCCGGTGCAATCAAGTTCGGGGGGGATTAACGGGCGCTGAAAGGCAGTCCTTTCCAAAAGGTTTCGGAACGGGGCAAGGTGGATTAAGCTTTGCCCCGCTTTTTATTCCGCCACGCCGTTGAAAATGGATTAAACTCCCGCATTGCCTGTCCGCATTCGGGCAAATGCTACCTGAAGGAAACGAAAAGTTATGCTCCGTTCCCCGGGCCGCAGATTCCTAATTTCTGAAATCGTCCAGAGTTCAACGCTGGATTGCGGCCCCGCCTCGCTAAAAGCCCTCCTGGATGGATTCGGGCTCCCGGTTGGGTATGGCCGCCTGCGCGAAGCCTGCCAGACCGATATCGACGGCACTTCGATCGACATGCTCGAGGAATCCGCGCTCGCGCTTGGATTGGAGGCGGAGCAGATCATGGTTCCCGCCGACCACCTTCTGCTGCGCGAAGCCCGGACGTTGCCGGCCATCGTTGTGGTCGTGCTGCCCAATGGCTTGACCCACTTCGTAGTCGTCTGGCGGAAGGCCGGCCCCTGGCTGCAAGTGATGGATCCGGCCGTGGGGAGGCGCTGGTTCGGTTGCCGGCGTTTTCTTCAGGATGTCTTCGTTCACGAACAAGCGGTTCCGGCCTCCGGCTGGCGCGAATGGGCCGGGACCGAGGATTTTCTCGGCGCGCTGCGGGCCCGGATGCGCGCATGCCGCATCGAACCGCCGGTGATTTCGGATCTGATCGGAACGGCGCGCGCCGATCCGGGCTGGAAATCCATGGCGGCGCTCGACGCCGCCGTGCGCATGACCGGGGGCATGGCCGGTTCAGCGGGACTCCGGCGCGGTTCCGAATCCGCCCGGATGACCCGGCATTTGTTTGAAATGGGGCGCGCCGCGGAGACGCCGGAGAAGAGCTTCCTTCCGCGCCATCATTGGTCCGTGTGGCCGGCGCCCGAAGATCCCGAGTCATTGCTGCTGCGGGGAGCGGTCCTCGTCCGTGTCCTCGGCCGGCGCACAGATGCCGGTCCGGACGGCGCGCCGGTCCCGGACGCGGCGCCCGGATTGGCCGCCGCGCGCGCGGAAAAATCCGTCCCCTTGGAGCGCAAGCTGTTTCCCCTGTTGTCTTCCACCCGCCGCCTGGCGATTATCCTTTTGCTGGCCGGGTTATCCGTGCGGGGGTTGGCGGTTTTTATTGAATCGCTCCTGTTCCGCGATACGCTTGGGCTCGGCACTCTCTTTGCCGCGCCGGAAAACCGTGCGGCGGCGCTGGCCGCCATCCTGATCTTCCTCTTTTTGATGCTTCTCCTGAATCTCGGGAACCTTCTCGGATTAATGCGACTGGGCAGATCCCTGGAATCGCAGGTGCGGACTCTGCTGCTGCGGAAAATCCCGCGGATCGCGGACCGGTATTTCCACAGCCGTCTGGTTTCCGACATGGCCGAACGCAGCCACAGTCTTCATAAGGTTCGGGATATGGTGTTCGTCGGCGGGCAAGCCGTGCTGGCGCTCTCCGGGCTGACATTCACCGCCTTGGGATTGATCTGGTTGGCGCCGGGCTCCGCTGGATTCACGCTGCTGGCCGGTCTCGCCGCCGTCGCCGTCCCGCTGGCCGTACTTCCCTTCCTGGCCGAGCGGGACATGCGCGTGCGCACCCATACCGGAGCGCTCGGCCGGTTTTTCCTCGACGGTCTTATCGGGCTCGCGCCGATCCGGGCCCATCATGCCGAGAGCCCCATCCGCCGCTCCCATGCCGCGCTCCTGCAGGAATGGGCCAAAGCCGGCCGCGAGCGTCTGGGGATCGCGCTCGCGGGAGAGATCGGGCAGTTCCTTCTGGGGACGGGCCTGGCCATAGTTGTGATTTTCCGCCAGGCGAACTCCGGTTTGGACCCGGCAACCCTTCTGCTCATCGCGTTCCTTGCCCTGAGCCTTCCCGCGATGGGGCAGGTATTCGCCCAATGCGTGCAGCAATACCCGCTCTTCCGCAACATCCTGATTCGTCTCTTTGAACCGCTGGAAGCTCCCGAGGACGAGGACATCCGCGGACGGACGGTGCCCATCGCGGTTGAAGAATCAGGCTGTGTCCCGTGCGGGGTTGCCGTCGACTGGCAGGGAGTGGACCTTCGAGTAAGCCGGCATGAGATCCTGCATGGCATCACCCTTTCCATTCCCGCAGGAACGCACGCGGCCGTCGTGGGCCCGTCCGGAGCGGGGAAATCGAGTCTTGTGGGGCTTTTGCTCGGGTGGCATCGGGCGTCCGCGGGGCGTGTCGCCGTCGATGGAAAACCGCTGGACGGGCGGCGCCTCGCGCAGCTGCGGCGCGAAACCGCGTGGGTGGACCCGGCCGTGCAGATCTGGAATCAGCCGATGGGCGGCAACCTGACGTACGGGTTGGACGATTCGGGCGGGGCAGGCGGGCTTGAAGCCGTCGTGGCCCAGACGGGGCTGGATCCGATCCTCGCGAGCCTGCCGGAGGGCTGGCGCACGCCGCTCGGGGAAAACGGGGCGCTCGTCTCCGGCGGGGAAGGCATGCGGGTGAGGCTCGCCCGTGCGCTGCTGCGCGGGGGCGTGCGGCTGGCGGTTTTCGACGAGCCGTTCCGCGGGCTTGAACGCGAGGAACGCAGACGGCTGCTGAATCTGGCGCGCGACCGCTGGAAGCAGGCGACATTCATCTGCGTCACCCACGATATCGCCGACACCGGATCGTTCGACCGGGTGATCGTGATGGAGGATGGCCGAATCACGGAGGATGGTTCTCCGGCGGAATTGCGGGACCGGGAAGGCTCGCGTTACCGCGCGCTGCTGGATGCGGAACGGACGGTCCGGTCGGAGCTGTGGGAGGCCCCTGCCTGGCGGCGGTTCCGATTGGAGGATGGACGTTTGACCGGACAGGACGACCCAAAGGAGGCGCGTTGATGGATTGGACGGAACTTTCCTGGCCGATCGCACAGGCGCCTCTCGCCCTTGCGGAGTTGGCCCGGCATTGCGGCTTGCACCCGCAACCGGGTTCCGGAAGGAGCCCGGAATTCACTTCCCGGGATTTTCGCGCAACGGACCGGAGCATGGAATCCGCAGCCGTCGCGATCGGCTTGCAGGCGGATGCGGTTTCCCTGCGGTATTCCGAGGTGAACGATTTTCTGCGGACGATAAAAGCGGCGCTGCTATGGATCGATACCGAAACCGGATGCCGGATTCTTCCGGTCGTCGGCGCCGGCTGGAACTCGGCCCTGGTGCTCACCCCTTCCTTGTCTCTGCGGCGAATCCCGCTCTCCCTGCTGCGCGATGCGGTCAGCGGCCCTCTGGAAAAGGAAGCCCTTCCCGAAATCGACAAGGCGGTTCCTCAATTGGAAATGCCGCAAGGACGCAGGGCGGGAATCCGCGCCGCGCTGCTGGAGGCGCGGCTTGGCAAACGCGCCATTCATGCCGGTTGGTCGCTGAGTCTGTCGCCTTCCCGGAATATGCTTTTTCAGTTTTACCGGAGCGGCCTGTTCCCGTACCTGATTATTTTCATCGCCGGATACGCGCTTCAGTATGCCTTCTGGGTGCTGGCCTGGAAAACCGTCGGCCAGAACGTCCTGTCGAACGGGGAAGGCGGCGCTTGGCAGGCAACGTTTGCGTTCTTCCTTCTGGGCATGGTTGTGCTTCGCGGGGCGGCCGGCTGGGCGCAGGGATGGCTGGCCATCCGCGCCGGCGGACTGTTGAAGCGGCGCCTGTTGTTTGGCGCGCTGCGATTGGATCCGGAGTCGATCCGCAGCGAAGGCAGCGGGGAACTGCTCGGCCGGGTGATGGAATCGGAGGCCGTCGAAACTCTCGCGATCGGCGGCGGGATGATCAGCCTGTCGGCGGTGATCGAGCTGATCATCGCGGGCTGGGTGGCCGCGCAGGGGGAACGCGGTTTGTTCCTGGTCGCCGCGTTGCTGGCCTGGTTTACGGCGGCCCTGCTGATGGGCGCGGAGTATTACCGCCGCCGGAAGAAATGGACCGGCTCCCGTCTTTCCCTGACCGGCGACCTGATGGAGAAGATGGCCGGGCATCGCACCCGGCTGGCTCAGCAATCCCCCTCGCAATGGCATGCCGGGGAAGGGGAAGCGGTGGCCCAATCCGTCTCCCTGGCCGCGCCGATGGACCGGTTGCTCGCCGGGATCAATGTCTTCCTCTCGCACGGCTGGCTCATCGCCGGATTCCTGATCCTGGCTCCGGCTTTCATCGCCGGGAGCGGTCCGCCGGACGCGCTCGCGATCGGGCTGGGGTCGGTGATCCTGATCTACCAGGCGTTTAAAAAATTCGGCGAGGGGATGTGCAACCTGATCGGAATGGCGGTGGCTTGGGATCGGGTTGCGCCCATGTATCGGGCCGCCGGCCTGCCCTCCGCGCCGTCCATATCCGCGCCGTCCGGCGATGCCCCCTCCGCATCTCTTTTGGAAGCGCGCCGGCTCTCGTTCCGATATCCCCGGCAAGACCGGGAGGTGCTTGCGGGATGCAATCTACGGATTGCCGCGCGGGACCGGATCCTGCTCGCCGGCCGTTCCGGGTCGGGTAAATCCACGCTGGCGATGCTGCTGGCGGGCCTGCAAGAACCCGTGTCGGGGACGATCCTGCTCGACGGCTCCGAACGGAGGGTGGCGGGGGACGACGTCTGGCGCGCAAAGGTAGTGGTGGCGCCGCAGTTCCACGAAAATCACATCCTGACGGAGCCGTTTGCTTTCAATGCGCTGCTGGGCCGCTGCTGGCCGCCGGAGCCGGCCGATCTTGCCGAGGCCGAGGAACTTTGCCGCACGCTCGGGCTCGGCCCGCTGCTCGATCGCATGCCGTCGGGGATTATGCAGGTGGTCGGCGAGGGGGGCTGGCAGCTCTCGCATGGGGAACGAAGCCGGTTATACCTGGCGCGCGCCATTTTGCAGCACCCCGATGTGATGATCCTGGACGAAAGTTTCGGCGCGCTCGACCCGGAACTGCTCGCCGCTTCCCTGCGTTGCGCGATGGAACGCGCAAACGCCCTCGTGGTCATCGCGCACCCGTAAAGCCGTCCGCCGTCGAATAGGGAGATCCACCGCACATGCTTCCCGATCCAAACCGTCTGGTCCTCTGATGGCTGTCCCCTCCGGGAAATTAATCGCCTGGTCCCGTCGCACCGCCCGCCCGTTGCCCTGGCGCGGCGCGCGCAACCCGTACCGCATTTGGGTCAGCGAGATCATGCTCCAGCAGACGCAGGCCGCGACGGTCATCCCCTA
>Ga0105104_10000393_pt1 | contig 33226 bp, 29 predicted proteins | sample PPLLaktember2015_3_FD_87034 | JGI IMG/M metagenome (GOLD analysis project Ga0105104, IMG submission 87034) | Freshwater sediment microbial communities from Prairie Pothole Lake near Jamestown, North Dakota, USA - PPLs Lake P7 Core (6) Depth... | ecosystem: Environmental > Aquatic > Freshwater >... | reverse complement strand
GTCCTCGCCCTGCATCGCGGCCAGCACCAGTGGGGTCGAGTAGACCACCGACGCGTCCAGCTCGCCGGCGATGGTGGCGGCGAGCGCCTCCCGGCCGGTGGGGAACACCTTGGTCTCGACCTTCAGGTGCTCGGCGGCGAAGAGGCGGTGGTCCTGGGCCACATAGAGGAGCAGCGTGCTCGGGATGTCCGGGTACCCCACCCGGAATCGCAGCTCGTCGACCGGGGGCTGCTCGCACCCGGCGAGCCCCACGAGAGCCACGAGGAGGAGGCGCGGCAGGAGCGCCCAGGAGGAGGGACGGAGGACCCGCACGGCGCTGGCTGGCTTAGAGCGCTTCCGCCTTCCGCCACAAGGCCCGCAGCCGCGGGCCGTCGACGGCGATGCACCCGCCCGCGCGCAGCGCTCCCCTCAGGCCGCGCCGCTCCGCTTGACGACCTCCTCGCCGGACGCCGCGGCGACGTACACCACGTTCCGCGAGGTGCGCTTCCCCCGGTACATCGCCCGGTCCGCCAGGTCGAGCAGTGTCCGGCGGTCCACGCCGTGCTCGGGATGGCTGGCCACCCCGATGCACACCGTCACTCCGAGCCCGTAGCCCTCGCGAGCGAGGAAGGAGTGCGACTCGACCGTCCGCCGGATGCGCTCTGCCACCTTGAGGGCCCCACCGCTGTCGGTCTCGCGGAGGAGCACCACGTACTCGTCGCCGCCCCAGCGCGCGACCACGTCCTGGTCGCGGGTGCAGGACTTCACCACGCGGGCCGCCTCCACCAGGAGCTTGCTCCCCACCAGGTGGCCGTGGGTGTCGTTGACACTCTTGAAGTGGTCGAGGTCGAGGAACAGGAGGCTGAAGGGCCCCTTCCCGTGCAGCTCGCGCTCGAGCGCCTCGTCGAGGTAGCGGGCGTTGTACAGCCGGGTGAGGTCGTCCAGGTAGGCGAGGTCCTCGACCCGGGCGAAACGCTCCAGGTGCTCCCAGGCCAGGGACAGGTGCCGCGCCAGGTACTCGGCCGCCTCCCGCAGGGGGTCAGTCAGCGCATCGAGCGTCACCAGCAAGGCCCACCCGCGGTGGCGGCCGGCGTCGCCCACCGGGAACCCCAGCACCCGTCCCGGTCCCTCCGGCCAGGGGGCGTCGAAAGGACGGGCGGGAAGGTCGGGCAGCTCGGCGTCGTAGCGGACCACGAGATGGCGCAGCACCTCCGCCGAGACCCCGTCGGAGGCCTCGAGCCGGACGGTATCGGCGCCCCGCGACCAGAGCAGCACTCCCTCCGAGCCGGAGAGCTGCCGGAACGCTGCGCTCGCCGTCTGCCCGAGCCGCGCGCGGTCCAGGGTGGTGAGCAGGCGCTGCCCCGCCTCGACGAGCGAGAGGTGCCGCTTCAGCGCCGCGTTCTCCGCCAGCAGCGCACGGGTCATCAGCGCCCGGTGGACGGCGTGGTTCAGCGCCTCGGGTTTCACCGGCTTGACCAGGTACTCCGCCGCGCCGCTCTTGATGGCGCGCACCGCCGGGTCGACCTTGTCCAGGGCGGTGATGACCACCACCTCCACGCCGGGGTACCGCTCGCGAGTGTGGTGCAGGACCTCCATCCCGTCGCCGGTGGGGAGGATGAGGTCGGTGACCACCAGGTCCACCGGGTGCAGGGCCAGCGCGGCGCGCGCCTCGGCCACCGAGCCGACGCAGGTCACCGTATGACCCGCGGCGGTCAGGTAGTCGCCGTACACCGTACGGGCGACCTTCTCGTCGTCCACCAGAAGGATGGTCGCCATCCGCTTCGCGCCGTGCCTGCGATGCGAGCATGACAGGATCGCGCCGGCTCGGGATAGCCTTCGAGGATCAGGAATCGCCCATGGCTGCGCACACCCATGATGGAGGTCGCAGGCTCGCGCTCCTCTTCGAGGCCGGCCCCGCCCGGTACGCGCTGGAGGCCTCGCGGGTCCTCGAGGTCACGCCGCCCGATCCGGACTCCGAGCGGGCCAGCGTGCGCGGCGTCTTCCCCCTGGAGGACCTCTCCACGCTCATGGGCGGTGCGCCCGAGCGGCGCCCCGGTCTGGCGGTGCTCCTCGACACCAGTCCCACGCTGGCGGTGCGCGTGCGTGAAGGTGCGGAAGTGGCGGACGTCGCCGGTGCGCCGCACTTCGAGCTGACCCGGGACCTGGCGCAGCGGATCGGCACGCTGGTCAGGGGCGCGCTCCAGCACGAGGGTCGCCTGTACCTCGAGCTGCGTGCCGAGGCGCTGGGGCAGACCTGCATGCTGCCCACTCCGGCGCCGCGGATCGTCACCTGGCTCGATTCACCGCAGGGTCCGGCGCTGCTCTTCGAGTCGGGGAGCACGCTCTTCGGGGTCCCGCTGGCCCACGTGCTGCAGATCTCCCCGGTGCTGGCCGCCTTCTGCCCCTTCCCCGTGCCGGGCGGGGTCATCGCCGGGCTCCTGGCGCACGCCGGGGCGCTGTGGCCGGTGTACGGGCTGCCCGCCTTCCTCGGCGAGCCGCTGGCGGTGGAGTCGCAGGTGGTGCTCCTCGAGCTCGCCGGGATCCAGGTCGCGGTCTGCGCCTCGCGCGTCCTGGGCATCGAGCATCGGCTCGCATCTGCGGGCGAGCCCGGCCGCTGGTGGACGGCGGACGGGCACGTGGTCCTCGCACCGGATGTCACGCGCCTGGTGGGAGCCTCGAACTTGACAGGGCCGAGGCGCGGCCCATCAGATATCGCGAGCTGACATGCCGAAGACCCTGCTCGTCGCCGATGACTCGCTCACCATCCGCAAGGTCATCGGGATGGTGCTCGCGCTCGAGGATTTTCAGATCACCGCGGTGGACAACGGCATCGACGCCATTGCCCGCGCGCGAGAGATGCGCCCGGACCTCGTCATCGCCGACGTGCTGATGCCGGGCCGGAGCGGCTACGAGGTGTGCGAGACGCTGAAGTCGGACCCGGCCACCGCCTCCACCCCAGTGCTGCTCCTCGCCGGAAACTTCGAGCCCTTCGACGAGGCGCGTGCCCGCGCCGCCCGGGCGGACGCGCACATCACCAAGCCCTTCGAGAGCCAGGCGTTCCTCGACCGGGTGCGCGCGTTGCTCGGCCTCCCCGCCGGCCAGCCGATGATGCCGGCACGGCGCCCGGTGGCCACCGCGACTCCTCCGGCGACCTCGCAGCCCGCGGTTCCCCGGCCGAGCCAGCCGATGGCCTCGGGGGCTCCGCGCCCGGCCGCGACCGGCGCCTTCTCTGCGGTCGGGGCGCCCCGTCCGGCTCCGACCGCCGGCATCCCGCAGCCCATGCCTGGACCGGCTGGGATCCCACGTCCGGCCGGCCCGGCGGCCACGCCGATGGCGGGGGTGCCGCGCCCGGCGGCGCAGCCGATGGCCCGTCCCATCACCCAGTCGGGCGTTCCCACGGCCCGTCCGCCCGGCTCCGCGCCGGCCGGGCTTCCCCGACCGCCGCAGCCGCTCGGCGGGGGCACGGTTCCCGGCGCTCCTCGACCGGGAATGCCGCTCGTCACCCAGTCCGGCTTCGCCCGGCCCGCCGCCCCGATGACCCCCGGAGGGTTCCCCCGGGCGCCGGGTGCCGCCCCCTTGCCTCCCGTGCCGTCCACCCCCGCGGCCCCGGTGGCGGCCCGCGGCCGCGATCCGTTCGGCCTGTCGGCCCCGGCGAGCACCCCCGTCCGGGGCTACCAGGTCGAGCCGCAGATCGCCCCTCCGGCCGCGGCGGAGGAGATGTCGCTCGACCTCGGCTCGGATTCGCCCGCGGCCGCGGCCGACGGCGGCGAGGCCCAGCTCCGGGAAGCCCTGGGGAAGGCCTCCCGCGAGGTCATCGAGAAGATTGCCTGGGAAGTCGTCCCGCAGCTCGCCGAGACGATCGTGCGCGAAATCGCCGAGCGGACGATGCGCGAGCGGGACGGAAAAGGCTAAACACCCACCCTCACGGGTATGTCGGACGAGAACCAGGGAGGACTTCCCAAGGCCTACGAGCCTTCGGAAGTCGAGGCGCGCTGGTACCGGCGCTGGGAAGACGCGGGCTGCTTCAAGGCCGAGGCCACGTCGAGCAAGCCGCCGTACTGCATCATCCTGCCGCCTCCCAACGTCACCGGCTCGTTGCACATCGGCCACGCGCTCACCGCCACGCTGGAGGACATCCTCATCCGCTGGCACCGGATGCGCGGGTTCAACACCCTCTGGCAGCCTGGCGTGGACCACGCGGGCATCGCCACCCAGATGGTGGTGGAGCGCGAGCTGCGGAAGACGGAGGGCAAGTCACGCCACGACCTCGGCCGCGCGGAGTTCGTCCGCCGGGTCTGGGAGTGGAAGGAGCGCTACGGCGCGCGCATCAAGGTCCAGCACGAGGCGCTGGGAGCGAGCCTGGACTGGAGCCGCGAGCGCTTCACCATGGACCCGGGCAGCTCGCGCGCGGTGGTGGAGGTGTTCGTGCGGCTGTACGAGGAGGGGCTCCTCTACCGCGCCAACCGCCTCATCAACTGGTGCCCGGACTGCCAGACCGCGCTCAGCGACCTCGAGGTGGAGCACGAGGAGCGGGAGGGGTCGATCTGGGAGATCCGCTACCGGGTGAAGGGGCAGGACCGGTTCCTGACCGTGGCCACCACCCGGCCGGAGACGATGCTCGGCGACACGGCGGTGGCGGTCCACCCGGAGGACCCCCGCTACCGCGAGCTCATCGGGAAGACCGTCATCCTCCCCCTGCTCGAGCGGGAGATCCCGGTCATCGCCGACGCCACCCTAGTGGACCCGGAGTTCGGCACCGGCGTGGTGAAGGTCACCCCGGCGCACGACTTCAACGACTACCAGACCGGGCTCCGGCACGGCCTTCCGATGATCTCCATCCTCGACGAGGCGGCGCGGACCAACGAGGCCGCGGGACCCTACGCCGGGCTGGATCGGTTCAAGGCCCGCGAGCGCGTGATCGAAGACCTGGAGGAGCGTGGCCTTCTCGTCTCGGAGAAGCCGCACACGCTCAGCATCGGCCTGTGCCAGCGGAGCGGGACCATCGTCGAGCCACGGCTTTCACCGCAGTGGTTCGTGAAGATCGAGCCGCTCGCGAAGCCGGCCATCGAGGCGGTGGAGCAGGGCAGGACCCGCATCGTCCCCGACACGTGGAACACGACGTACTTCCACTGGATGCGGAACATCCAGGACTGGTGCGTGAGCCGGCAGCTGTGGTGGGGCCATCAGATCCCCGCCTGGTACTGCGAGGCGTGCACGCCCAGGACTCGCTCCGGCGCGCTCGACCTCGAGAAGGCGACACCCATCGTCGCCCGCACCCGGCCGGAGTCGTGTCCCACGTGCAAGGGCTCGGCGCTGGGGCAGGACCCCGACGTGCTGGACACCTGGTTCAGCTCGGGGCTGTGGCCCTTCAGCACGCTGGGCTGGCCCGAGCAGACGCCGGAGCTCGAGACCTTCTATCCGACCTCGGTCCTCGAGACCGGGCACGACATCCTCTTCTTCTGGGTGGCCCGGATGATGATGCTCGGCATCCACTTCATGGGCGACGTGCCCTTCCGCGCCGTGTACCTGCACGCAATGGTGCGCGACGAGAAGGGCGAGAAGATGTCGAAGGTGAAGGGGAACGTCATCGATCCCCTCGACGTCATCCACGGCACCGACGCGGAGGCCGTCCCCCGCAGCCTGAAGAACAAGTTCCCCCAGGGACTGCCGGCTTTCGGTGCTGACGCGTTGCGTTACACGCTCGCCGCGCTCGCTGCCCAGGGCCGGGAGATCAAGCTCTCGCTCGAGCGAGTCAACGGCTACAAGGCCTTCACCAACAAGCTGTGGAACGCCTCGCGATTCCTGCTCCTCAACGTCGGCGACTTCCATCCCGGGAACCGCCCGCTGCGCGATCGCCCCCTCACGCTCGCCGACCGGTGGATCCTCTCGCGCACCGAGCGGGTGACCCGCGAGGTGCACGACGCGCTGGGCCGGTACGAGTTCGCCGAGGCGGCCTCGGCCCTCTACCAGTTCACCTGGCACGCGTTCTGCGACTGGTACATCGAGCTGGCCAAGCCCCCGCTCCAGGGCACCGACTCCGAGCGGGGTGACACCACGCGCGCGGTGCTCGTCCACGTGCTGGACCGGGTGCTGCGGCTCCTGCACCCCTTCATCCCCTTCATCACCGAGGAGATCTGGCACCGGCTTCCGGGAGTTCCCCCAGATGCATTCCTGATGCTGGCCGCATACCCGCAGGCCGGGGCCGAGGACCCCGCCGCCGAAGCCGAGATGGCCCCGGTCATCTCGGTCATCGAGGGAATTCGCAACATCCGGGGCGAGAGCAACCTGCCGCCACTCCAGAGGATTCGGGCTGTGGTGCAGACCGACGACGCGGCGCTCCGAGCGGCACTGGAGCGCCACCGCGCCTACGTGGAGCCGCTGGCGGGGCTGTCGGAGCTGATGCTCCAGCCCACCGGCGCTCCGCCGCCTTCGAGCGCGTCGTGGGTGGGACAGGGGGTTTCAGTCTACGTCCCGCTGGCGGGGCTGTTGGATCTCGACGAAGAACGCGCGCGTCTGCGGAAAGAGATCGCCCGTGTCGAGTCTGATCTGGCAGCCTTGAGGCGAAAGCTGGACAATCCGAGCTTCGTTGCGCGGGCTCCGGCCGACGTGGTCGAGAAGGATCGAGCCCGGGTGATCGAGCTCGAGGCCCGCAGGGCCAAGCTGTTGGACAACCTCAGTCGGATCTGACCTGGAGGAACGATGTCCGAGAGAACACCGGAAGAGATGGAGTCGAACGGGATGGGCGGCATGGGCGGAGGAATGGGCGGCCCGCCTGCCGAGCCCCCCAGCGGGATGGGGATGGGGATGGGCATGGGCGGCGAGTCGATGGCGCCTGCCGCGACCTCGGCCGCGCCCAGCAAGCCTCGCCGATCCGGCGCTTCGAAGAAGAAGGCCGCGGGCACGAAGAAGGCCCCTGCCCGCAAGGCCGCCCGGAAGGCCGGCCGCGCGAAGAAGAGCGCGGCTCGCAAGACCGGCCGCAAGGCGAAGCGGACCGCGCGCAAGGGAAGGCGCCAGGCGCGGCGCGGGGCACGGCAGGCGAGGCGCGGCGCGCGGCAGACCAGGCGCCAGGCGCGGCGCGGGGCAAGGCAGGCGAGGCGCGGCGCGCGGAAGTCCCGCCGCTAGAGTCACCTCGGCAGGGCGCCTCCTCCAGGCCATGGACTTCGTCGACCGTCTGATCGACCTGGCACTGGAGGAGGACCTGGGTGCGGCGGGGGACGTCACCACCCAGGCGCTCGTCCCCGAGGGTGCGCGCGGCCGCGCGGAGGTCTGGGCGAAGGAGCCGCTGGTGCTCGCCGGTACGCGGGCCTTCGCGCGCGTGTTCACCCGGCTCGAGCCCGCGGCCGAGGTGCGCTTCTCCGAGGCCGACGGCGCGCGCATCTCCGGCCGGGCGGTCATCGGGTCGGTCGCCGCTGCTCTCCGGACGCTGCTGGTGGGTGAGCGCACCGCTCTCAACATCCTCCAGCGCACCTGTGGCATCGCCACGCTCGCCGCGCGGGCGGCCGACGCGGTGAAGGGCTCCCATCTCCGGGTCCTCGACACGCGGAAGACGAGCCCCGGCATGCGCGGGCTGTCGAAGGAGGCGGTGCGGGCCGGCGGCGCGTCGAACCATCGCTTCGGGCTCTTCGATGGGGTGCTCATCAAGGACAATCACCTGGCAGCGGTGGGAGGGGACGTGCGCGAGGCGCTCCGCCGGGCGCGGGCGCATGCGCCGCAGCTGGTGAAGATCGAGATCGAGATCACCCGGCTGGAGCAGCTGCCGGAGGCCATCGCCGGCGGCGCCGACGTGGTGCTCCTCGACAACATGGACGACGCGACCGTCGCCGAGGCGGTGCGGATCGCCGCCGGGAAGGTGCAGCTGGAGGTGTCGGGCAACGTGACGCTGGAGCGGCTGCCGCGGCTCGCGCAGATCGGCGTGGATTTCGTGTCGATGGGGGCGCTCACCCACTCGGCACGGGCGATGGACCTGTCGCTGGAGATCGTCGAGCGCTGAGCTGCGGCGGGAACCCCGCTACCTGCATCCGCGCCGTGGCGCCGCGCTCGTCACCGTCCCTGCACGACCGACTCGACCCGTGGCTCGCCCTCCGCCGACGCCGGTGCGCCCATGTCCATCAGCATCGCCGCGGTCGGTGCCACGTCGCTCGCGTGCACCTGCATCCGGTAGAGGCCGGGCTTCACTCCCTTCCCGTAGAGCACCAGCGGAACCTGGTTGTCGTAGGCGTAGGGCTCTCCGTGGGTCGTGCCCGTGTCGTACTCGGTGAAGACGACGTAGGGCCGCAGGAGGAACGTCACGTCGCCGCTCCGGCCCGGGTAGTGGCCGCGGCGGAGCGCGGGGAGGAATCCGCTCAGCTCCTGCCCCGACTCGAGGTCCTCCTGCGTGGCCACGAGCGCCACTGCCGGCTGGCGGCCCAGCCAATCCGCCGCCACCCGGCGCACCACCGCCGGGTCCAGCTTCTTCTCCGCGAGCACCTTGCCGTTCAGGAAGACGTCCCGGTCCACCAGCCCCAGCAGAACCGGTGCACCGAAGCGGGTCTGCAGCTCCTGCGCGAGACCCTGCTTCAGCGCCGACGGCTTCAGCCGCGTCGCATTGATGCCCGCGGCGATCCACTCCTCGGGCAGCGCCGCGCCGCCGTGGTCCGAGGAGAGCACGACCAGGAGGTTCTGCCGCCCACCCGCCGCCTTCTCCGCCGCGGCGACGAGGTCGGCCAGCTGCCGGTCGAGCCGCACCAGCGCGTCCTGCATCTCCCAGGAGTAGGGGCCGTACTGGTGGTACACGAGGTCCGTCGCGCTGAAGCTCACGGCGAGCAGGTCCGGCACGTCGTCCTTGCCCAGCCCCTCTCCCGCGATGGCGGCCTTCGCCGCCTGGAGCAGCAGATCGTTGGCGAAGGGGGAGGAGGCGAACGCGGCGTAGGAGGGAGGACCGGGCGACGTCGCTCCGCCCTTGAGCGAGTGCGGGAAGGTCCGCCCCATCCCGTAGGACGGTGCCTCGAAAGGCCGGTCATCCTCGCCCAGGTACTCCTTCGTCGGCAGGGCCAGGGTCCACTCGGTGCCGAAGGCCGCGTCGGGGAGGCGGCGGTCGTTGAAGGCCCGGAGCCACGCTGGAAGCTCCTTCATGTACGCGGTCCCGGTGACCAGCCGGCCCACCTGCTCGTTGAACCAGAACGCCTGGCCCAGGCGGCCGGCGAGCGCGATCGCCGCCCGCGCCTTGCCCGAGAAGGCGATGGCCTTTCCGCGCCCCGCGGTGAACAGCCGCAGGTGGTCGGCGAGGGTCTCGGCGAGCATCGGCTCCGGCGAGACGTCCTCCACACTCGCCGGCGCATCGAGCGCCGGGTGGGTGGCATCCCAGAACACCGGCTCCTCCTTCCCCGTGGTGCGGTTCATCACCCGATTGCCGACCACGCCGGTCCGCCAGGGGTAGGCGCCGGTGGAGAGCACGCTGTGCCCGGGGGCGGTCGCCACCAGCGACTGCTGGTAGCGCACGTCCGGATAGAAGGCGCCCCGGTCGATGAGCTGAGCGAGCCCGGCCTTGAGCTGAGGGCGCGAGCGGAGGAGCAGGTCGGTTCCCAGCGCGTCCACGGCGATGAAGAGGGTGAGCCGGGGTGGCTTGGCGAGCGCGGGCGTGGCGAGCAGGACGAGTGCGAGGGCAAGTGCGCGGGTCATCGGGGGCAGCGGAGTGTAACCCCGAGCGCGACGAGCTTCGTGACGCTTGTCGCGCGTGCATCCCGACGCCTACCGTCTCCGACAGGAGGGCACGGATGTTCCAGGCGCAGGTGCGGGTCATCTACGGCGACACGGACCAGATGGGGGTCGTGTACTACGCGAACTACCTCCGCTACTTCGAGCTCGCCCGGAGCGAGCTCCTCCGCGCCCACGGCAAGAGCTACCGCGAGATGGAGGCCGAGGGGTTCAGCTTGCCGGTGGTGGAGGCCACCTGCCGTTATCTGGCGCCGGCGCGCTACGAGGACCTCCTCCTGGTGGGGGTCGAGGTGCCGGCGGTCACCCGGGTGACGCTGACCTTCCGCTACCAGGTCACCCGCGAGGGAGAGTCCGAGGTGCTCTGCACCGGGAGCACCATCCACGCCTGCCTGGGAAAGAGCGGCCGGCCGGCGCGGCTCCCGGACTGGGTGGCCGCGCTCGTGTCCCCGTCCACCGCCTGACGCTCGGGAAACGCCCGATGCCTGGCGGATGCGCCATCCAACCGTCGCCTCCTTCGACCCAGCGGAGTACGGTCCGCCGCACCACGGGGAGGAGGACGTCGATGGACCGCAACCTGGCGCTGGAGGTGGTGCGCGTCACCGAGCTGGCGGCGATCGCCGCGGCCCGGCTGATGGGGCGAGGAGAGAAGAACCTGTCGGACCAGGCGGCGGTCGATGCCATGCGCCGCGCCTTCGACACGCTGCACATCCAGGGCACGGTGGTCATCGGGGAGGGAGAGCGCGACGAGGCACCGATGCTCTACATCGGCGAGAAGGTCGGCCGGTGGGGGCCGGACGACCCGGGCATCGACATCGCCCTCGATCCTCTGGAGGGAACCAACCTCTGCGCCTACGGGCGGCCGGGGGCCATCGCGGTGGTGGCGCTCGCCGAGCGCGGCAAGCTGCTCAACGCCCCGGACACCTACATGGAGAAGCTCGCGGTCGGGCCGCAGGCGCGGGGAGTGATCGACCTGCGGAAGACGCCCACCGAGAACCTGCGCTCCATCGCCCGGGCGCTCGAGCGTGATCCCGGAGACCTGACGGTGGTCATCCTCGACCGCCCGCGGCACGAGGAGCTGATCCGCGAAGTCCGCTCCGCTGGCGCCCGGATCCGACTCATCGAGGACGGCGACGTGGCGGGCGGCGTCGCCACCTGCTTCCCCGAGACGGGCGTGGACGTGCTGATGGGCATCGGCGGCGCACCGGAAGGCGTCATCACCGCCGCGGCGGTCAAGTCGGTCGGAGGCGACATGCAGGGCCGGCTGAAGCCACGCAACGACGACGAGATCGTCCGGGCCCGGCGGATGGGCATCAGCGACCTGAATCGAATCTACACCGCCGAGGAGCTGGCCCAGGGCGAGGTGATGTTCGCCGCCACCGGCGTCACCTCCAGCGACTTCCTCCGCGGCGTGCGCTTCTTCGGCGGCGGCGCGGAGACCTGGTCGGTGGTGATGCGGAGCAAGACCGGGACCATCCGCTACGTCCAGGCCCAGCACCGGTTCGAGACGAAGCCCGAGTACTTCTCGCGACAGGCCGGAGGTCACTGAACATGCCCGCGGCCACCCGGAGCATCGTCATCGACACGCCACCCGAGCGGCTGTTCGACGTCATCGTCGACTACGACCGCTACGCGGAGTTCCTCCCCGAGGTGAAGGAGGCCCGGAGCCGGAACCGGAAGGGGAACGAGGTCGACGTGGACTACGGCATCGACGTGGTGAAGCGCATCCACTACACGCTCCACCACGTCGAGGAGCGCCCGCGTTCGGTGCGCTGGACGTTCGTGAAAGGCGAGCTGATGCGCGACAACCACGGCGACTGGACCCTCGAGGCAACGCCCGACGGAAAGACGCGCGCCACGTACACCATCGAGGTGGGAGTGGGTCCCCTGGTACCGCGGTCCATCGTCAACATGCTGGTCGACCAGTCGCTCCCCAAGCTCCTGGAAGCATTCAAGAAACGAGCGGAGGCGCGATAGCCCGGAGGGGTCCGGGAGCGACCCTTGCTGGGGGGACCTCAGGCATTACAATGAGGGTTAAAGGCCGGCCCGTCGCCGACCTCGTGGGAGACGCCGGAATGCTCGACAGCTTCGTCATCGACCAGGTCGGCCGCCGGGATCGGGCGGAGCGCGACGAGCGCGAGCGACCGGCGGTGGAGCTGCCCGTTCCGCCTCCCGACGACTGCGAGCGCCCGGTGCGCCGCAGCGACCAGGACCGCCGCGACGAGAAGCCGAAGCGCGGCGTCGTCGTCATCGACCTCCGCGAACTTCAGTAGAGGGGCGTCCTCGGCGTCCTTGCCCGCGCTCCCGCAGGGTGCGTACAAGGCCCGGCCATGACGGAGATCATCGACATCGTCGCTCGGGAGATCCTCGACTCCCGTGGCAATCCCACGGTGGAGGTCGAGGTCACGCTGGACGGGGGTGACGTCGGCCGGGCGGCGGTCCCGTCCGGGGCGTCCACCGGCGCGCACGAGGCGGTCGAGCTGCGCGACGGCGATGCGCGCTACGGCGGCAAGGGTGTCCGCAAGGCGGCGGCCAACGTCCGCGACGTCATCGCCCCGTCGGTGGTGGGGATGGACGCCCTCGACCAGGCCGCCCTCGATGCGCGGATGATCGAGCTCGACGGCACGCCGAACAAGGGAAAGCTCGGCGCCAACGCCATCCTCGGGGTGTCGCTGGCCACGGCCCACGCCGCGGCGCATGCCACCGGCCTCCCCCTCTGGCGCTACGTGGGCGGAGCGCAGACGCGCACGTTGCCCGTCCCGCAGATGAACATCCTCAACGGCGGCGCGCATGCCGACACCCGGGTGGACTTCCAGGAGTTCATGATCGTCCCGGTCGGCGCCCCCACCTTCGCCGAGGCGCTCCGGATGGGCGCCGAGGTCTTCCACGCGCTCAAGAAGGGGCTGAAGATCCGCAAGCTCGCCACCGGGGTGGGGGACGAGGGCGGCTATGCCCCCGACCTGCCCACCAACGAGGAGGCGCTGGTTCTCGTGACCGAGGCCATCTCCGCCGCCGGGTACGCGCCGGGCAAGGACGTCGCCCTGGCGCTGGACGTGGCGGCGAGCGAGTTCTTCGACCGCAAGAGCAAGCGCTACACGCTCAAGGGCGAAGGCAAGTCCTACGACGCCGCCGGCCTGGTGGGCTTCTACGAGCAGCTGGTGCGCAAGTACCCCATCCTCTCCATCGAGGACGGGATGGCGGAGGACGACTGGGAGGGGTGGGCGGCGCTGACCCGCACCCTCGGCGGCGGCGTGCAGCTCGTGGGAGACGACCTCTTCGTCACCAACGTGGAACGACTGGCCCGGGGCATCGACGCGGGGGTGGCCAATGCCATCCTGATCAAGGTGAACCAGATCGGCACGCTCACCGAGACGGTCGCCGCGGTGCGGATGGCGCACCGGGCCGGGTACCGCTCGGTGATGAGCCACCGCTCGGGCGAGACGGAGGACGTCACCATCGCCGACCTGGCGGTGGCGCTGGACTGTGGGCAGATCAAGACCGGCTCGCTCTCCCGGAGCGACCGCGTCGCCAAGTACAACCAGCTGCTCCGGATCGAGGAAGCGCTCGGCGCCGGCGCGCGCTATCCGGGCCGGAGCGCCTTCGGGCGCGGACGAGGCTGATCATCCGTCTCCTGGTCCTCAACGACGACGGCATCAGGTCCGCCGGAATCGCCGCGCTGGCCGAGGCAGTGGAGCCGCTCGGGGAAGTGTGGGTGGTGGCGCCCGAGCACGAGCAGAGCGCGGCCTCGCACGCCATCTCGCTGACCCGCCCGTTGCGTATCCGGAAGGTGAGGGAGCGGTGGTTCTCGGTGGACGGGACACCCACCGATTGCGCGTACCTGGCCATTCACCACCTGATGAAGGACGAGCTTCCGGCGCTCGCGGTCTCGGGCATCAACCACGGCCCGAACATGGCGGACGACGTCATCTACTCCGGGACGGTGGCCGCGGCGATGGAGGCGACGCTGCTCGGTGTCCCGGCCATCGCCCTCAGCCTGGTGGCCCGGGGGGGCCCGCTGGACTTCACTCACGCCGCGCGGTTCGCCCGCTCGCTGGTGGGGGCCGCGCTGTCCCAGACGCTCCCACCCCGGCTCCTCCTGAACGTCAACGTGCCCGGGTTCATCGAGCCGCGCGGCTGGGCAGTGACCCGGCTGGGGCGCCACACGTACGGGAACCAGGTGGTGGAGAACCGGGATCCGCGCGGGCGCCGGTACTACTGGATCGGCGGGACGGAGTACTCCCACGACGACCTGCCCGGCAGCGACTGCAACGCGGTGCTCGAGGAGCAGCTGATCTCGGTCACCCCGGTGCTGCTCGACATGACCGACCTGCAGCGCATGGAGGAGCTGATGCGCTGGCCGGTGGATGGCTTCGAGCGCCAGAGTCCGGCGAAAATCTGATGTCCCCCGGGTTCCGGGGTACACCTGGACGCTGGAGGCGTGTTCCGTGGTTCTTCGGGCTCCCACCCGGACCCTGATGGTCGCAGCCGTTCGGCGGCGGGGGACCGGTGCGCTCGCCGGTCTGGGCCTGTTGACGCTGCTCGCTTCGGGCTGCGGGACGCCGGTGAGTGGCGAGCGCCCGGGGCGGCGCACCTCGCTCCGCACCGATGACCTCCCGGCACCGCGGCGCATGACGCCCGACGGACCGCGGGTGGTGCTCGCGCCCGCGCACGCCGAGCCGGACCTGGTGGACGAGCGCCCCCTGACCCGGTCACCGGCGGCTGCCTCGCCGGCCCCCGGCACGCATCGGGTCGCGGCGGGGGAGACGCTGTACCGGATCGCCCGTGGGCTCGGCAGCACTCCGGGAGCGCTCGCGGAGATGAACGGCATCTCGGTGTCGACCCCGCTCGTGGTGGGGCAGGTGCTGGTCGTTCCCGCACCGGCGGGCACGGGTGGCGCGCCGGCCGCATCGCCACCGCCGGTCCGGCCGGAGGAGCCGCCGCCCGCTGAGAAGGAGGACGATCCCGGCGTGCTTCCGCCGGCGCTCGCGGCGGCGTTCGAGACAGCCGGGAAGCCGGCGGGAGCGCTCCGGCCCGCGAGCGCGAACGGCGGCTCGGGAGCGCGGGCGGCTGCCCCGTCTCCTTCGCGCGAGCCGTCGAGCCAGCCGGCTGCCCACGCCCCGGACGGGAGCGCTCCGTCCGCGCGCGCCGGGGCTCCTGCAGGGCGGGACGGGCGGGTGCCCGGCCGGATCGAGTCCAGCATGCTGGGTGCGTTGCCACAGACGCAGGCGGGCAAGGCCCCGGTGTCGCCCCTGCGGCGCGGCTCGGGGCAGCTCCAGTGGCCACTCCGCGGAGTGCTGTACGCGCGCTTCGGGCGCAAGGGGAAGTCCCCGCACGACGGCATCGACCTGGCCGCGCCGGCCGGCACCCCGGTGCGGACCGCGGGCGAGGGCTCGGTCCTGTTCGCCGGACCACAGCGGGGCTACGGCCTGCTGGTGATCGTCGAGCACGCGCACGGGCTGGTGACGGTGTACGCGCACAACCGCGACCTCCGGGTCCGGACCGGGCAGCAGGTCCGCGAGGGCCAGGCCATCGCCACCGTCGGTGAGTCCGGGAAGACCAGCGGTCCGCACCTGCACTTCGAGGTCCGGCAGGATGGCGCGCCGGTCGATCCGCTCGATTTCCTCGGCCCGCCGCCGAGCGCGTGAGCTCGACGACGGGCGAGGTGCAGGAGACGGCCGAGGACCTGCCGCGAGGAGGACGCGGGCCATCACGAGCCGCCCGGTGTCTGATACTCGTCCGCGGATGCGCTCCGAACACGAGAAGATGCTGGCCGGCGAGCTGTACGACCCGATGGACGCGGAGCTCGTCGCCGCCCGGACGCGGGCGCGCGACCTCTGCCAGGCGCTGAACGCCACCCGCGAGACCGAGAGCGAGGCGCGCCGCGCGATCCTCCGCGAGCTCCTCGGTCGGGGCGGCGAGAGCGTGTGGGTGCAGCCGCCGTTCTTCTGCGACTACGGCGCGAACATCGAGCTGGGCGAGCGGGTCTTCTTCAACTTCAACTGCGTGGTGCTCGACGTCTGCCTGGTGCGCATCGGCGACTTCACGCTCTTCGGACCCGGGGTGCAGATCCTCACCCCGATGCACCCGCTCGAGGCCGAGCTGCGGCGCCGTCAGGAGTTCGGAAAGCCGGTGGAGATCGGGTCGGATGTCTGGGTGGGCGGAGGAGCGCTGATCCTCCCCGGGGTGCGCATCGGCTCCCGGAGCGTGATCGGCGCGGGGAGCGTGATCACTCGTGACGTCCCCAAGGGAGTGCTCGCCGCAGGAAACCCCTGCCGGGTCATCCGGTCGATTGCGGGCGAGCGCTGAGGCGATCCTCAGGGGCCGGCCGAGAAGAACCGCCAGATCTCCTCGCCGGCCCAGTCCGGGACGGCGTGGCCGCCGGACCAGGGGCAGGACTCGACCTGCCACGGCGCGGGGCAGGCGTAGGTCTGGCACGGGCCGTCGCCCGGCGCCGGGGTGAAGGAGCATCCGTCGCGTCCGAGCGTCCGGTTCCGCGCGAGCTCGCCCTGGAGGAGCGGGATCGTGTCGTCGGACGTGCCGTGGATGAAGAGTCCCGAGACCGCGCCCGTGCAGCAGCGGGCGTCGAAGCGCTGGTCGCTGCCGGCGATGACGGCCATCGCGCGGAACCGGTCAGGGACGTTGCACCCCAGGTAGAGCGTGAAGACCGCGCCGGCGCTGAACCCGGCGAGATAGACGCGGTCGGGATCGACGCAGCGGGTCTCGACGAGTCGACGGAGGATGCTCTCCACGCGGCGAGCGTCCACGGACCGGCCCCCCACGTCCCAGGTGCCCTGGACCGCGTCCGGGTAGACGAAGATCGCGCCTCCGTCGGCGGCGCTCTCGAGGCCGTAGGCTCTCGCCACCGCGCCCGTTCCGCCCGCCCCGTGGAACACGAACACCACCGGCAGGGGCGTTCCCGGGGGAGCCTCGGGGATCGAGAGCAGCCCGCCCTGGAGTGACGGTCCGAGCGTTCCGAGGTCCCGGACTCCCACGTCCTGCGGGTCGCGCGCGCAGCCGGGGACCGGGATCTCCGGGCGGGTGGTGAGCACGCCTCCATCGATCGGGCGGAAGCACACGGCTGGAGGCGGCCCGGCTCCTCCGCCGTCGGGGAACGCCCCTTCACCGGAGGCGCAGCCCACGAGGAGCAGCAGGGAGCAGCGTGCGCGCAGCATCCAGGGTCCCCCGGAGACTCTCCCCGGCTGCCTCGCTATCACCCCGGGTGCACCGGGATCCGTCTCTTCAGCGAGCGGATGCCGCCGCGCAGTCATCGAGCGGACGGAAGCGACCGTGGCCGGACCGCCCGTCCGGGCGTAACCGGGAGGTCCTGCCTGGAGGGTTCCGATGACCGCTTCCTGTCGCTTCCGTCACCTCCGCCCAGCCCGGCTTGGGCGGTGGCTGGTACGGTCGCGGATCCCTTCACATGGTCGACTCCTCCCAGATCACGCTGCGCCCGGCCTCCCCGCGAGATGCAGTGGACATCGCCGCCCTCTGGCATCGCGGGTGGATCGACGGTCACCTCGGGCACGTTCCCGAGGCGCTCCACGCACATCGTCGCCTGGTCGATTTCCAGCAGCGCGTCCCTCCGAGGATCCCGACCACCACCGTCGCGACGGTCGGCCAGGAGATCGTCGGATTCGTCACCGTGCGCGACGATGAACTCGAGCAGCTGTATGTCGCTGCTTCCGCCCGTGGGGGAGGCGTCGCTGCGGCCCTGCTCCGGCACGGAGAGAAGGTGATCGCCGCGCGGTACTCGAAGGCCTGGCTTGCGGTGGCGGTGGGCAACGCCCGTGCTCGCCGCTTCTATGCCCGCGAAGGCTGGTCCGATGCGGCAGCGCTGGACTATCCCGCGGAGACCGCGGCCGGCCCGGTCCTCCTCCCGTGCCGGCGCTACGAGAAGGTCGTGCGCTGACGACGACTCCAGCTCGCCGAGCGAGCGGATCCCTCGGGCGCGCCGGTCATCGTGGAGCGAGGGGTCGCCTCGGGCGCGCTGGTCATCAGGGCGCGTCGAGGAACGTGGTGATGAGCGTCGGAACCCACGCCGGGGGTTGGCAGATCGCCCGGTGATCGGTGTTCGGCAGGATCGCGAGCTGCGAGTCCGGGAGCAGACGATACAGAGCGACTCCGTGCTCGGGCCGGACCACGTCCCGGTCGCCCAGCAACACCAGGGTCGGTGCCCGGATGGAGCGGATCTGCTCCGGGGTCCAGCCCTCGAAGCTCTTCATCTGGTCCACGCTCTTCCGGAACATCGTCGGGAGGTCGCCCGGCCGAGGAGCCACCTGGACGTACGCCTCCCGGAGCTCCGCGGGCATGTCCTCGAGCCTGGCGTGGTCGAATCCCGCCCAGAACGCCGGGTCGGCTCCCTCGCGGCTGAACATGGCCGACTCGATCACCAGCTTCCGGACGACCTCGGGGTGGCTCAGCACGATCTGGAGGGCGATCTGTCCTCCGTTGCTGAAGCCCATGAAGTCGGCCCGCGAGACGCCCAGCTGGCGAAGGAGGGCGACGGCGTCCTCGGCCGACTGCCGGAAGGAGAAGGGGCGATCCACGTCCGCCGTGCGGCCGTGCCCCTGCCGATCGTAGACGATGACCCGCCGGCCTCTGGACAGCGCAGGAAGGACATCGGCGAAGGAGGTCTCGAAGGTCGAGCCGCCGCCGTGCAGCAGCACCAGCGGCGTCCCCGACTCGCCGCTCGACCCGTGAACCTCGTAATAGACCTGCATCCCGTTCACCGGTGCGTGGCCCTTCTGGGCGGCGGCACAGCCGGCAACGAGGGTTCCACCGAGGACCAGGACGCCGAGCCGTCCGGTACGGCGCATGGAAGGGGAAGGCGTGCAGGGAAGGGGAGCGCCGGTCGTCATGCGGAAGAGACGGACAAGGGGGTCCAGAGGATAGCGACGATCGAAGAACGGGGCGTTCCGTCCCCGTCCACGAGGTGCGTCGAGTGGCCGGCCCCGCCAGGGCACGCCCCGGCGCGATGTGCGCTGCCGGCGTTCCCCCCTGTCGACTCGCGAGATGGGCCGGCTCCACACGCGTTGATGGAGGGCCCGCCGGGGCGCCTCGGAGCTCACGTGCGCTGGGGGCGTCGTTCGAGTCGCGAGCTGGATTGTCGGCGCCGCGCTCGCGCGGAGCCCGGCTCAGGGTCTAGTGGACCTTCCGGTAAACGCCCACCACCTGCCCGAGAATCATCGTGGACCGGAACTGGGACCGGTGGACGTAGATCGGCGCCATGGTCTTGTTCGCCGGCTGGAACCGGATCCGGTCGCCCTCGGGGTAGTAGCGCTTGCAGGTGGCCTCGTCCTCGATGAGGGCGACGACGATCTCCCCCTCGCGCGCCGACGCCGTCTTGCGCACGAAGAGGTAGTCCCCGTCGTGGATGCCGTCGTCGATCATGGACTCGCCCTTCACCCGGAGGGCGAAGACCTCCTTGCCGTTGCCGCCCAGGAGGAAGCTGTCGATCCGGACCGAGTCCTCGATGTTCTCGACCGCGAGCAGCGGGGCGCCGGCCGCCACCTTCCCGAGCAGCGGCACCTCCACCATCCCCGAGTCCCGCCGTGGAGCGCCCATCCCGAGGACCAGCCTCGCGCGCTTCGTTGGCACCAGGGCCCGGGACTGCTGCTCGCCCCGCAGGAGGTACCCCTTGCGCTCCAGGGCCTTGAGATGGTCGTTCACGCCGTTGGTGGACCGGATGTCCATCTCCTCTCCGATCTCACGGATGGTGGGCGGAAAGCCGCGCTCCTCGGTCTGCCGGACGATGAAGTGGAGGATCTCGCGCTGTCTGCCGGTCAGCTCTTCCATCGTGCCCTCCACTGGACGCTTTCCAAGCGAGTTCCACCCTGCCTGAACGGGCGTGCAGAGTCAACACTTTCGCCAGGGCCGGCGAAAACCTGCAAGCCCCCGGGATGCTGTGGGAAGGTCTCGCTCCACGTGCCCACCCGTCTCGTGGCTGCTGTGCTGCTCGGCGCCTCGGTCCTCGCGGCGTGTTCCGGAGTGAAGGTCCGCCAGGGACCCCAGGCAGGGGAGGTCGTCACCGAGCGGACCCGCTACCGGTTCGGGGAGCCGGGGCCCGACTGGCGGCGGGTGGCGCTCGGAGACGTGGACGTCTCCTGGGTGCGAGACTCGAGTGGTCACACCCTGGCGGTGAGCTCGATGTGCGCGGACTACAACGAGGCCTCCCTCACGGCGCTGCGCCGGCAGCAGATGGTCGGCTTCACCGCGACCGAGCGGGTGGAGGAGCGTGAGGAGATGGTGGACGGACGCGCGGCGCTCTTTTCCCGCTGGCGAGCCAAGCTCGACGGCGTCCCGGTGGAGCTGGGCCTCCTGACCCTCAAGAAGGACGGCTGCATCTACGACTTCACCTACACCTGCCCCCGGGGCGCCTACGACGAGCAGCTCCAGGCGTTCACCAGGCTGGTCCAGGGCTTTGCCACGGAGCGAGTGAAGTGACTGCGCCGGACGACGAGTACAGCTCCGAGGAGTCGGACCGCGAGTCGCTCGGCGCCATCGTCGGTCAGGAGCTGGAGAGCCTCATTCCCTTCCGGGCCAAGTTCCGGCGCGGCATGGCCCAGCTCGGCGGGATGTTCGTCCTCGCCGGCCGTGCGCTCGCCCGGGGAGTCCAGCCGCCGTCCAGCTTCGGCGCCATCGTGTACCAGGTGGAGTCGCTCGGGGCGCGCTCCGTCTCCATCGGCACGCTGACCGCGGCGTTCGCCGGTCTGGTCATCGCGATCCAGTTCGGGTTCTTCCTCGCCCGCTTCGGCGTCCAGCACACGGTGGGGAAGGTGGTGGTCCTCACCCTGTTCCGGGAGCTCGCGCCGGTGCTCACCGCGCTCACCGTGGGGGGCCGGATCGGCAGCGGCATCGCCGCCGAGCTCGGCTCGATGAAGGTCACCGAGCAGGTGGACGCGGTCCGCGCACTGGGGGCGGATCCGATCAAGCGGCTGGTCGTGCCCCGGGTCTACGCCTGCCTGGTGGTGATGCCGATGCTCACCGTGCTCGCCGACGTGACCGGGTTCCTGGCCGGCGCCTGGGTCACCAAGTTCGAGTACGACATCTCGTTCGCCCAGTTCTTCACCTCGGCCCTGGACACCGTGGACGAGAGCGACTTCCTGTCCGGGGTGGGCAAGTCCGTGGTCTTCGGTCTGATCATCGCGGTGGTGGGCTGCTACAAGGGCCTTCACGTCGAGGGCGGGACGGAAGGGGTAGGGCGAGCCACCACCCAGACCGTGGCGGTGTCCTCGGTCGCCGTCTTGCTCGCCGATTTCTTCCTGACCAAGCTTCTCCTCACCATCACGTGACCGCGCCCGCAGCCACGCCCGCCTCCTCCGAGGCGCTGATCCGCTTCGAGGGCCTCCACAAGGCCTTCGGCCCCAAGGTCGTCTTCGACGACCTCTCGCTCGAGGTGCGCCGGGGCGAGACCCTCGCCGTCATCGGCGGCTCGGGCGCCGGGAAGAGCGTGCTGCTGAAGTGCCTCATCGGCCTGATGGACCCCGACGACGGGCGCATCATCTTCGACGGGCAGGATCTCACCGGTTTCGGGGAGAAGGAATTCCTCCCCATCCGCCGGCGGGTGGCCATGGTGTTCCAGGCGTCGGCGCTGTTCGACAGCATCTCGGTGGGCGAGAACATCGAGTACCCCCTCCGGGTCCACTTCCCGGAGATGTCGGACGAGGAGCGAGCCCATCGCGTGGCGCGGGTGCTCTCCCTGGTCAACCTGCCGGGCATCGAGGCGATGCGTCCATCGGACCTCTCCGGTGGCATGCGCCGGCGGGTGGGGCTGGCCCGTGCCATCGCCACCGAGCCGCACGTCATCCTCTGGGACGAGCCCACCACCGGGCTGGATCCGATCAGCACGCGCATCATCGACAACCTCATCAAGGGCATGCGGGCCAAGCTCCGCTGCACCTCGATCGTCGTCACCCACGACATGCAGAGCGCGTTCTCGGTGTCGGACCGCATCGCCATGCTCGCCAGCCACCGCATCGTCCAGGTGGGCACCGTCGCCGAGATGCGGGCCAGCACCGTGAAGGAGGTCCGGGCCTTTCTCGACGCCCGCAAGGGCGAGGCCCGGGTGGACTGACCGATGACCACCGGGACCGCCACCCAGCGAGAACGCCGGCTCGTCGTCCGGGCCGGCCTGTTCGTGGGCACCGCCCTGGTCCTCTTCGGGATCGTGGTCCTCCTCATCGGCAAGGAGAACCGGCTGTTCGATCGGCAGGTCCGCTACCACGCCTTCTTCGAGAACGTGGAGGGTCTCAAGCGCGACTCGCCCGTGTGGCTCGGTGGCCTCGAAGTGGGCCGCGTGGTGTCGATCTCCTTCTCCCCGGATCTGGGGGACAAGAAGATCGACGTGGTGATCGAGATGTCCAAGTCCTTTGCCGCGCGGGTGCGCACCGACTGCGTGGCCCGGGTGGGCGGGCGCGGCGTTCTCGGGGACAAGGCGATCGACATCTCGCTCGGCACCGCCGAGGGGGACCTCATCCCGCTCGACGGCACCATCCCCAGCGGCTCGTCAGGGGACCTGACCTCGCTCCTCAAGTCGGGCGGAGCGCTGATGGACAACCTGCTGGCAGCCAGCGAGAACGTCCGCAGGCTCACCGATGCCTTCGGCCAGCCGGAGGTGTCGCGGGACCTCACCGCCTCGCTGGCCAGCGTCCGGAGCATCCTCCAGGGGATCGAGAAGGGGAACGGGGCCCTCCACGCCCTGATCTACGACCAGAAGGGCGCGGCCCAGACCCGCCAGCTGCTGGAGAAGCTCGCCGGGGCCTCGGGACAGGCCGAGCGCGCGCTCGAGCAGGTGACCCGCATCCTCGAGGACGCCCGGAAGGGAGAGGGTGCGCTCCACGCGCTGCTCTACGACCCCAAGGCCGGCAAGGCGGTGGGGCAGCTCGGGGACGCGGCCGGGGAGATCGCCACCCTTCTCCACGACGCCCGCACCACCGAGAACGGCGCGATCCACCAGCTCGTCTACGGCGACGCCCGGGACCTCTTCAAGAACCTGGGCGCGATGTCCGAGGACCTGCGGGTCATCACCGGGAAGGTCCGGGCCGGGGAGGGGACCCTGGGGGCGCTGGTGGTGGACCCCAGCGTCTACGACGACCTCCGGACCGTGCTGGGCAACGTGAAGCGCAACCGGGTCCTCCAGGAGCTGGTGCGCATCACCGTGAGCAACCGGGGCGGCATGGAACAGGCCGGCCACCCCACCGACGGGCGTCCGCTGACCACGGTCTCCGAGCCGCCACCGGCCCCGCCCCCGCCCCCGCAGTCCGCTGCCCCGCGCTCGGACGCCGCGCGATGACCGGCGAGGAGACTGCAGCCCCCGCGGCTGCGTCCGTGGGGTGGGTGCTCCGGCTGGGAGCCCGCGCCGCCGTGTCCTCGGCCCTCGCCGTGCTGGTGCTGGCAGGGGTGATCGCCGCCTCCCAGGTGGTGTGGCGCACGCTCCCGGGGGTGCTCCTCCTCGGCGACCCGGCGCTCCGTCTCGAGGAGACGCTGCTGCTCTCGGGCATGGCGCTGCTCGTGCTCGCCTCGCTGGTCCGCGCGGTCGTGCTCGCGGTGGCGGTGCACTCCGGGGCCGCGCGGCTCCGCGCGTCGGCGGCGCCCCCGTCCATCTCCGCTGCTCGCGCGGGCCTCCGGGGCATTGCCTGGGCCGCCGTCGCGGTGATCGTCGATCAGCTGCTCGGGCTCTGGTTCTGGGGCGTGCTGCTGGCGAGCGGCGCCGCGACCTTCCTCGGTGGGCCGCTGGTCTCGTTCCTGGGCGTCACGGGGGTGGCCCTGGTGCTCACCCTTGGCTTGTTCCTCGGGCCGGCGGCGGCGCTGTGGCTCGAGCTGGGGCTGGTCGCCTCGGTGGTCAGGCCGGCCAAGCTGGGCGAGGCCGCTCGGACGTCCCTGGAGACGTTGCTCGCCCGCCCCGGAGCGGTGGTGGCGCTCTGGCTGCTGACCGCGATGCCGGCCGGCTTCCTCGCCGCCGGCGTGCAGGTGCTCCAGGCGGGAGCTCCCGGGCCGGGCCGGGCCGCGGGCGCCGCCGCCGGTGTCGCCGTGGTGCTCGGGGCACTCATCGAGGCGCTGGCGACCCTGATCCGGCTCGATGCGCTGGCGGCGCTGGTGCTCGATCGGATGAGGGAGCTGCCGCCGCCGCCCGCGAGGCCACGGGCGGAGCCGGTCCCGGTGGCCACGCTCGTCCCCTCCGCAGAGGTGATCGAGGCGCGCCCGGTCGGTCCGCTGTCGCCGTGGACGGGAGGAGGCCCTCGATGAACCTGCAGGGCTTCCATCACCTCGCGATCCAGGTGAAGGCCCTGGAGGACGTCGCGGGCTTCTACCGCGAGGTGCTCGGGCTCCGGGAGATCGAGCGGCACCACGCGGACGACGGCGGGCTCCGGAGCATCTGGCTCGACGTGGGCGGAGGAGGGTTCCTGGCCCTCGAGCGGGTGGAGACGGCCCCGTCGCCCGACCCGGCGTTCCGGGATGGCCGTCCGGGACTGTTCATGGTCGCGCTGCGGATTCCCCGGGCCGATCGTGCCCGAATCCGCGCCCAGCTCGACCGGCGCGGCATCCCGCTGGTCCACGAGACGCGCTGGACGCTCTATGTCCGGGACCCGGAGGGCAACCGGGTGGCGCTCAGCCACCATCCCGACGGCTGAGCGCAACGGCCCCCCGCCGCGATTGCTAGTGGTGGTCCTCCATCAGCTCGGGGTTGTGCCACCAGTGGGTGGACCGCGAGCGCTCGACCCCCGGAGCGGCCGGGACCGTCTGCTGCGACCGGAGCGTGTTCTGCAGCCCGCCCGGAGAGACGAAGGGGAGCATCAGCTCGGGCACGGTGTAGAGCCGCCCGTTCTTCATCACCCCCTGCACGTTCGCCAGGTCCTCGATCGTGGTGAGCGGGTCACCGGCGATGAAGGCCAGGTCCGCCAGCTTCCCCGGCTCCACCGTTCCCAGGTCCTTGCCCACGCCCACCTCCGTCGCCGTGAGGGAGGTCGCCGACTCGAGCGCCTCCCACGGCTGGAGGCCTCCCAGCCGCACCTGTGCCCGGAGGTTCAGGTGGAGCGCGGTGGCCACGTTGTCCAGGGGCGAGTCGGTCCCGGCGAGAATGACCCCGCCGCCGCGGCGGATGGCGGCGACGGTGTCCTCCTCCTTCTGCAGGCTGTCGCGGGCGACGGTCTGGTCGGTGCTGACGGCCGCGTCCCGCTTGGCCACCAGGAGCACCTGGTCCCAGGGGGTGTTCAGGGTCGTGAGTCGGGGATCCTCCACCATCGTCGGGTCGTCGGCGTAGAGGGTGGAGCTGAAGGTGGTGCTGATGTCGAAGGCGTCGGTTCGCTTGAACACCGTTCGCATGTCCTCGTAGCTGATGCCCGCGAACGACCGGGTGTAAGAGAAGCCGGTCCGGGTGGTGGCGCTCACGTGCGTCTGCCCGTCCTCGCCGTAGGCCATGGGCGAGAGCATGTAGTGGGAGGCGGTCCAGACCTTCATCCGGTCGTGCACCCGCTGGGTGATCCGTGCGTTGTCCTCGTGCCGGAGCCGGACGTAGGTCTTCACCATGTCGTACTCCAGTGCCTCGGCCCGGGAGATCTCCCGCTCGAACTGCTCGTCCGACCCGTAGGTCGGTCGCATGAAGTTGTAGAAGACGCGCTCGCCGTCGATCGCCTCGCCGGTGGCGAAGAACCGCGGACCGACACGCTGGCCCGAGCCGTAGGCCTCGCGCGTCTCCGCAGCCCGGTAGACCGGGTCACCCACGGAGTTGAGCGAGGTGACCCCGTAGACCATCCACAGCCTCCCGAGCCGGGCGCCGTAGAACTTCCCGGAGATCCACTCGTGGGTGTGCGACTCCCAGAGCCCGGGGATGACCGTGAGCTGCGAGGCGTCGATGAACCGCGCGGTCTTGTCGCCAGGGTCTCCGCCCGTGGCCTGGTGCGGGCGGATCTCCTGGATCCGGTTGCCCTCGATCACGATGTCCACGTCCTCCCGGACATTGGGACCTCGGCCGTCCCAGAGCTTCCCGGCGTGGACGATGACCCGGCCCTGGGACATCTGCGGCGTCCAGGACAGGTCGACCCCCACGGTGGCGGGCGTGCCGCCCTCGCGGGGGATCATCCGCAGCTCGCCGTTGGACAGGTAGAGCAGGCTCTTCGAGTCACCGCTCCAGGACGGCGCGTCGGTGGCCTCGAAGTTGATCCGCTTCGCCTCTCCGGTGGGCACGCCGTGCTCGTCCACCGGACGGACCCAGAGGGTGCTCTCCATGACGAAGGCCACCGCCGAGCCGTCCGGCGCGTAGACCGGTCCGTCCTCGCCGCGGGTGCTGATGGACTTGAACGGCGACGGCTCGGTGTAGGTCAGCGCGCCAGAAGCCACGTCCACCGTCAGGATCTGGCTCGTCCCCTCGCGGAAGCGGCGCGTGTAGGGCTTGAGAGCGCCCACCGCGATGGTCTTGCCGTCCTTGAACCAGCTGGGCTTGCTGGGGGCGAACAGCGAGGCGATGACCTGCCGGACGTTCCCGGTGCCCAGGTCGAGCACGAAGGTGGCCCCGGTCTGGTCCTGGAACGCGAGCTGCGAGCCGTCCGGCGACCAGGCGGAGGAGACCTCCGCGCCGACGATCGAGCTCACCCGTGTCTCGTCCCCGGACTCGAGATCGAGCACGTACAGGTCCTCGGTTCCCGCCTTGTCCGAGGAGTAGGCGATGCGCTTGCCGTCCGGCGACCAGGAGGGATCGCACTTGTAGTAGCTGTCGCCCGTCAGCTGCTGGGGCGCCTCGCCGATCTTCATCAGCCAGAGCTGGTTCAGCGCCTGGAACACCACGCGGGTGCCGTCGGGAGAGAGCGCGGGGCCCACGATGCCCTTCGCCTGGCGCGAGTCGCGGGAATCGAAGTCGAAGTGCTTCCGGCTGTAGCGCGCGCGCTGCATCCGGTACGCGGCGGAAAAGGCGATCTCGTCGGTGCTCCCCCCGGAGAGGTCCGTGACCCGGATCTTTCCGTCGGCCGTGTAGAGCAGCCGGTCGTTGGAGAGCCAGGTGGCGTGGAAGGGGAAGACGTCGGTGCTGGTCCCGACCTGCTGCTCGGACACCATCAGGGTGCTCTTGTTCGCCGCGAACTGCTCGTACGCGACCCGGGTCCCGTCGGGTGACACGACCGGCGAGTTGAGCCGGAAACCGGTGGGAGCGGTGATGAGGGTATGGGCAGTGCCCGAGGCATCCATCGCCTGGATCGTCGTCCCCACCGCGCCCGCGCCGCTGATGAAGACGATCTCCTTGCCGTCCGGAGTCCAGCTCGGCTCGAACTCGTCCGCCGGACCGCTCGTCCACTGCGTCAGCTCACCGGTGGCCACGTCCACCACCCAGATGTCGTAGCTGCCGGCGAACGCCCGGTCCGAGGAGAAGGCGATGCGCTTGCCGTCCGGGGAGAAGCGGGGGTCGCGATCGTCGCCGTGCCCGTCTGTGAGCTGGTGGAGGCCGCTTCCGTCGGGCTTCATCACCCAGATGTGGAAGGTGCCGGTGGCAAAGGACTGGAACGCCACCAGCTCGCCGGTGGGCGACCAGTGCGGCCGCGAGGGCTCCTGGAAGTCGTCGGTGATCTTCTCCGCCTTGCCGCCCGAGATCTTGAGCGACCAGAGATTGTTCTGAAGGTCCATGATCACCGTCTGCCCATCCGGAGAGACGGTGGCGGCGATGTTTGTGCCCTCGTGGAAGACGAGATTCCGGGTGGAGCATGAGCTGCCGCTCGGCACCGCGGCGAGTCCCCCGAAGAGAACGGCCGTGAGCACGAGGAGTGCGAGGCGCGACGATCGACGCTGTGGGTGCAAGGGTCCCTCCTCCTGTTCCTGTTCCCGTGCCCGGCGCGGCCATCCGTGCCGGGACGTTGGGCGCGCGAGTAGGCGCTCTTGCGGTCGGAGGCGCCGCAGCGAAGCCATCGGGTGTCTTAAAGCTGTCGATGCGAACGCAACGGACGGGCGGAGGGCTGCCAGGCGCACGGCCCCGCGTCGACGCGATGCGCTTTGACAGGCGGTCTCGACGCTCGAGCGACGCGCTGCGTGGCGAAAGAGACGCGAGCACCCGCTCGCGACGGAATCAAGAGTGACACGCGTCTCCGTCTGTCACCCGACGCCCTGCGTGTGGAGCGTGCTCCACCGTCAACAGCGTGGCAGCCTGAGTGCCGCCTGGTCGACGGCCGCGTCGTTCGAAGGAACGTCGTCCCAGTCGGCACGTCCGCCGTGGACGCCAGGGCACACCGATCACCGCGCCGCGGGCGGATCGACCGGCGCGGAATCCCTCTGTCCACGAGACCCGCTGGACGCTCCACGTCCCGGACCCGGAGGGGGGTGGCGCTCAGCCACCACCCGGAGGGCTGACCTAGCGGCCGAGGGGCGCTCAGCTCGCCGTCGTTCAGCACGGAGATCCGGCCGCGGGGGTCGATCGACGTCGGGGCGTACGCGGTGCTCCACGAGGTGCGCCCCGCCCCGATCACGAGCTCGGGCGGGTGCCGCGGCGGCGGATCAGCCGCCGTTGGTCGGCTTCAGCTCCACGTCGTAGCGGAGGCTCTGCTCGTTCCGGAGCACGAACGACTGCTGCCACACCGCATCTCCGAGCGTGACCTTGAGGTGGTGCGTGCCCTCGAAGAGGTGCAGGTCATCCACCGGGCTCGAGCCCACGACGCGGCCATCCACGATGACCCGTGCCCCCTGCGGCGCGCGGACCGAGAGCGTGCCCCGACCCAGCGTCAGGTGGAGCGGGGTGACCGCATCCTTCTTCACCGTCACCACCCGCGACTGGTTGATGCCCTTCGCCTGATCGCTGAGCGTCAGCACGTGGCGCCCGGGAGTGGCCGGGATGACGATGGGCGTCCGGCCGAAGGGCTTCTTGTCCAGCGCCACTTCCACCGGCGGATCCGTCACCAGGTCCAGCCCGGTGGTCATGAAAGCGCCCTGGGGGCGGCCGTCCGCGACCGCGGGCTTCGCGGCAGCGCCGGGGGCCGGAGCAGCGGCGGGCGCGGGAGCTGCCACGGGCGCGGCAACCGCCACGGGTGCGGCAGCCGCCACGGGCGCGGGAGCGTGGTCCACCGCGGGCGCCGCGGCCGGCGCCGTGCCGGTGGCGACCGTCGAGGCGGGCCGGGTGCCGGCCGCCGCCGGACGCGCCGCCTGCTCCTGGCCGGGGGGCACCACGATCATCGGCCTGGGCACCGCGTGCCGGGCCTGGAGCAGGAACGCGACGCCCAGCGCGCTCGCCACGACCACCCCGAAGACCAGGGGCACCTTCGAGCGCCAGTCGAACCGCGGCGCCTCCAGCTCCGCCAGCTCGCGCTGGGAGATGGGGATGGTGGGGGACTCCGAGGCCTTGGGGGGTTGCGCCGCCCAGGCCCGGGCGTGGGCCTCCAGCGCCGCGTCCAGCACCTGCTTCCGCGCCGCGCGCGGCGAGTCCTGGGCCGGGAAGTGGTGCTCGAGCAGCTCGGAGAGCTGCGCCGGGGTCGAGAGCGGAGCGAGCACCTCGTCCACCGCGTCGCGGAAGGCGAGGCCGGTCTTGTGCCGCTCCGAGGCCCGCTTCGCCGTCGCCTTCCGGAGCAGCTCCTGGACCGGCAGAGGCAACCCATCGAGGGGCAGCGGCGCGGTCATCACCGCCTGGTCGAAGTCCGACTCCTTGTCCCAGGGCATCCGCCCGGTGAGGCACTCGTACAGGACCAGCCCGAGGAGGAAGACGTCGGTCTGCGCCGTCTGCGCGGCGCGGCCGCCGATGATCTGCTCCGGCGCGCAGTAGCGGCGGCGATTCACCACCCGCTGCCCGTTGGTCTCCTTGGGCGCGACCGCCAGCGCTCCGTAGCCCCCCACCTTCGCGCGCCCGGAGAAGGCGAGCATCACCGTCTCGGGTCGGAGATCGCCGTGGATCAGCGGAGTGCCGTCGTCGTTGCCGGCCACGTGCGCGTAGTGGATGCCCAGCGCGCAGTCCACCGCGATGCGCCCGGCGAGGCCCGGGGAGAGCTTGCCGGTGTGCTCGAGCACGTCCCGGAGCGACTCCCCGTCCACGTACTCCACGACCCGGGCCAGCCCGTGGTCGAGCGTGGCCAGGCCGTGCACCTTCACGATGTGCGGATGCTCGAGCGTGACCGCGCGCCGCGTGTCTCGCTGTAGCTGGGAGAAGCGGTCCTCGTCCTTCGGCAGATCAGGCGGTGCCCAGACCAGGACCACGGGCCGCGCGGAGGCCTCACGCTCCTCGAGCCCCAGCATGGCGCTCGACCGGGTGCCCGCCAGCAGCGGCCCCGCAGTGCGATAAGTCGGGACGATTCGGGTCACGCTGGAGCGGCACTCTACTGCGCTTGCTCGGGCACCGAGAAATCGACCGGGTGCATGCTTACCCGGGTTGTGTCCAGGAGTCGTACCCGGCGATCGGGTCTGCTGCGACCCTTACAGTCTGAACGTGACGAGGTAGTTGCGACCCGCACGTCTCACCACGAGCAACACCGACCGCGCGTGCCGCGCGGAGATCAACGCCTCCCGGAAAGTTCCGAGGGAATCCAGGGCGACGTTGTTCAGCCGGACGATGAGGTCTCCCCGGTCGATCCCGAAGGCCTCGGCCTGGCTCTGCGCGCGCACGGCCGAGACCGTCAGCGTCCCGCGGGAGGGGGTGAGCCGGAGCCCCAGCCGGTCCCAGGCGAAGGCATCCGCCTGCTCCGATGGGAACCCGGTGGGGGTGACGGTGACTTCCACCCGCCGCCCCTCGCGCCAGAGGACGAGCGGCATGGCCGCACGGGCCGGGTAGCCCCGGAGCCTGGCCTGGAGCTCGTCCGTGTCCTGCACCGGCGTCCCTCCCAGCTCCGCCACGACGTCCCCGGGTCGGATGCCTGCCGCAGCCGCGGGGCTGCCCGCATCCACCGACTCCACCACCACGCCGTCGCTCCGCTCCCAGCCCAGCTTCCGGGCGACGGGAGCCGTCAGGTCCATCGCGTTGATGCCAACCCAGGCGGGCCTGACCTTCCCGAAGCTCTTCAGCTCCTGGACGATGCGCCGCACCTTGTCCACCGGGATGGCGAAGCCGATGCCCTGCGCTCCGCTGAAGATGGCGGTGTTGATGCCGATGACCTCGCCGTCCAGGTTCATCAGCGGCCCACCCGAGTTGCCCGGGTTGATGGCCGCGTCCGTCTGCAAGAAATCGATGTAGAGCTGATCATTGGCCTTGAAGCTCCGGCCCACGGCGGAGAGCACGCCGGAGGTGACCGTCTTGGTGAGCCCGAAGGGGCTGCCGATGGCCACCACCGTCTCGCCGATCATCAGATCGCTCGAGGTGCCGAGCTTCGCGGCCGGGAGTGGCGTCTTCGACTGGACCCGGAGCACCGCCAGGTCGTTCTGGGCATCGGCTCCGACCACCTCGGCGTCGATCTGGCGCCCGTCCGCCAGCACCACGTGCACCGCCGAGGCCCCGCGGATGACGTGGTCGTTGGTGACGATGGTCCCCGATGGGTCGATGATCACCCCCGAGCCCAGCGACTGCACCGTCTGCCGCTGGGGACGCCGGCCATCGCCGAGGAGGAGCTCCTCCAGGGGCGAGCCGCGCATCCTGCGGTCCACCACCTGCTCGGTGCCGATGAACACCACCGCCGGCCCGACCTTCTGGACCACGTCCGTCACCGGGGAGCGTCGCCGGGCCACGTCCGCCCGGGCCGCCGGAATCACCAGCAACCCGAGCGCCACCACCGAGAGAGGGCGCATCAGCGTCCTTCCCCTCCGCGCTGGGAGCGCAGCGCCCAGCCGATCATCTTGTAGAGCAGCCGGGCCCCCACGTTCCCGTCCCACTCGTCGCCTTCCGGTCCTGGCGCCACCTCGTCCAGATCCATCCCGATGATTCTCCGGCCCGAGCGCACCACCCCGGCGACGAGCGCGGTGGCCTCGGGGAAGGACAGACCCCCCGGCACCGGGGTCCCGGTGTGCGGGCACAGGGTGGGATCCAGCCCGTCGATGTCGAAGGAGAGATAGACCTGCTCCGGGAGCGCCTGGACCATGCGGTCCACCTGCCGGGCCCAGGGCTCGCCCTCGAACGCCCGCCGCTTGAGCTCGGGGTCGGTGTGGATGAGCACCCGGCCGCCCGAGGAGTCGACCAGACGGAGCTCGGCCTCGGAGATGTCGCGCAGGCCCACCTGGACCAGCCGCGATACCTCCGGCAGCAGGCGGACCACGTTGTGGAAGATGGAGGCGTGCGACCAGGTGAAGCCCTCGTATGCATCCCGGAGGTCGGCGTGCGCGTCCAGGTGGAGGACGCCCATCCCCGGATACGCGTGCGCGTGGGCGGCGATTGCCCCGTAGATGCTCCCGTGGTCACCGCCCACCGTGGCGACCAGCTTCCCGTCGGCGATGAGCCGGGCCACGGTGCGCTCGAGCCAGCCGTTGAGCTCCTCGCAGATCGCATTCACCCTCATCAGGCCCGCGTCCCCGGGCGGGGCACCGCCGGCCTCGATGATCGGTCCGGCGAGCTTCTTGGCCTCGGCGTTCCAGACCCGCACCCGCGGTTCCTCCGGGAGCATCGCGATTCCATCGACGTACGGACGGCCGGTTTCCAGATCGAACAGGTCCACCTGCGCCGAGGCCCGCAGCACCGCCGACGGGCCCTCGGCCGCACCGCCTCCGTAGGAGGTGGTCGCCTCGAACGGGACGGGCACCAGCACCACCCGCGCCTCGTCGACGGAGTGGGGGAGGCCGTAGGCCTTCCCCGGAAATCCCGGGGCACCGGGGTCGAAGCTCATCGGCCGCTCCATGCGAGGACGATCTTTCCCACGTTCCGGTCCGCCACCAGATGCTCGAACGCCTCGGCCACCTGGTCCACCGGAAGGACCCGGTCCACCACCGGCCGGTAGGTTCCGCGGGCGAAGAGCGGGAGCACGTGCCGCTCCACGGCCCGGGCGAGCGACATCTTCTCCTCGAGGGGCCGGGCCCGCAGGACGGTGCCGGTGATCTGCGCGCGCTTGCCCAGCGCGAGGCGGAGATCGAGCTCGCTCCTCACCCCGTCCACGGTGCCCACCAGCATCATCCGCCCCCGCGGGGCGAGACAGGCCAGCGATTCGGCCGTGTAGCGGCCACCGACGAGGTCGAGGACCAGGTCCACTCCTTCGCCGCCGGTGAGCTCCAGCACCTGCTCGGCGAACCGCGGGCCGTCGCGGGCCACCGTGAGCGGGGTGAAGGGGACCAGCGCTACCGCGCGCTCGAGCTTGCCTGCGTCCCGGCCGGTCCCGATGGCGGTGGCGGCCGCGGCCTGGACGACCTGCGCCGCCGCGGTGCCCACCCCGCTCGCCACCGCGTGCACCAGCACCCGTTCGCCGGCGCCGAGGCGGCCCTGGAGCACCAGGGCGTCGAAGGCGGTGAAGAAGGCCTCGGGAATGGCCGCCGCCTCGGTGAGCGGCACCCGCTCGGGGACGGGTACCGCCTCCCGCTCGTGGGTGACCAGCCGCTCGGCGAAGGCCGCCCCCGGGACCAGCCCCATGACCCGGTCACCCGGCCGGAACCGGAAGGTCCGCGGGCCCGCCGCCTGCACCGTGCCCGCGTACTCCATGCCGGGGAGGTCCGCGGGGGTGCCCGGCGGCACCGGGTACTGGCCGAGGATCTGCAG
>Ga0105104_10000392_pt1 | contig 33241 bp, 21 predicted proteins | sample PPLLaktember2015_3_FD_87034 | JGI IMG/M metagenome (GOLD analysis project Ga0105104, IMG submission 87034) | Freshwater sediment microbial communities from Prairie Pothole Lake near Jamestown, North Dakota, USA - PPLs Lake P7 Core (6) Depth... | ecosystem: Environmental > Aquatic > Freshwater >... | reverse complement strand
GAAGAGCATCAACCGTGAAAAGGCCGCCGGCATGGCCGGCGAACACAAAGCGGTGTCAAGGCCACCGCACTCCGAAAGAAAGCGTGTCAGGACCGCGACCCGGTCCCAAGATGCGTATAAAGATCAGGGCAGAGGGAGTCCGACGCTTTATCAGGACTCTCGGCGACGCCGCACTCCAAAATGGTCCGCGTGCACGGCTCAATTCGCGCACAATGCCGGTAAGTTAACGCTAATTCGGCGAGACGCCTGCGCTCCCAGCGGCCCTGCTCTGTAACGCGGCTCCCCCCTACAGACATCCCCGCCTGGTTGTGCTTAAATGTCGGGCGGCAGGCAGACGTTCAATGGAAGACCGGCCTTTGGACTACCCTCTCAACGCAAATATCGACCCCGAGACCTCGGTGACCGGGTGGATTCATCCCAATGCGACCGTCAGCCCGAAGGCACAACTGGAAGCCGGCATCAGGATCGATGCTTACTCCTCGATCGGTCCGGGGGTGCGCCTGGGCGCCGGTGTGCACATCGGTACGCACGCGGTTGTGACCGGCCGAACCACGGTCGGCCCAGGAACCCGAATCTTCCCCTTTGCCACTGTCGGGGTGCCTCCGCAGGACCTGAAGTATCGCGGCGAAAAAACCGAGCTTGTCATCGGCGCTCGCAACACCATACGGGAATACGCCAACATATCAGTAGGCACTGAACAGGGAGGAGGACAAACCCGTCTCGGCGACGAGAACATGATCATGGCTTATACGCACATCGCCCATGACTGCGTCCTGGGGTCCGGCTGCGTCCTCACGAACATGGTTCAACTGGCCGGTCACGTCGTCGTGGAAGACCTGGCCCTGCTCTCCGGCGGCGTTGGGGTTCATCAATTCGTCAGGATCGGGAGACTGGCCATGGTCGCCGCGAATTCCGCAGTCCTGCAGGACGTGCCTCCTTTTGCCCTGGCGATCGGTTCGCCCGCCCGCGTCAAGAGCCTGAATTCGACCGGGCTGTCGCGTCACGGTTTCCAGCAGGCGGATATCATTCAGCTGAAGAAAGCCTATCGGGTGCTGTTCGACGTCAGCCGGCGTTTCCAGGACAGACTGATTGCCATTGCTGAAGACTCCCACCCCGCCGTTCAACACCTCGTCGATTTCGTACGCAGTTCCGAACGCGGGATCTGCGGGTCGGAGGAGTAGGCCGGCAGTGACTCGATACCTGAAAGCGCTTCGAAACGGCCTGGCTGTGTTCGGCGTTGTGCTGGGCACTGCCCTCGTTTGCGCCCTGCCTCGCTCGGCCGTCTGGCGAATCGGTCGTTTGTCCGGCTGGCTGGGTTACTATCTCTCCCCCACGGCCCAACGCGTCGCAAAAGCCAATCTCATTGTGGCATTTGGCTCGACACTCACTGAGTCCCAACGAAACAAAATCGCACGAGAATCGCTTCAGAACGTGGTTTCGACCCTTGTCATGCTCTTTTGGGCCGCCCGGCTCAACCCAAGAAGCTTCCGCAAATACGTCGAGATCGATCCGGAGAGTTGGCGAAGATTTCAGGATGCCCAGGAACACGGGAAAGGCGTGATTTGCGTTAGCCTTCACTATGGTGACTGGGAGCTTCTTGGCCTCAGCATGGCGCTTCTGGGCGTGCGGCTTACGGTCGCCGCACAGCAGACCGGAATCGCCGGCCTTGATCGGCTACTGCGCTTCTGTCGGTCCCGCACCGGGAACCGGGTTGTGGCCGAACGGCGCAGCCTTCCCTCGCTTGCCCAGGCCCTTCGCCGGAAAGGCTATCCGACGATCGTCAACGACCTGAACGCGAGGCGGCATAGCGGCGAGTGGGTCAGGTTTTTTGGTCTTCCTGTCTATAACCATCCGACTGTTGGTACCCTGGCCGTAATGACAGGCGCACCGATCATGTACGGCCTGGCTCATCCCCTTGGAAAAGGTCGTGTCCGACTGGAATGGGCCGAAATTTCTTATTCGCTTACCGGTGATCGAAACCAGGATGTTCATCGCATCAACCAGGCCTGTATGGACTTCGCGGAGCAGGTCATCAGGCGCCGTCCCGAGTGGTGGCACTGGTGCTACCGGCGGTGGAAGCGGCGCTCGACTGAAGAACCGGGACGCTATCCCTACTACTCGAAGTTCTTCGATTCGACTCCGCGGTCGGAGGCTGTTGCCAGGGGGCGTTGAGTCAGGCAAGCTTCGCTCTTCTGGGTCACAAGGATTCGTGGACCAAATGGTCCACACTGTCCACGAGATCCACTTACCTTGAGACCACCAGCACCGCATTGCAGCCACCGAACCCGAACGAGTTGACCAGGGCCAGGCTGATACTCCCCAGTCGGCTCGTATTGGGGACGTAATCCAAATCGCACTCGGGATCAGGTTCCTCCAGGTGTGCGGTCGGCGGCAGCAGATCGTCCCGCATGGCGAGGAACGTGCTGACAAGGCCCAAAGCCCCGCTGGCTCCCAGCGTGTGGCCGGTCATCGATTTCGTGCCTGAAATTGGAATTTGGGACGCTTTGGAACCAAAACAAGCCTTGATCGCTTCCGTCTCTTTTCGATCACCCTCGATGGTTGCCGTTCCGTGAGCGCAGATGTAGTCGGGCAAAGCGCCCGAGCGCCCGGCGTCTGACAATGCCGCACGGATGCAGTCCTCCTGACTCTCCACAGACGGCTGCAGTATCTGGTGAGCATCCGAGTTGGAGGCGTAACCGACGATTTCACCGTAGCTCCTCGCACCGCGCGCGATAGCCGATTCACGCTCCTCCAGGATAAGTGCCGCAGCCCCTTCGCCAAGAACCAGTCCACTCCGGTTCCTGCTGAATGGGCGACAGGCACGCCAAGGTGTCTCGTTGTCCTTGGAAAGGGCGCGTAGGCGGTCCCACGCCTGGAGGTGACCCGGAGAGACCGGCGATTCGGTCCCACCTGCAATGCAGGTTTGAGCCAGGCCGCAAGCGATCAGACGACAACCGAGTCCAATGGCCTGGCTGGAAGACGAGCAGGCCGTGCCGAGCATGTACATGGGACCGCGGATACCCAACTCGATGGAAGCGAGAGCCGCCGGGGCATTCAGCATTATTCGCGGGACGGTGTAGGGCATGACGAAACGGCCGCCCCGCGTGTAGAAGTTCTCGAATTGCTGATCCAGCGAGACGATACCGGCGACTGCGCTGCCAAGCACGATGGCTGCGTCCTGCGGAGGCTCCTGCCAGCCTGCGTCTTCAAGTGCTTCCCGGATGGAAAGGAGAGCAATCGACGCGCTAAGATCCCACAGATTGGGATCGGTTTTGGAGTACGGGACTGGGACCTTACCCTCATCGATGGTTGCGGCAATCCGGGTACGATAGCCGGCCGTGTCGAATCGCCGGATTGGAGATATGAGGCTCTGGCCGCACCGCAAGGCGGTCCAATAGGCCTCCTTTCCGGAGCCGGCGGCGGAGAAGACTCCCATCCCCGTTACCAGAACGCGTTTACGTTTCATTGGTTGAGCGCCTGTCCGGGTAATTCTTCTCCAGGTAGCTAACCACTGCGGTCAAGGTCCGCAGTTTGGGCACGTCTTCGTCGGGGATGGCAATTCCGAATTGCGATTCAATCTCGGTGACAACGGTCAGCACCGTCAGGGAATCAGCGTTAAACTCCTCTTTTAAGTCCATATCGGGACCGATCAGCTCCGGCCTGACACGCAGAGTTCTGGCGAGAATAGGTACGACGATTTCAGCCCAGGACCTGCCATTGGAAGGGGCGCTTTGCCCGGAAGCAGGATGGCCGGTTTCTTCCAGCCGGCCGACCCGGGAAAAGAGTTCGGGCAGTTGCGGCAACAACCGGACCAGTTCGTTCGTGACGCGAATCGGAAAGGCCGGTGGTTCTCCGACGATTTCCCCCGGTGGTAAGGACTCTCGAACGGCCGATTTGCCGGCAACCATGACACGGTCTCCGATTGTGACGTGGTCGGAAATGCCGCTCTGCCCGCCTAGCACCACCCCGTTGCCGATTCTGGCACTGCCGCCTATGCCAACCTGAGCTACCAGGTAGCACTTGGCCCCAATCTGGACGTTGTGGCCGATCTGCACGAGGTTGTCGATCTTGGTGCCAGTCGCGATGACGGTCGAACCAAGGACCGCCCGGTCGATGGTCGTGTTAGCCCCTATTTCCACTTCATCCTCGAGCACAACATTCCCGAGATGCGGAATCCGATGCCGTCTCGCACCTTCATCGTGGTAGCCGAAACCGTCGGCGCCAATGACGACGCCAGGAAAAAGGATGCATCTTCGGCCGATCCGGCAGGCAGCGCCCACCACTACCTGAGGATGAAGAACGGTTCCAGCACCGATTTTGACCCCGTCCCCCAGGAAGCATTGGGGATAGACGATTGCTTCGTCTTCGATGACTACGTCGTCGCCCAGCACACAGTTCACCATCACCGTGGCTGTCGGGCTGATTCGGCAGTTCGCTCCGACGCTTACGCTTGGATGCACCCCGGAGCGGGCCGGGCGCGGGGGTTCGAAAAGCTCCAGCAACTTGATGAACGAGAGCCGGGGAGTCGCTGTACGAATTGCGGGGCGAGCATCGCTAAACGCCAAAGTCGCATCGACTGCGAATGCGCCCGCCCGAGAGCGAAGAGCCGACTCGAGAAAGTTGTGCTTGTCCGCAAAGACAATATCAGTCGGGCCGGCAGTCTCAGGAATCGAGATACCGGTGATTTCTTTATGGCTATCGCCGGTCAATTCGCCGCCGATTTTCGCTGCTATCTTTGAAAGGATCACTTTAAGACCTCTTGCGAGCTTTTATGGGTGCGCAAATCATCGACCATAGATTCATCTGAATCGCCGCCGGCCTCGGTTCCTCGGAACGACAGACCTGCCACGATGGAACCAGCGACCACGGCGGTCAGCGTGAGAAAAGAGCAGGCTTTGGCGACGGATGCCCACGGTTCCAGGAGGTACGGACGATTGAACGCATTCAACCCGACGATCGTTGCCCCCACCACGGCAAACCCAGCCGCGTAACCGACCATGAAGCCGGCTTCGACAGAATGGCGGTTCCAGAGCGTTTCCAGCCGCGTCAGCAGCAATAGAACGAGCACGAAAAGAGGCCCGTAGAAATAGAGCCAGCCAACGAGTTGACCCCAGTTGGCTACGAAAGGCCGCAAGAGCGCGGCAAGCCAGGGCGTGAGATAGTCAACACCGTAGGCGCAAAGAACGACGCCGATCAGCATCAACCAGCGCCTGTCCCAGTCGGTCCACCGACGGTAGAAGCTGCCCCAGATGACGAGTATGCCGCCAGCCACGGCCTTGCTGCCGATGTAGAAATTCGCGAGTCCGTTCGTTTGGACCAGTCTCATCCATTGAGGCAGTCCAGGCATGAGCGTCAATAACAACACCAACCCATCAACCACCAGAAAGAGCCCGGCTGGTGTCGGCTTGCCGATGGTCCTGAGCGGGGTGAGCACGCTCCGACTGGTAATCAAACCAAGCGCCGCGGCGAGGAGGACCACCTCGGCAAGCGGCGCCACTACGAGATGGACATAAGCCTCGTATCGAGCGTCCAGGTGATTGAAAATAAAGTAGTTGATCGCAGGACGCACCAACAGGTTCGTAAGGAAGAGAATGAACCAGAGGGCAATGATGCGTTTCATACGGCAGGAGGGATTGTACAAAAGCTGAGGCTCGGATAACCACCGATAAAACCACGTCTCTCGGTCCAGAAACGCGACAGTCGAGAAATGTCGCTTCTTGTCACGGTCAGAACTCAATAGCGGCGTTGAAACGGGCGTCCACGAGATTGAGCGAATAATGTAAAGCAGCGACTGGCTGACGCCCAGGCTGATGGGATTCAGTACTTCAAGAAGCCTCGACTTGTCGTTCTGGCTTTCGGTCCCCGCGGCGGCGGCGAAGTGATGTGGCTCGCCGCCCACGTCACTTCACCGCCGCCTCTGACCTTCCACAACGGCTCCCGTCATGGCGCGGCTCTACGGCAGCCTGGGGGCTACCGGCATTGTTATGTACTGTCCGGGCCGAGTCTGTATGACCGTCGCCGCGACTCTGCCACCTCCCAGCTCTCGGACCAGTCCCTGAAAGTTGTCGACGTTCCGACTGGGGCTCCAGCTAAAGTCGCGCAGGAACAGCGCCTGATGGCCGCGAGCGGGAAGTGACACGATCGCGCCTGAAAGCCGGTTGCCGTTCAGGTCGCACAGGTCGAAATTCAGAGTAATAGGACTATCGGTTGGATTCATTAAGGCAATCCCGGTATTCACCTGGCTGCTGCTATTCGTTTCCATCGGCGCGATAAAACCTTGTGACAGCTCGCAGCTCGATCCGACTCCCGCACTGCCGAACGTACTGCCGTAAACCAGAGTGCCGGAAATAGCCCGGTCGGAGCTTACGGTGACCGATCCCGATACAACACCTCCTTGCCCATCCGTCGTGACAACGTTCAAACCGTTGGTCGGCACCGATACATTCATCTGCCCGTTTACCAGCTGCCCGTTCAGCCTCAGGGAGACCGGAAGGCCGTTGTCCCCCCGCACGTTGACAGTAGCGCTCGCAGCTCCGAGCGCGTCCTGATTGAAGAGAAACAGCTTGCTTACAATAGAGGCCCCGTTGGCAAACTGTGCGAAGTGCAGTCTATGGTCTTTGGCCGTTGCCAGTGGACCCGCCACAGCATCGGGCAACACCAAGGCACTCACAGCGCCGGTGGGATTGAGGTTGGGCACCACGGGTTGAGTGGCGTACTCCCCGGGTCTCGTCTGAACAACGGTAGCTCCCAGACTTCCGTTGGAGGTAATCTTCAAGATCCCTTCGAAGTTGTCCAAGTCGTCTTCGTTAAAATCCCAAGAGAAGCCTGTGAGCATCAAGGCCACCTGCCCGCCGGCAGGAATGGTCTTCGATGACGCCTTTCCCTTGCGAGTCCCTGCGGTGGTGTATATCTCGGGAAGCACGGTAACAGAAGCGGTTCCCAGATTCATGATCGCCACACCGGTGTCAATCGAGGCCGCCGCCGAACGGTACATCGGCGCAATAAAACCCGATCCGATCTTCGGACTCGCCCCGACTCCTGCGGCGCCCGCCGGACTTTGATACGTGACTACGCCAGCCAGCGGTCGGTTGGACTTCACCGCCACCGAACCGACCTGCAAGGATCCCTGACCGTTGCTCCTCAGGATCAGCAATCCACCCGCAGGTATCGAATATGTCTTTTGCCCGCTGGTGGACTCCCCGTTGAGCGTCACAGGGTAGAGCGCGCCGTCCTGTCTGCGTATTGTCACCTCCGCATTGGCCGCGTTTTTGGTATCCAGGTTGAACATGAATACCTGGCTGAAAAACTGCGACCCGTTGGCGAACTGGGAGAAATGAAGCCAATAGTCCGCGGGCGGGTTCGCGGGCCCCGCAACCGCCGGGCTGAAAGGTAGACCCGGGTCGGGCTTGTCGTCGTGGTCGAAGTCGAAGGCCGGCGCGTCAGGCGTTCCGTCGCCGTTCGTGTCGCCTAGCGGGACCCAGACCTGAGGATCAGGAATTCCATCCCCGGTGTTCACACCGATCACCTGACCAAACGACCACGGAATGCTGGCGAAATCCGCTTTGCCATCGCCATTGATGTCTGAATATACAAGGCTGATCGAGACTTTGGGCTGTCCCGTCCCCTCACCCTCGAACACGTCAGGTTTTCCGTCACTGTTCGTGTCGATCGCCCCTCCGTGCCCGGTCCTCGTGGTCGTCACCCCGTTTTTCTCTATCACCTGGGTCAGACTGAAGGTGCCGGGCCGCATGGTGGGATCCAAGGAGTCTATGCTGACAGTGAACGTCTCGTTGCGGCTGCCAGCCTGCATCGGATACCGCGATTGCAGTTTGAGAGCGGAGGCCATGGCGGCCTGGGGCCGTCGATAGATCACACTCTGAAACTGGCCGCTCTGCGAATCAGGATTCGCCAGCTCGACGATCGAATTCCCGTAGGTCCGGCTGGACGCCGTCATGTAATTCATGCTGGAGGAATCCCTTATCAGGTCGACTGTCTCGTCCTGCTCGTCCGGTCTGCCGTTGGCGTTTGAGTCCACGCGGATGCTGCGGGTCCACCTCTGGTGCACATCAGGCGGCAGGAATTGACCTTCCGTCTTGGCCCCTTCCGCACACGCGGCATCGCTACTCCACTGGAAATTGTCCAGGAAGACAGCCGAATCGACGTAGGAGTCGCCCACGTCCATGATCGTCAGATAGACGTCTATGGTTGCGCCGGGTGTAACGGGCGTCTGGGCCTTCAGCAAGGGCGTTACGCCATCGTACGAACAGCCCGTGTTCCCACTCACCCCGAATGCGGTGTTTACGGAGATGGTGCTTTTCTTCGAATCAAAGGCAAAGTTGTAGGCCGACGAGATAATTGGATTGAACGTGACCGGGTCGTGTGCCGTCTTGATGTCCGTCTGACCCTTCTCCGCCAGAAAAGCGTCGTTGTACCTGGAATTGAGCCACTCCGGAAACTCCTCCGAGTAGAAAGCGAAGTCGAAGCTCATGCATTGCATCCCGGACGGAACCTTCAGCCGCAAATGGAGGGCCACCGTGTCCGGGCTGCCATCCAAGTCGATCGTCCAGTTCCCGCTCCCCGGGTTTGGGATTTCCAGTTGACCCGCACCCCCGGTACACAGGATGGCGTAACTGGACGACTGTGTCGGAAAGTAGCTGAGCGGCGTCTGCCCTGTAGCCACGGCTCGGGGATCTTGGTTCCCCTGGATCTCCGCAAGAACAATGTCGGCAGCCGGGATGCCCATGGCTTGAGCCAAAGCTTGGGCGGTCGCCCCTGTGGAAATCGTTTTCGAGACCCCGGGAGGAGCAGTGCGAACAGCGCTGGCCTCCGATCTCCGTTCCTGAGCCTCTGAACGAGCTGATGTGCCGATCTTCGCAAAAATTATGAGGCAGAAAACTGCAGTACTGATGACGAGCAATTCGGCGAGAGCCTTCCGATGTCGCATGTAACCTCCCCCATCAAACGCCGTGCGGTCAATCCTGTTGCGGGGTATATACAGTTCTCCCGCTGAACTTGCATTCTGCGTCGACACCGGGCGTTACGAAAAGCGACAAGTGGGAATGTCGCGTTATGTCGTCTCCGAAGCCGATCCAAACCACTGGTGACCCGGCCACACCATCTGATAGTATCGGCCCGCGAAGCAGGGACCCACCGGTGACAAAGCGTGGCAGGACGAGAGACCTGATCGAATACCTGGCGGTACGGCTGGGCTGCACCTTGCTCAGGCCCTGGCCCCCTCGAGTCACCGCCCGGCTCACCCGGACAGTGGCCGGCCCGATCCTGTACACAGTCCTCCCGCGGGCTCGGCGGCACGCTCGAACGAATCTGGACATGGCCTTCAATCCGGATGCCGGCCGGGCAGAGAAGAAACGCATCCTGCTCAGGATGTTCCAGCATTTGGCTCAGAACGCAGCCGAGTTCGTTTTCTACTCGTCTCCCCACGCGCTTCCTCCGACCCTGGTAATGGATCACGCCAGCCAACAGGTGCTGGACGCCATCAACGGCGCAGGAGCACCGGTGATTTTCGTCACCGCGCACCTCGGAAACTGGGAGCTTTTAGGGCTCACTGGCGGAGGTGTCTCGCTGCGTTTGAACACCGTCGCCCGGCCGCTTGATAACCCCCGGTTGGATCGGTGGATTGCTTCGCGAAGAGAGCGAGGACCTCAAAGGATGTGTGCGACCAAAGGCGCTCCGGCTCTCCTGGCCAGAGCAATTGGCAGGGGAGAAGCGGTCGTGCTTCTTGCGGACCAGAACCAGAAAAAGCACGGTGTCTTTGTGACTTTCTTCGGTTTGCCAGCCGCGACGACCCCGACCCCTGCCCTGCTCTCACTCCGAACTGGGGCACCGGTGGTTGCCGCTTGCCTGGTCCGCGACGGAGGCCCTTGGAGGTTTCGAGCTTATTTTGCGCCGCCCATTACTGCCCGCTCGGGACAGCCACGTGATGTTGAGATCAAGCGCATCACCCAGTCGTTCACCACGACACTTGAAAACTGGATCCGTCAGTACCCCGATCAGTGGCTCTGGGCACACCGGCGATGGAGAACTCAACCGTGAAACGGGAGGCGCTGAACGTCATCGAGACACTCCAGCCAGGCGGGCGAGTTTTTGCCGTAGTTCGGGTGATCGAGCACGAGGGAGGCAAGGCCATCTTGAAGGACTTCAGCCGTTCTTCCCTGCTGTTTCAGCAGACGTTCGGTTGGTTTCTGGCGGGCCGGGAGATCAGGGCCTACAGGAGACTTAAGGGCGTGGCAGGCGTCCCCCGTTTGATCCGGCGTACGTGCCCGCACGGCCTTCTACTCGAATACGTTCCTGGTACAAATTGCCTGGATGCCCCACCAGACAGCTTTTCCCCGGAGTTTTTCGATCAGATTGGCGCGCTACTTTCACAGGTGCGCGCACGGGGCGTCTTGCACTGCGACCTGGCGGGAAATCTAGTCCGGGGAATCGACGGGAAACCGTGGCTGGTCGATTTCGCCTCGTCCGTGGTCCTCCCGAGAGGGCTTGGCCCGGTGGAGACGTGTCTGCGAAATCTCCGAAGCAAATACGACGAACGAGCCCTCTTGAAGGTGAAAAGGCGCAGAGCGCCGCATCTTCTAACCGCAGACGAGGCCAAACAATCACGGGCGGTTTTGCCTCTTGAAGGATGGGTTAGAGTGGGTGAATGGCTGGTAAGACGAACCATCGGATGGCTATCCGGGCAGTGGCGACCTCAATGAGCTATGAGTCAATCCTGTTTTGACCTGAGACTGGCCTCTTCGCCAACTCGCCATATACCTGTCCGGCGCGTGGTCGACCTGTTGGTGGTCACTCACGCGCCGCACCGAGTCGCCCAGTACCGTCAGGCCATGCTATCCGGAGATCGCTTTCCCCCTGTTTCGGTTCTCCCCGTGTTTGGATGGTTTCTCTTGACCGACGGGCACAAACGCTTCACGGCCTACAAGTCGCTCCAAACCGCCCAAATACCCGTCGAAATCTGGACGATTCCGCAGAGCGTGGCGCACCTGGGGAGGCAAACGTCTAAAGAAGTAACAGAGGCGTGCCGGTTAGTGTCTGAATTGGGTCGAGACCCGCAAGCCGGCACCCAACTGAAGAAGTTCCTTTGGAGCCGGGTCGTCCATTACCGGAGGCTTGGTCGGTCACTTTGGACAAAACTCACGCCTTGACTCTTCCTCGAGTCGCCGTGGTCATTCCGACATTCAATCGCTGGCCTTACGTGCGGGAGGCTATCGACAGCGTTCTCGCCCAGACTTACCCGAATGTCGAATGCATGGTTGTCGACGACGCGTCAACAGACGGCACCAGTGAGTTTCTGGCCAACGCGTACGGGAATCGCATCCGCTTGATCACCAAAGCGAAGAACGAAGAGAAGTCCGCGGCGCGCAATGACGGGATCAGGTCAGCCCAAGCCGCCTTCGTTTGCCTGCTCGATTCGGACGATCTCCTGACACCTCAATCGATCGAAGCCCGAGTGCGGGTTTTCCTGGACGACCCTGGTTTTGACGGCGTGGTTTACGGGCCATTGATCAGCGAACAGGACCCGGCGCCGGTCCGCCCCGCTTCCGGACGCTGGCCCGAAGGCGACGTCCTCGACGCCTACATCAAGGATCGTTTCGTCCGCAACCCCGGATTCTTGATTTCGACCGACAATATGCTCCGCTACGGCATGTATCGCGACGACTTGACTCATCGCGAGGATGTGGACCTGCTTATTCGACTGGCGTGCCGGTTGCCTTTCAAGTGCTGCCGGATCCCGGTCGCACGCGTTCGGCGCGTTGACCAGTCCGCAAGCCTCGACCACAGGAAGTACCTGCAACAGGGTGACCGGATGCTGTCCTGCCTCCGAACGGATCCGCACGTGATGCAGCGGCTCGGCAAAGGATTCGTGGATGTCGAATTCATCGAAGCCAAGGAGCTTGCGAGAGCCAGGTACCGGACGGAGGATTACCGCGCCTTTCGCCGCTCGTATTTGCGCCTCTGCCGGCAATGGCCCGCGCGCATGTTGGTCGAGGGTCGCTTCTTGCGCCGCTTCCTTGTCTCACTCCTCCGGCCGGATGGAGCCATAGCCCTCAAGCAAAGCTGACCAGTCTCCCTGGCTACAGGTCTTCAGAACGTCACGCCCGAGCCTTGCGAGGTCTCGGCGGATCGCCGCGGCTCTGAAAAAGTGCCGATATCCACCCCGAGGGCAATCGATGAAATAAAGGCTTGAACCCTCGTCGTTCTCCGCGATCAGGATGTTACGCAGCTTGCCGTCACGGAGAACAAAGTGTCGTTGGTGAAGCAAACGAACAGTGCGACCGACTTCGCGGAGTATGCTCAGGCACTGTTCTCGACCGGCGCCTGACTGTTCCTTTTGGAATCTCTGCAGCAGATTCTGCGAGTGCCTGACTTCCAGCGTGACGAGGATCGACCAGCAGAGCTGTCCCGAGCTCCGCTTTTCACCGAGGCAGACGAGCTCGGGACAGCGGCAACCCAGTCGGCCCAAGGCTTCATAGTTCCGCCACTCGCAAAAACTCCGGCTGGCCCGGCCGAAATAGCGCCAGGAAGGTGGGACGTACAACCGGCGTTTCAGATAAACAACTTCCTCCCCCCATGCCTGCCGCCAGACCTCGGAAGTAGAGCTGCACGAAACCGATTCGCCCTGACCCGACAAGCGCTCCAAAGACTCTGCATCCTTGATCCGCTGCGCTTCCAGCAGAGGTATACAGCTGGGATTGGCCAGATAGCGATAGGTCGTGCCTAGCATTACGCTCCTACCAGGGACTAATCATTGTCGACTCGGTGTGACCGCGCCTACCGCGCTCCCTCGGGCCCCGGGGAACTCGTCGCAAACCACGAGTGCGGCAATAGGCGCGCAGAAAAACCAGCCTTTCCAGGCGACCAACCGCTGGGGCAATGACGACCTTCCGAGCCAAACGAGAGAGTTCAACCGCGGCTGCTGACTCCCGAATCGGATCCGCAAAATGCAACCGATCCGGATCCATCAGGTAGACGGCGTTGTCCGGGCCCACCAGCACACTCGTCGGCTCCACATCCTGCGCCGAGAACCCCTCATCGTGAAGCTTGCCGATCAGCTGGGCGAGATTCCTGACGACCGATCGGTCGAGCGGGACCCTCTCCTTGAGCATACCCACTAAGGTTCGAGCTTCAGGTATCCCCTGGCTCACCCAGTAGCTGCAGACAGGGAATCCCGCTTTCTTCCGGTCAGCAAACGCCAAGGGACGGAGCACAGGGATCCCGAGCAGTTCCAGGTGATAGGCCCGGCGATAGCATCGGCGGGCCCTCGAGCCGCGAAACCGATCGCGGATGAGTTCCACTCCTCTTCTCGGGCGAAGCCGCTGTACCAAGAGTCCATCTCGATAGCCAATCGTTGTCGCCGGCTCGTTTACCAGAAACTGGTTTCCAGCCTCCAGGGATCGGTCGGGATCCTCCGCGACCCGGCGACCGTGCTCATCGAAAAGCGTTGACCTGACGTGCCAAACGAGGGATCCGATCCGTAGCGGCGCGAATTCTCGGTTGTGTTTCAGGCATCTCTTCGAGCGGTGCAAGTAAACAAACTGACGCAGCTCCCGGCTCAGGCGCCAGGCTTCCGGCGACATCGGGAGAGGCACTGAAAGCCCGAGGAAAGCGATGTTTTCCAGCCGCTCGCTTCTTCTGAGGGGCCGCCCAAACCGAACGTGTCCCACGTCCACCAATCGCAACTCGGCTGTCTCCGGGCAGACGAGCAGGTTGCCGGCATGGAGGTCGGGCTGAAGCACTCCGGAGTCGTGCATATGGTCAAGGAAGCGGAAGACCGCGGGCCAATCGGGTGCGGTCCACTCGGAGAGCGGTACGCCTGCAAACCCCTCGGTGATCAGCACGCTTTCCACAATACCTTGCGCAGGGCGCCGGATGCCGCAGGCCAGCGGTCGAACACAAGGCACCCCGAGGTTTTCCAGCATCAGCGCCGCCTCCCACTGCTTTTCTGCCGCTGGTTTCCGGAGGAGGAGAAGCAGGCGTTGGAGAGCTCCGCGGACGAAGTATCGCTTCACGTAATAGGAAGTGTCATTTACCCGGTGGAGAGCAACGGTTCTGACGGGAGATTCCCGGACAATGGTCGGCGGACAAGTCAGCACCGCATCGAGAAGAGGCTCGAACTCACTTCGCAGTGTCCACCTCACGCCGTCCCGCGAACAGCTGGCCACGCGCGTATAATAAGCAGCCGGTTTCGAACGCGTCAATCGGGGGTGGAATGCAGATTCGGGAAGTCCTATCGCCGGCCATCACCGAGCTCCTGAAGGGCAGAACGCCCGCGGAGGTGCGCCGCAAACCCGGCCGCTTCATCATTCGGACGAGCTTGCCGGACGGCGCCGGGGGGGAACGCCCGGTCTTTCTCAAGGTCTACAGCTGCGAAGGGTGGTGGAACCGCCTGAAATCAAGCATAACCGGCCGCCTCGGCAAGACACCGCCCGCCCAAGCGGAACGCCGGAATCTACAATGGGCCGCCGCCCAAGGCATCCCTGTTCCTCGCGTTGTGCAGGCGACCGAGCTTCCGCAGTGCGATTATGCCCGCGCCAGCGTTCTCATCACCGAGGAGCTCAGCGGCATGAATACGCTGCATGCGCTGATTCCAAGGGCGGCCGAAACGTTAGGCCCAGCGGCGTTCCGCCAGTGGAAGCAAGAGTTGGCGGCGGAAACCGCTCGACTGACTCGACTCCTGCATCGCTCCGACCGCTTTCACAAAGACCTTTACCTCAGTCACTTCTTTCTCACCGACGACGCTCTGGCCGACGGCCTGCCCATTCACGGGCGGCTGTACTTGTTGGATTTCCTGCGCTTGAGACGTCACCGCTGGAACAGAAGACGCTGGCAGGTCAAAGACCTTGCTGAATTGCTCTACTCGTCGGATTTGCCTGGCGTCGAAACGCGCGACTTGCTGCGCTTCATGCACGCTTATCTCGGCTCTGCAAAGCTCGATCGGCAGGGTCGCAGCCTGGTCAATTCGGTGTTGAGAAAAGCCGCGCGATACCGACGGCAGAACCGGCGCCGGGTATCACGGTGACGCAGGCCTGAAGGGCCGAAGCGCTGGGAGCGCAGGCGAGACGCCTGGGAGCGCAGGCATCCCACCTGGGAGCGCAGGCGTCCCGCCTGCACTGGGGCCGCAGGCGTCTCGCCTGCGATGCACAATCGACACTGCATCGCAGGCGAGACGCCTGCGCTCCCAGCGGCCGTCCCCAAAAGCTCCTCACGCCTCCAGCCACTTGGCAACCGCCTGGACATGGCAACGGAGATCCAGTCTCTCTCGCGCGGTCGCTGCCGCCGCCAGGCCCACTTCTCTGGCAACACCCGAGACAGAGGCCTTTCTGATGGCGCCGGCCAGCGCGGCAATATCACGAGGGTGTCGCACAACCCAGCCGTTCCGGCCTGACTCAATCAATTCGCAGGCCCCGTTCTGTTCCGTCGTAATCACGGGACACCCGCAAGCCATTGCTTCCAGACTTGCAAGCGAGCAGGGGTCGTAGAAACTCGGATGAACCAGAATCGTATGCGAGCGATACAAATCAGGCATGTCGGCCCGGGGAACGGAGCCCAGGAAGCATACCCGCGACGACACGCCCAGCTTCGCCGCCACCCTCCTGAAGTGGGTAATGGACCCATTGCCGACGACGTGGAGACTTAGATCCAAACCGGCGCACTCTTCGCTCGCCAATGCTTCCATGAGGCAGTGCAGACCTTTCAGGAAAAAATGGTGACCGACAAAAAGCAGCCGCAACGACTCTTTCCTATGAGGACCGGATTCGGCGGGGCGGAATGTGTCCAAGTCGACACCGGAATAGAGGAGCGTCACTGCCTCGGGGTCTATTCCGAACGCCTCACGCAGCTGTTCGCGCGCCATACGAGAGTTGACCATCAGCCGGGGGCGCCGGACCCGCGCCAGCAACCTGCCCTGAGCCCGAACAAGCAACTGTCGCTTCGGGTTCAGCCTGGATCCTGTCCGGTAGAACATCCGGCGCAAAGTGGAGTCAAAGGCTTCACGCTCGGCCTCGAAGCATCGAACATGGACACCGTTTGAGAGCCTGTAGTGGGTGGCAGAGGCGAGCGGACGGACCGTCAGCACGGCGTCAGGTGCAAGAAGTCGAACCTGACGGTCAACCTGCCGGCAGAAATCCCATTCACGAAGGAAGCGGGGGTACCGCACGGGACGAATCGCATAGTACTTTCCGCCCTCGATTTGATCGAAACCCCGGTTGTAAAACGTGTGGACCTCATGCCCGGCTGCAATCAAGCGAGCCACCAGCGAAAGGAGGTAACACTCGGACCCTCCACGCGAGAGGCTGAGGTTATCTGTCACAACGGCGATCCTCATAGAGCGGCCTGGTCATTGTAGCGGATGCCGGACTCAAGCAAAGTCCTTTTCAGCAGAGACGAGATGTGTCAAGCTGCGCACGGCTTGTGGAAACCGGTTCTATGCGCGTTTTCTTTGTAGCCGATACGAAAGACCTCACTCCCAAGCTCTTTCTGGACGCGGTGCGCAAGTACGTAAAAGGCTTCGTTCGGCTTGGTCACGACACCCAGGTTTTCAGCTGCAGCCATGCCCTTTTCTCGGCCAATTCCGTCGCCTGGCGGGCCTTGTCCAAGCGTTATTCCAAGAAAAGAGCTGTCGAGACCCTGTTGCAGCAGTTGAGACTCTACAAGCCGGACCTTGTCTTTGTCGGCCTTCCGAAAATGATCGACGCCAAGACGATCCTCTGCATGCGGGAGGTGGCGCCGAAGGCCTTTTTCATGGGGATTGAAAGCGACGTGCGGCCGGAGGAGCGGCCCGGTCGAGTGGAGGCCGCCTCGAAGCTGGATTTGCTTTTCACCGCCTTCGGTTCCAATGGGCAGCATGCTCTGATTCGAGCAGGGGCGAGCTGTCTTTTCATGCCGAATGCCTGTGATCCAGACGTCGAGCGCCGTTATCCGGTTTCGGACCGCTGGCATAGCGACGTGGTATTTACCGGCAAACTGAGGCACAGGAGTACCGCCACAGAACAGCTGAGACCCGATATCATTACTCGGCTGGCAAGTCTGAGCCGTTGCGCCGTATATGGTTGCTGGAACCGGCCTTTCCTGGCCGGGATCGACTATTACTACGCGATAAGCGGCGCAAAGATGGGGCTGAGCATCAACGTTGCGAATGATATCCAGCTGTACCACTCCGACCGATTGACCCACTATCTCGCGTGCGGGACGTTGGTCCTGGCCCGGAGTGTGCCGGACTCGGATCGGATGTTTCAGGACGGTGTTCATCTCAGATACTTCGATACCGAGGACCAGTTTTTCGACCTCGTCGAACGCTATTTAAGAGAAGAGATGGAGCGAGAGAAGATCGCCTGCGCAGGCATGGAGTGGATTCACAGCGAGTTCAACCAGGTGAAAATCGTCCAGCACATGCTCGAGGCGGTGGAGACCGGAAGCTATCGGGCGCCATGGATGAGGTAAAGACAGCTGACAGCTGACGGCTGAGGGCAAAGCCCAGGGTCGGCCGCTGGGAGCGCAGGCGTCTCGCCTGCGCTCCCAGCCGTCAGCTGTCAGCTGTCGTCAGTTGTGGGCCACATGAAGATTCTCGGGATTCAAGACGGACACTCGGCTTCGGCCGCCATCGTTGAGGACGGACGAATCCTGGCCGCCGTCCAGGAGGAGCGCCTGACGCGGTCAAAAAACCAGGCCGGATTCCCGGAGCGGGCCATTTCCGAAGTCTTGAGGATCACCGCGCTCGAGCCGAGAGATGTCGAAGCGGTCGCCTTCGCCGGGCGGAACGTGTCGAGCCGTCGAACCGGCAGAGAGGAAGTGTACGAGGGCAACCGTAAGTACTTCGAGCGCCGCAACACGCTTAAGCGAAGACTCGACAACCGCTGGAGGCAGTTTCGGCACTTTCTATTCCCCGGACTGGCCGAGTCGAGGCAAGAAAGGCGACTCGCCCGCCGACTCGAAGGCCGCCGGCAACTTCTCAAATCCATCGGGATCAACCCCGGGCGACTTGCATTCCCGGATCACCACCTGTGCCATTCGGCCTCTGCTTACTTCGGGAACGGAGTCGCCGACGCGACGGTTCTCGTCTTGACAGCGGACGGATCAGGCGACGGTCTCTGCGCCACCGCAAGGGTGGCCAACTGCGGTCACCTGGGTGACCGCTTCGTCGCCATCTCGCGGGACGATTCACCTGCGTTGCTCTATACCCTGATCACATTTTACCTGGGCTTTTTGCCGCTCGAACACGAGTACAAGCTCATGGGAATGGCGCCTTACGCGGTCGGTGCTCCCGGGACGCGCGAAGTCCGGGACTTCCTGGCCTCGCTGATTCCGTTCCCCACAGAACTGAACTGGCGCCGCTCAAGCGGAACACCGCCAGTCAAGTTTGTTGCGCCCTTGCTCGAGCGAGGTTTGCGGTTCCGGCGGTTCGATGAGATTGCAGGCGGATTACAGGAGTATACAGAGCAGTTTTACCTGCGATGGGTGCAAGCCCTGATCCGTCATACCGGAATCACTCACCTGGCGCTCGGTGGCGGTTTGTTCCTGAACGTGAAGCTGAACAAATTGATCATGGAACTGCCGGAGGTTTCCTCTTTGTTTGTATTTCCCTCCTGCGGAGACGAGAGTAACAGCATCGGCGCCGCTTCTTCACTGGGGGCCCAGCTTGCCGGTGAAGCAGGACGCCAAATCCCCATGGCGCCCGCCGGTCCGGCCTACTGGGGTCCGGAGCCGACCAATACCGAAGCCGAGCGTGCTGTCGAGATTTTTCGCTTCGGCAAAACCGTTCGAGTCACGAGGGTCGCGGACATAGAAGCCGAATGTGCGAACCGGCTCGCCAGCGGCGAAATCGTGGCCCGCTTCAAAGGGAGAATGGAGTTCGGGGCCCGGGCACTGGGCAATCGATCCATCCTCGCTCATCCCGCCCACTGGGACACTGTGCGCATCATCAATACGATGATCAAAAAACGAGACTTCTGGATGCCCTTCGCTCCCTCGGTCCTCGCGGAGCAGGCCTGTCGTTACCTGGTAAATCCGAAGAGCATTGCGGCGCCCTACATGGTTCTGGCTTTTGATTCCTGTCCGGCTGCGCGGGAGAGCATCGCTGCGGCTATTCATCCCTATGACGGGAGTTGCAGGCCCCAGGTCGTCGAGCGGGACTGGAATCCGGATTACCACCGGTTGCTCTCCCTTTTTGCCGAGAAGACCGGTTGCGGAGCGGTTCTGAATACATCTTTCAACCTGCACGGATTCCCGATTGTCTGCACTCCTCAAGATGCGCTGGAAGTCTTCAACAAATCCGGTCTGCGCTGCCTGGCGCTCAATCATCTTTTGATTGAGCAGGTGGATGGGTGAGTTGTCAGCGGGTAAGCGCTCGCAGCGGCTGGCATATCGCAGAATCGACAATCCGGCCCTGATCCATCTGCACGACTAGATCGGCCAGTTCGATTGTGCTCGCTCGGTGAGCGACGAGAACCACAGTGGCCGCTCCGGAGAGGCCGCGTAAAACCCGGTGGATCTTGAATTCCGAATCCGGGTCTATCTGGCTAGTCGGCTCATCGAGCAGCAGTATCCTGGGATGGCGCAGCAGGGCCCTGGCAATTGCCAGCCGCTGCTTCTGGCCCTCCGACAGCCCTGAACCCAGTTCTCCAAGCTTCGTATCATAGCCCCTCGGCAGCGGCTCGATGAACTCGTTCGCGCATGCGGCCTCGGCGGCATCCTCGACTTGTTTGCGGGAGACCCTGAGCCCGAATCGGATATTCTCGAGGATCGTGTCGTTGAAAAGGATCGTCTGCTGGGGAACCATTGCGATCTGCCGGCGCAAGCTGCGGAGGCTGACAGAAGAAATGTCCCGGCCATCAATCAAGATACGCCCGCTTTGCGGTTCGAACAGCCGGGGCAGAAGGTTGATGAGAGTACTCTTACCGGCCCCGTTTTCGCCGACGAGGGCGACAATTTGGCCGTAAGCGATATGCAGGGTAACGTTGTCGAGAGCTGGAGACCGTCGGTCAGGATAATAGAAGGTGACCCGTTCGAAATCGATCGATCGGGAATGCCTCGGCAGCTTCCGCACAACGCTTCGATAGCTCTCCCTTGGAGTCTCGAGCACCGCAAAGAGCCGGGTGGCAGCGGCATCCGCTTCCTGAATCTTCTGGACCGCTTTGCCCACAGTACGCAGGCTTTGACTGGCGCCGCTCAAAGCCAGCAGAAGTGCCAAGACGCTTGCCGCCTCGACATTTCGTCGGAATACAAACCAGGCGGCGATACACGCGACCAACGCGACTCCGCACAGGGTGATCACTTCGACTGCCGGAGAGCCAACGGCTTTGGCACGCCGACTGCGCAGATCCGAATTCAGGTGCCTGCGGCTCGCCGCCACAAACCTCCGCTCGGCCACCCTCTCTGCCTGGTGCACCTTAATGATCGGTATGCCTCGTAAAGCTTCCTGAATGGTAGCGATCATTTCCGCGTTGTGCTCGAGCAGCCGGACCGTCGCCGAACGAACCGCCTGTCCGATTCTCTTCATGAACAATCCGGTTGGCAGCGCGCCAACGAGGCACAACAGCGCCAAGCGCCAGTCCAGGGCGAACGCGACGATCAGGGCCGCCCCTGCCTTGAGCAGGTCACAGGTGGTGGAACCGAGCAAGGCGGCATAACCCTGAGCAAGCACTTCCGTGTCCGCTACGAGGCGACTCAGGCAGTCGGAGGAGCCGAATTTGACGGCAGCCGCCAAAGGCAGGTGCAGCGTGTGACGGAAAAGCCTCAGGCGCCACCGGTGCGCAGCAACGCGAATAACTCGGTTGCTCAGAAGCTCGTGGGCGTATCCCGCCAGACTCGACACCACCCCCGCCAGGCAAATGAGGCCCATCACCAGGGTAAATGCCCAAAAACGGTCCGCAGGGAAGAGGTTCATGGTCCATTGGATCCAGGACCGAAGAGCTTCAGGAATTCCCGACCGTTGGAGGAAAGGGAGACTGAAAGCCGTCGAAGCATCTGCGAGAAGCAACTGGAAGGCGGGAAGGAACAGCCCCAATCCGGTGCCAAAGCCAACCGCCGAGCCGACCATCGCCCCAATCGAAAGGGCCATGCGCCGCCGGTGGCGGAACAGAACCACCGTGGCCTTCCAAAACGAGCCACACACCCAAAATGCGCCGGACGAACGGACGACAGGCAACCGAACCTCCCCCCGACCTCGGCCGCCATTCTAACTGATGGGGAGCTTTACGAAAGCGAAAAACCCGGATGTCGCATGTTGTCGTGTCGGAATCATGGAGGACCACGGACAAACACGGACGGACACGGACCTGAAGGACGGGTTTGACCGACTTCGTCCGTGCCTGTCCGTCTCACACCGCTTCCGCCGGCACTTCGGGCTCGGAGGGCGCGGGCTGTTGCGCCTTGAAGGTCAGAGCGTCGTGGACTCGATCGAAATCGATCATCACCTGCTGCCCGTCTCTAACTGTGCCTTGGAGTAACAGCACCCCGAGCTTGTTTTCGATTTGTCTCTGGATCGCGCGCTTGAGTGGCCGGGCGCCGTAGGCTGGATCGTAGCCCACCCGCACCAGGTGGCGGCGTGCCTCTTGTGTCAGCTCGATATCGATGTGCCGATCGGCCAGCCGGGAGCGCAGACGCGCCAGTTGAATCTCCAGGATGTCCATCAGATGCTCTTCCGAGAGCGCGTGGAAAACGATCGTCTCGTCAACGCGGTTCAGAAATTCCGGTCGGAAGGACCGGCGCATTTCCTCAAGCACCGCCTCTTTCATCCGCTCGTATTCAGCTCCGTCGAACCCGCCCTGATAGGCCAGAATCCGCTGGCTCCCGATGTTCGAGGTCATGATGACGATCGTGTTTCGGAAGTTCACGGTGCGGCCCTGCCCATCCGTCAACCGCCCGTCATCGAGGATCTGCAGCAGCACGTTAAACACGTCGTGATGCGCCTTTTCTATCTCGTCAAAGAGAATGACGCAGTAGGGCCGGCGGCGTACGGACTCCGTAAGCTGACCGCCTTCCTCAAAACCGACGTATCCGGGAGGCGCTCCGATCAGCCGGGCAACCGTGTGTTTTTCCTGGTATTCAGACATGTCGAGGCGAATCATGGCCCGCTCGTCGTCGAAGAGGAATTCCGCGAGCGCCCGGGCCAGCTCGGTTTTGCCGACACCAGTCGGACCTAAGAAGATGAAGCTGCCGATCGGCCGATTCGGGTCCTTAAGACCCGATCTGGCTCGCACGACCGCCTGGGCCACCGCATCTACGGCTTCTTCCTGGCCGATCACGCGCTTATGCAGTTCGTCAGACAAGTGGAGCAGCTTCTGGACCTCCCCTTCGAGGAGCTTGGAGACAGGGATGTTTGTCCAGCGGCTGACCACTTCCGCAATGTCCTCCTCGTCGACTTCCTCCTTGATAAGCGCGGTTCCAGCGTGTTTCTTGGACAGCTGGTCGACCTCGCTTTTCAACTGGTTTTCCAGCTGCGCGAGCTTGCCGTACTTCAGCTCTGCCACGCGGTTCAGGTCGTACTGGCGTTCAGCCTTCTCGATCTCGACTTTGGTCTGCTCGATCTGCTCGCGCAGCGAGCGCAGGCGTTGCACGGCCCTTTTTTCCGACTGCCACCTGGCCTGCATGGCATCCGCCTCAGCCTTCAAGTTGGCCAGTTCCTTCTCGAGCTTGGCCAGGCGCTCCTTGGAGGCCGCATCGGTCTCCTTGCGCAGGGCCTCCCGTTCGATCTCAAGCTGCATGACTCGACGCAGGATTTCATCGAGCTCCGACGGCATCGAATCGATCTCCGTCCTGAGCTTCGCCGCCGCCTCGTCCACAAGGTCGATAGCCTTGTCGGGAAGGAACCGATCGGAGATGTACCGATCGGAGAGCACCGAAGCAGCTACCAGCGCGCTGTCTTTGATCCGGACCCCGTGATGCACTTCATAGCGTTCTCTCAGACCACGTAGAATCGAGATCGTGTCCTCGACGGAAGGCGCGTCCACTAAGACCGGCTGGAATCGACGCTCGAGTGCAGCGTCTTTTTCGATGTGTTTCCGGTATTCGTCGAGCGTAGTGGCCCCAATGCAGTGGAGTTCTCCACGCGCCAGCATCGGCTTGAGCAGGTTGCCGGCATCCATCGCCCCTTCGACCTTGCCTGCCCCAACCACCGTGTGCAGCTCGTCAATGAACAGGATGACTTCGCCCTCGGACTCCTGGACTTCTTTCAGCACGGCTTTGAGCCGCTCCTCGAATTCGCCGCGATACTTGGCGCCCGCAATGAGGGCCCCCATGTCGAGCGAGACTACTCGCTTGTCTTTGAGTCCCTCCGGGACATCGCCGCGAACAATGCGCTGGGCCAGGCCCTCCACAATCGCGGTCTTGCCGACACCCGGTTCCCCTATCAGCACCGGATTGTTCTTCGTTCGCCGGGCAAGCACCTGCATCACCCGCCGGATCTCATCGTCGCGACCGATGACCGGATCGAGCTTGCCTTGACGGGCGGATTCCGTCAGATCCCGGCCATATCGTTCGAGCGCCTGGTAGGTGGCTTCGGGGGTCGGGGACGTGACCCGCTGGCTGCCTCGGACCTCGCGCAGGGCTTGAATCAGACGTTCCCGGGTCAAGCCCAGCTGACTGAGCAGGCGGCCGGACGGGCCTTTGTCATCGAGCATGGCGAGGAGCGCGTGTTCGACCGAGATGTATTCATCCTTGAGTCTCTTCGCCTCATCTTCCGCCTGAGTCAGTACCCGGTTCAGACGCCCGGTCACGTAGATCTGATCCGGCGGCGCTCCAGTCGGGCCGGTAACCTTCGGTACTTTGTCCAGCTCCTGCTCGAGTCTTTGCTGTACGAGCTCCGGCGAAAGCCCGGCTTTGCTCAGGATCGGCCCGGTGAGGCCGTTCTCCTGCGAAAGTAGGGCTTCCAGCAAATGCTCGACATCGACCTGCTGGTGACTATGGCGAATAGCCGCCGACTGGGCGGCCTGCAGCGCCTGCTGCATTTTCTCGGTTAAGCGATTCATGTCCATAAGATTGCTCCGAAAGCCGGCACGGACCTCAGCAGCGGTTGAGTGACGCGCTTTCTGCGTCGTATCGAAACCCCGCGGCCCCTGAATTGCCCTCAGTGTTCGTTCCGGCTTCTCAGGACAGATAAGACTTGCTAACCTCATTGTCAACTTTATTGGCTGGCAAGAGAACAAGGAGAGGAATGGCTCGTGTCCTGGTTCGGATGAAAGGGGTCTGCGTAAGCCGCGGCGAAAGCCCCGGTTTTCCTGCGGTCGACTGGACCATTTCTGAAGGTCAGCATTGGGCCATCCTGGGAGACAGCGGCTCAGGTAAGAGCTTGCTCATTGACGCCCTGATACGACAGGCTCCACTCGGCGCCGGTACGATCAGCTATTTCTTTGATTCCACGACTCTTCCTGCGCGGTTCCCGCCGCCCGGGAGCATCTCCACTTTCTCGTCCTCTGAATCCCGCCGGTTTTTGGCCGGCCGTCTCGGTTACATACAAGCCCGCTGGGAGGGCTCCGCGCAGCTGCAGGCGGGCCCTGCTCGGGAGCTGCTCAACGCCGGTTCCGACTGGAAATTGATCAAAAGCCTGCGAATCGATCAGGTCCTCGATCGCCCGATCATCAGCTTGTCGTCGGGCGAGTTTCGTAAGTTCATGCTCGCACGTGCCCTTTCAGGTGCGCCTCGTCTGCTCGTCCTGGAAGATCCGTTCTCGGGACTGGACCGGGAGTCGGCAGGGGAGCTCCGGCAATGTCTCGAGTCGCTTTGCCGTTCGCCAAGGCCGGGGCTCGTGATGATGATCTCGAAACCGGAAGACCTTCTCGAGGGCATCAGCCACCTGATTGAAGTGGAGAACTACCGCGTCGTCCGAATGGGACCGCTCAGCCGAACAGCCGTCATCGCACTCCGAGAGGGGAGCAGCCGCGAACGGATCAGACCAGCGCTGCGCGAGAAGGTGGGGCAAAAGACCGCCGGACAAACGATCATCGAGATGCGAGACGTCGGAGTCCGATACGCCGACAGCCAGATCCTGCAGGGTATCAACTGGACTGTCCAGGAAGGGGAGAACTGGGCGGTCCTTGGTCCAAACGGCGCGGGCAAAAGCACGCTGCTCAGCCTCGTGACGGCCGACAATCCGCAGGCTTATGCGAACGACATTCGCCTGTTTGGTCGACGCAGGGGATCGGGCGAGAGCATCTGGGATATTAAGCAGCAGATCGGGTCGGTCTCGCCTGAGCTTCAACTCTGTTACCCGCCGGAAGTGACCGCGCTCGAAGTGGTCTGTTCCGGGCTGTTTGATTCCATCGGGCTTTATCGGTCGTGCTCGACCGAACAGGAAGCCGGGGCAAATGCCTGGCTGGACAACCTGGGAACGCCGGGTGCGGGGCCGCGAACCTTCTGGAGCCTGTCTGCAGCCGAGCAGAGGCTGGTCCTGCTAGCGCGGGCCTTGATCAAGCGGCCGCGATTGCTCGTACTGGACGAGCCCTGCCTGGGTCTCGACGCCTCCCATGTGGAACGGTTTCTGAGTCGACTGGATGACGTCTGCCAGCGCCAGCCGACCACTGTTCTCTACGTCACTCACCGTCCCGAAGAGCTGCCGCCCAACACCTCTCACGTGTTGAAGCTGGAACGGGGACGAATCGTGTCAGTGGGAACAGTCTCATCGGCCTGATCATGATGCCTGGCTGAGCTCGGAGCTGGAGTCGTGTTACCGAGCCGCGCACGGAGCCGGAGGGCTGCAGAGCGTTTTCTGCGGAGCAGCCTGGAGCGAAGTAAGCGGGACCACCCAACGTGCTTGTGAGGTCCGTTGGGTGGTCCCGCTTACTTCGCTCCAGGCTGCTCCGCATAAGACGCTGCGCAGCCCTCCACTGCGTGCGCGGCTCCGTAGCGCGACTCCAGCTTCGCACACCGTTCGAGGGCGCGGCTCTGTAACGCGACTCCAGCTCCATACTGAGCCATTGCCTGCCCATCCTCGCGGCTTGATCCCCTAGTAGCGGCGAGTGTTACTATGATAGCCAGGGACTGATACCGAAGGATCTCACTACCCTAAACCGTAGCTTGCATCGACCATACAACACTGCGCCGCCCGACTGGCCGGGCGTGGAGGTGTGAGCTGACATTCCCTTGTTTGCATGGAAGATTGGGGCATTCCAAACCACTGAGTCTTCCTTTGTCTGGAGTCGACCTATGTCTGAACGAGCGGCCAAAGCGTGGACGCACCCATCGCAGAGCGTGAATTCCGAGAGCCTGGTCGCGATCATCGGGATCGGCGCCGTGCTTCCGGGGGCTCGAAACGTCTCCGAGTTCTGGCAAAACGTCCTGGAGGGCAGGGATTCAGTCGTCGAAGTCCCCAAGGATCGCTGGGATCCGGCAATCTTCTACGACCCGGATCCGGCGGCGAAGGACAAAACCCTGGGCAAAAATGGAGGATTTGTTCTCGATCTGCCGTTCGATACCAGGGAGTTCCGGATACCGCCCCGCACGCTCGCTGCGATGGATCGATCGCAGAAGATGCTGCTGACGGCGGCTCTGGAGGCGATGAGGGACTCCGGATACCATCAAAAACCCTTCGATAGAGATCGAGCGGCGGTGGTTGTCGGCCATGCGGGCGGGCGAACGGAACACGAAACGGCTGCCGCCTGGACCATCCAGCAGCCGCTGTTCGAGGAGGCTATAAAGGAGCGACTGCTAAACGCCGGGCACTCCAACCAGGGAGTCGAGACAGTGCTCGAGGAGTTCAGGTCACGAATGCTTGCCGGCCTGCCTGAACTCACTGAGGACTCTCTGGCCGGGACTATGCGGAACGTCGCCGTCGGCAGGATAGCCAGCCACTTCGATCTCCACGGACCGAGTTATGCGGTAGACGCGGCCTGCGCCTCCGGTCTGGCGGCGCTGGATTTCGCCTCCGATGGACTGATCCACGGCGACTACGACTTCGCCATATCCGGAGCCTTTCACGCCATTCTGGAACCGATGTTTTTCGTGGGTTTCAGCAAGTTCGGAGGCCTGTCCCCCGACAGGGTGAAACCGTTTGACGCTCGGGCGGACGGATTTGTGGGAGGAGAAGGCGCGTGTGTTTTCATATTGAAGCGGCTGGCGGACGCGGTCCGGGATCATGACCGAATTTACGCCGTCATAAGAGGAGTCGGGTCCTCCAGCGACGGAAGGGAAAAAGGGATCGGCGCGCCGAACCCTGTCGCTCAAGCTCTGGCCATGCGCCGTGCGTTCGACCAGGCGGGGTATGCGCCGGACACCGTGCAGCTGGTCGAGACGCACGGCGCGGGAACCGCTTTGGGTGACGTTTCCGAGTTTGAAGCAACACGCAGCGTCTTCGGCTCCCGCACCGGAGGGCGGAGACTCTGGCTAAGCGCAGTGAAGTCGCAGGTAGGCCACTTGATGGGAGCGGCCGGCGCTGCCGGCGCCCTCAAAACAGTGCTCGGCCTGTACCACAAGGTACTGCCTCCAACTATCAATCACGTCGTGCCGCGAAAGGACCTCCCGTGGAATGAGACCGGCTTCGAGGTGCTGACAAAATCCGAACCCTGGCCGGAAAACGGCCCGGAACTGCCTCGCCGCGCCAATGTGTCGTCGTTCGGATTCGGAGGCAACAACTACCACGCAGCTTTTGAGGAATACCTCCCCTCCTTCCACGCCCGTCTGCTCCAGCCCACGGAAAGAAACAGAACATCCCTCGCGGGCCGCAACTCTTCGGGCGAGGAGCTTCGCCAGGAACCTATAGCAGTGATCGGCGTGGGCGCCAACCTCCCTCAGGCGCTTGGAATCGATGCCGTATGGGAGGCAATCCTGAACGGGCGAAGCGGGATCCGGCAGGTCCCGAGCGATCGTTGGAACGGAAAATCACGCTCTTATTCCCCGGAAAGTGGGGCGGAGGGCTTCAGAACCACTTCGCTTCTCGGCGGATATATCGATCCTCCGAACTTCGACTCCAAGCGTTTTCGCATCCCTCCCGGAACGGCCCGCGGGATGGACTCCCAGCAGAAGTGGTTCATGCAAACTGCCCTGGCGGCGCTGGAGGACGCCGGTTACGCGAACGGCCGTGAATTCGACAGGCAGCGGACAGCCATCCTGCTCGGCGGCTCAGCCGGATGCCACGATAACTACTGGGCGGGCCAGTTTCGTCCGAATTCGGTCCGCGCTCGCTATCATCTGAAACGATGCGAGTCAGCGAAGGCTCTCGGCCTCACTCCGGAGGCCCTCGAGACGCTGGAGGACGAAGTCGAGCGCGGCCTTCTCACGTACCCTCCCATTTCCGAGGACAGTCTGCTCTCCATCTGCGTCCAGATAGGCGCGGCCCGCTTTGCGAAAGCGCTGAACCTGATGGGTACGCACTGCAATGTTGACGCCGCCTGTGCGTCTTCACTAGCTTCCGTGGCCCTCGCCGTACGTGGGCTTCAGGCCGGTAAATGGGACACCGTCGTCGCCGGCGGAGTCTCGGAAGGTATCAGCCCCCTGCCTCTGGTGACGTTCTCCCTGGCCGGTGTCATCTCCCACCATGGCAGTTGCCCCTTTGACAAATCCGCAGACGGCTTTGTACCGGCGGAAGGCTCCGTCGTCTTTATTTTGAAACGACTCAGTGATGCGCTTGAAGGCGGAGACAAAATCTACGCCGTGATTCGCGGTATCGGCGCGTCGAGCGACGGAAAAGGCCGGTCGATGATGGCGCCTCGGCCGGAAGGGCAGGCCCTTTGTATCGAACGGGCCTACGAGGACGCTGGGTACGGACCGGAAACAGTCGATCTCGTGGAGTGCCACGCGACCGCGACCGCTGTCGGCGATCCGGTCGAGGTCGAGGCACTACGCCAGGTTTTTGCGAACGTCGAAAAGGGGCGAGTTGGGATTGGATCGGCGAAATCTCAGTTTGGGCACCTCATCGGAGCCGCCGGAGCAACCGGGCTCTTAAAGGCTGTACTCGCTCTGCACCACAAGGTCCTCCCCGCGACTGTCAATGTATCTGACATTAATCCAGAGTTGCGGCTCGACGGCAGTCCTTTCTACCTCCTGACCCAACCGAAAGAGTGGAACAAGACGACGGCCGAAAGCCCGCGCAGGGCTGGTGTCAACGCCTTCGGCTTCGGTGGCACAAATTGGCACATCACGCTCGAGGAATTTGACCGCGACTATCACGAAGCGTTGGTGGCTGCAAGCGTCGGCACGCCTGCCAGCGCAGCTGGGGGCGTCCCTGGGAGCGCAGGTTTCCCTGGGAGCGCAGGCGTCCCGCCTGCACTGGGGCCGCAGGCGTCTCGCCTGCCCGCGCCGCCTGCACAATCGATGATGCCAACGCCTCAAGCAGGCGAGACGCCTGCGGCCCCAGTGCAGGCGGGACGCCTGCGCTCCCAGGCAGACGTGAGCCCATCCCGTGGCACCCCTCCCGAGCCCCAGGTTTTTGCTTTCGGCGCCGGCTCTGCTGACGAACTGAAGGCCACCGTTGATCGCTATCTCGCTCAACTCGATAAGCATACGGGAGAAGGGTTCCCGGAACCGCCTTCGATCCCATCTCCGGTCCCAGCAATCCGTCTGGCGATCGTTGCTGCAACACCCACAGACTTGCGTCAAAAAATCGGTTTGATCTACGGGCGCCTTGCCGAGCCGAAGACTCCGCCTGTACTCGAAGCCCAGGGAATCTACCTGGGGCGGTCCGAAACGCGGGACTCCGACGGCCGGCTCTGCGTCCTCTTCCCCGGCCAGGGCCCGCAGTATCCGGATATGTGGCGTGAATTGGCCGAGCTGTACCCAGAGGTTAAAGCAACCTTCAATGAGGCCAATACCACGCTTCGGCCGCTTCTGGGCAGCCGCCTGGAAGACCGGATTTTCACCGAGGGTGGCAATGCCGCCGAGGTGGAGAAACACTTGCTCAACAGCGAGCTCATCCAACCGGCACTTTTGACCGCCAATATCGCGATGTACCGTTTGCTCCTAGCTCGCGGCATAAAGCCGGATCTCCTGGCCGGCCACAGCCTGGGAGAATACTCGGCCCTGGTGGCGGCAGGCGTTCTGGAATTCGCTTCCGCGTTGAGAGCTGTGCACGTACGAGGGCGAGAATTTCGGAGGATGTCGGAAGGCGAACAGGATCCCGGACTGATGGCGATGATTACTGCCCCGGTCCACGAAGTTGAGCCTGTGCTCAAACGTGTTCGGGGATACGTTGTGATCGCAAACCGGAACTGTGCGATCCAGACGGTTATCTCCGGCGCCTCACCCTCGGTTCGCGAGGCTGTCTCCAGTTTGGAGCGGCAAGGCATAGAGTGCCGGATTCTCCCGATCGCCGGAGCATTTCATTCGGCAGTTGCCCGGGCCATCGTTCCCGCCATGATAGAGGTGCTCGAAAGCCTCGAATACCACCCTCCCCTGATCCCGGTCCTGTCCAGTGTCACGCGCAACTACTATCGAGCGGAGGGCATCCGACGGCAAGCGATCGGGAATCTACTCGCGCAGCTTTCCGGGCCGGTCGATTTTGTCGGCGTCGTCAACCAACTGTACGATGACGGCGCGCGCACCTATCTGGAGGTCGGGCCAAAGAAAGCGTTGTCCGGTTTTGTGGACGACATCCTGTCAGGCCGGCCGCATCGCACGCTCTTCTCGAACCACCCAAAGGTCGGAGAAACCAACCAGCTGAAGAGACTACTGGCTCAACTTTTTGCGCTCGGTTATCCGGTCGATCCCCATGGCTCCTCGAATTCATCAGCCAGAGCCGTTAATGAGCCTGCTTCGCTTCCACAGGAGATGGTTGAAATGAAACCCGCCGCCCAAGGCAACAACGGCCGGCAAGCTGAGATCAGCCCAAGCCCCTCGATCTCGGGCAAATCAGCGGTCAGCGCGCAGAGTGCAGCCGACAGCCGCATAGTCATCACCGGCGCTTCAGCCGGTCTTCCGGGCCTGGTGAACCGGGTGTTTTCGGATGATGGGATTATTCGGCTCATGAATGGTCAATCTCTCATTGACTCGCTCGGGCCCAGGGAGCAGGACCGGGTTGTTGACAAGAACATCACGCGGGTTGTGAAACCGGCAACCGGCGAGAGTTACTTCGAGAAAGTCTCTGACCGAACAGGAGCGATCAAACTGGCCGCGCGCCGGGGGGAATTCGAGCTCGAGGAGTTCGGATTGAATCAGGATTGGCTGCGCGAAGCCGACCTGACCGACCAGTTGGCTGTGGCGGTGGGTCTCGAGGCATTAAGAGATGCCGCCATTCCTCTGAACAAGGCATTTCGGAAGACAACCAAGGGCACTTCGATTCCCAATGGATGGCTTCTCCCGGAAGCCCTGCAGTCCGATACCGCCGTTATTTTTGGGTCAATCTACACGGGACTGGACAAGCTGCTGAGCGAAGTCTCAGCCTACCATCGGGCCACGCTCGGTCCATTGGCGGCCGAGGGACTGCGGGCGGTCTACCAGAAACGGATCGATTCCGCCGGGACTTTTCAGGAGAAACTGGCAGCGGACCAGTGGTTTAGCGAGGAAATCCAAAGACTCGATCTGACGAGCCTGAATGGGCCGTACGAGTACAAGAACGAACTGCTGAAAGCGCTCAACTGCAAGGGGAACAGTCTGCTCGCCCAGCTGATCAAGGCGCAGGGACCGAACCTGCACATGGACTCCGCGTGTGCATCCCACATCGTCGCCCTTGCTCTCGCTGAAGACATGTTGCGGGCCGGCCGCGCTCGGAGGGTGATCGTCATTGCAGTTGACGACATCACCTCCGACAACCTGCTCGAGTGGGTGGGCACAGGATTCCTCGCGTTAGGAGCCGCCGCCACCGACCAGCAAGTCTGCAACGCGGCTCTTCCCTTCGATCGCAGAAGGCATGGCCTGGTCCTCGGTATGGGGGCCTCTGCCGTCGTGCTGGAGACCGAAGCCGCCGCCCGTGAACGGGGAATCGAGCCGATTGCCGAGCTTCTCGGCGTGCACGTCTCCAACAGCGCCTCCCACCTGACACGGCTCGACGTCGATCACGTCGCAGCAGTAATGAACCGATTCCTCTCCCGCATGGATCCCATCCATGGCCTGAGCAGGCGAGACCTGGCGGCGAAGACCCTTTACATGTCCCACGAAACCTACACGCCTGCCCGGGGCGGTAGCGCCCAGGCAGAAGTCCAGGGATTGAAAGCCGCCTTCCCTGACGGCTGGGAACAAGTACTCATAGCCAACACTAAAGGCATGACCGGACATTGCCAGGCCGCGGGCATCGAGGACGTCGTTGCCCTGAAGTCTCTGCAATTCGGGCTCGTTCCTCCGGTCGTGAACTTCGGCGAGCAGGATCCTGAGCTCGAGGGCCTGAACTTAAGTCGAGGAGGCCGTCAGCAGCGGGACTTTGCGTTGGGCTTTGCCGCGGGTTTCGGGTCACACGTAGCCATGTTCCTCGCCCGTTCCCGTTGCCGGGGTGCAGACAGGATCGCCGATCGCGAGCTAAACCGCCGGTGGCTCTCTCAGGTAACCGGGCTGGAGAATCCTCAAACAGCCGTCTCGCAACGTAAACTGGTCGTCCATGAAGGGAACGGGTCCGTGGCCCCCGCCGAGGCTCCGAAAGCCGCACCCGTAGTACCTCTCCCGGAGCCCGTCGCCAGCCCGCCTGCACCGTCTGCACCGCCTCCCGCTGCAACACCTCAGCTTGACGTGCAGGAGCTCGTCCTCTCCCTGTTCGAGGAGAAAACCGGCTACGAGCGCGCAATGCTCGATCTCGACCTCGATCTGGAAGCCGACCTCGGAATAGACACGATCAAGCAGGCGCAGATTTTTGCTTCCGTCCGAGACAAATACAACCTGCCTCGCGAAGAAGGCATCCGGCTGAAGGACTTCCCCACCCTGCGGCATGTCATTGATTACATCTCCCGTCGGGTGAGCGAGAACCCCGCGGTGCTCGCGGCCGAACACGGACAGACACGGACTGCCACGGACGAGCACGGACCGTCCGTGCCTGTCAGTGTGAGTCCGTGTCCGTCCGTGGAGGTTGGCCGCAACGTCGACGTCAAGGAGCTCGTCCTGTCCCTTTTCGAAGAGAAAACCGGCTACGAGCGCGAGATGCTCGATCTGGACCTCGATCTGGAAGCCGACCTGGGCATCGATACGATCAAGCAGGCCCAGATCTTTGCTTCCGTCCGCGACAAGTACAACCTGCCCCGCGAAGAGGGCGTCCAGTTGAAGGATTTCCCCACCCTGCGGCATGTCATCGATTACATCTCGCGCCGGGCGGGCGAACACGGACCCGCACGGACAAGCACGGACGAGCACGGACCGTCCGTGTCTGTAAGTGCGAGTCCGT
>Ga0105104_10000390_pt1 | contig 33313 bp, 14 predicted proteins | sample PPLLaktember2015_3_FD_87034 | JGI IMG/M metagenome (GOLD analysis project Ga0105104, IMG submission 87034) | Freshwater sediment microbial communities from Prairie Pothole Lake near Jamestown, North Dakota, USA - PPLs Lake P7 Core (6) Depth... | ecosystem: Environmental > Aquatic > Freshwater >... | reverse complement strand
GATCGCACTCACCGAACGAAGCACCTGATAATAGCTCAACGGTGCATGCATATTGGTAAACCCGGTGGTCGATCTCGTCAGAGACTCCACATCGGGCCCCCATGTAATCCGCGTTAAACAATCTTTTTCTACGGTAACCTGAGTCACAGGCGAGGGACATGGGATAGTCGCAGGAGCATACACCCCTCTTGCAGGATTGAACCGCGGATCATAATTTTTAATTGTATCATATTTAATTACCGAGCCACCTTTATACATCTGAATTGCCCGATCGGCAACCTGACGCATTGAGATGACATTCGAATTCACATATGAAGGAAGCGGATTAGTCTGCAAATAGGTACTTCCCATACTTAATCCGGCAGTTTTATTGAGATAGGGATATGAAATTTCATTATACCAGCTTGGAACTGGATGGAAAAATGGTCCCGGTTCAACAGGTGTATCTCCTGTTCCTCCGCCAAAATCTTCATAGAGACTGTCGGATGCAACACCAGGACCATACCCTGCTACTTCAGCAATTGCAAACCGAACGGTATCGTGTGGCGGTATAACATAAGGGCCGAAACCGTACGCTTTTGAACAAGCCTGTGTATATGCCTGTGTGACAACCATTTGTGCCCGTCCAATCCAATTCCATCCAATTTTGCTCGTGTCTTGGATGGTCTGATTTTTTAATTGGAGTCTGCCTGGAATAAACGGCTGTGTTTTTCGCGAGAGTTTTCCATTAAGCCAATCTGCAGCTTTTTCCGGCTGAAAATTTGTATTGTCCGTTCGCGTGAGATAAGGTTGTTTTAATCGTGCACTTGCCGCAGGCCTGCCACCGATGTATGCATCCCAAATATAATTGTTATCGTCGATACCGTCGGTGGTGTTCACATAGAATTGAGTCTTTGGAATTGTCGCGTATCTTGCAAGATGGGCGCGGTCATAATACAACGGCATAAATCCGACAGATGCCGGGCCTGTGAGTCCGCCTCCGTTTTCACCTGTACTTGCCCATTGTGAAAAATATGTCGGATCGGGTTTGCCGGTCCGGTTATGACCGTACCACAACCAGCGCTTCAGGTCAAACCGCCCGTACATATCCTCACTGTTCATATCACCGGACGACCACCTTCCATATTGCCGTTGATAGGCAACCATCGAGGGGCAGACCGCATACGCAAACGTCACCGTTGCTTCATATAATGTATCATACGAGGAACCTGCCGGCAGCCTGTTGCCGGTATTGACCAATTCATATTCATAGATTATGAAATCATCAAAGTCGGGGAAGCTCCATGCACGGCTGGTACGATATACCGTTATACCAATGGGAGTATCCCAGCTTGCTTTGATAATTTCTTCCGCTTCATTTGGTTTGTAACCTGAATTAATCGAACCATCCTCGTTTAAAGGATAATTTGTGGTCTTCTCAATGGAGATGGGATAGCTAAAAATCCCTTCGACCGTCGTTGGCCTTCCATTGTTATCGGAAACCATTCCACATTCCACCACACCGCCATTGGAGAGTTTAAAATATTGTCGATTCCCTGCCTTTCCTGTATCACCTGCTATCCATATTCCGCCGCCAAAGGAATTGTAAAAGCCATCGAATTTTTGATCTCCAAGTTTAAAAGCAGAATTTCCCGGCCATTCCATCGCATGGAATTCCGGACGGCTTCCTGCTTCACCGTCATCGTATGTTCTTCCAATTTCTCCTGTATTAAAGACTGTTTCCCAGAGCATCCCCCGCGTATGGGTTTTATAATCCCTCGTCAATTGACCGAGAGCTATTGAAGATGATACAAGAAGAATGAAAATAATTTTAGCTCCTGAGTTCATAACTTTTCCCGTTTAGTTAAATGGTTAAAAGTCAACGGTGATACCCAATGTGAACGAACGTGGTTCGTTTGCATACAACACGAAAGAATGATCGAACCCGTATTGCATGTTCCCTTTAATCGTCCCATCGTTATAGAGTATTCCGTCGGGTGCACCGATTGGCTTGGATTGGTAATCGGTTAAATATGCCGAAGTAAGACCGGTGATATAATCGTAGTTCAATTTTTTATTATCAAAAAGATTAAATACTTCAATATAGATCGATGCCGATGTCCCTAAGAAATATTTCATTCTTTTTGTGAGTTTTATATTCGTGTTATATTCTGCGGGCATGCGCATATTCATTGTGGCAGATTCGCCTGATGAATTCCCCACCGGATTATATGTATATGGCCTGCCGCTACTTGCACGCGAGCTTACTGCAAACGTGATATTACCGAGTGGATATGAATTCCCTATTTTAACCCCCCAGTTTTCATCAGTATGATATCCAAGATTGACAACAAGATTATGCGTCCTATCAAAATTTAAAAGAACGTCTTTCTTGGGGACGGTGTTCAATGGATTATTCTTATCCTCACCCTCTATTCCAATGACTGGAATTGCATTGCCAACACCGGCACTCTTGCCGGTGGCAACACTATATTGATAGTTGATATCCCCCGTGAAATTTCCTTTTCTTTTTGAAAGAGCGAAGCGAAATCCACGGATATCGGCATAGTCTCGATTGATATACGTCGTGTACGTGGCGCCGGGAATGGGAACTCCTGAAGAAGAGTAACTGTAATTAAAATAATAAATCGCCTGTTCGACCTGGTCTTTCACATTTTTATAATAACCGCTCGCATCGAATGTAAATCCTTCGCCTAATCCCTGCGTGACACCAACATCATACATATAGGTTACCTGTGCTCTCAAAGAAGGGTTGCCAAATGTACCTGTTCCTGGAGCGGCATTGTCTGGTTGATAACTATACATATATTGGAAAGATGGACGCTGCATAAAGGAGCCATAATTCAGATGGAAGACCGTCGTTACTGACACAGGGAATGATATCCCAATTCTTGGTTGAAGATTGCTGAGAATGGGAGATTTCACTTTTCCTGTATCAGACATTTGATTCGTAAACGGATCTCCATGATACATTCTGTTTTGATTCCAGAGATCATACCGAATACCGATATTTGCAATCATCCCCTGGAATTCCATTTTATCCTGAATAAACAAGCTTACTTCTATCGGATTCGCTTTATATCCCATAAAATATGGCCGTACGTTTCCCGTGATACCGCGTTTGCCCCATCTCTCTATTTTCAAATTGTAGATGTTCGCCTGAAGTCCAGCGTTCAGTAAATGGGAGTGGGTAATTTGACTTGTCAGAGAAGCATCCAAAGAATATGTTTTTGTATTTTGACTCGTCAATCCACCGCTATTAGGCCCCTCTGTAAAATTATCAGGCTGCGGATTTAATTTTCCAAACCAGTTTCCAATAACCGAATTCAGCACCGAGTCTGGAGCATACACTCCACTCCCTGACTGGTCATCTAAACTGAGCATATTGAGTTTTATTTCGTAAAATGTTCGCTGGCTCAGGGCCTGTGTAAATCGAAGTCCCAACTGAAGATTGGTTTCACTGGAATACCCTATGCCCGATATCAGATTCCACAAAAAACGATAAAAGTTATTTGAATCCTGCACATCCATATCGTTGGTTTTCGATTGTGCGTAAGCGCCGCTCAATCTCAGAGAAGCACTTCCGCCCAAATCGGTTACGATATTTCCCATCACTTGATAACTGGCATCCGGGTGCTCGGCAGGGAAGGTGGGATACTCTGTATTATTGCTGAGCGCAATGAACATGCGCATATTTTCACTGATCGGCCCCCCGGCGGACACTTCAACTGAATTATCAATTTCATTCCCGTAGGTGCGGTTCATCCCACGTCGGGCTTGCTGCCAGCTTAACCTTGCAGTGGCAATTTTTAACAGCGAATCTTGACCAAGCTGAGTCTGTATCACGGTACCATAGTGTTTTGCCCATTCATCAATGTTTGAATACGTTTGTAAATATCTATTTGCACTTACATCATAGACACTCGCCCCAAAATGTTTACGTGCCGGTGCGCGGAGCCGGACTTCAGAAAAACTCCTCCATTTATCCGATTTTCCTTCCTTCATTGTTATATTAATCACACCCGATTGTGCATTGCCATATTGCGCTCCAAAACCGCTTGTGATCACTTCCACCTCCTCTACAGCACTCATGATAGGAACGATCGCCCGAGAATTATCCAGAGGATTGGTAATGCCCATACCCTGCAACACATATAATTCTTCATTCGAACGACCACCGCGGAAATGGCCATCCATCACATCCGCAGCAAGACCGATGACATCGCTGACCGTGTGCATACCTGCAAGCTGCTGCACATCTTCCGTCCGGATCACGACACTCGTCGATGTCTTTTCCCGTTCTACATCCGGACGTGTTGCTTCAACAATCATTGCTTCCTGTTCCAGTACTGTTGCCATCAGTTTATAATCGGCATTGGTGGTTCGGTCGGAGTTCACGATCACACCTCGTTGAATTACTTTTTCATACCCCACCATCGAAGCTTGTACATCGTACTTCCCGGCAGGGATATTGAGGATAAAGAAATTGCCATTGATATCCGTCGACGCGCCGAGACTGGTTCCCAAGACAAGAATGTTCGCACCGATGAGCGGTTCACCGGTTTGAGCATCGGTTATTATGCCTGAGATCTTGCCGGCGTTCTGTGCAAAGAGCGTGCTGATTGTTAAAAGAATTAACACACCGATACACCATGCTCGCGGTAGGTTGTGATCTGTCATTTGAACTCCTTGTTCCTATACGACAACGATGATTTGTAAACCTCGATACTCTTATTTGCCTGCTGGTTTCGCCGCCATCGACATCTTTATACCGACCATACTGAGGTTCCGAACATTGTCTAACACGTTTTTCTCTTCAACATGCTGGAACGAACAATTTTCAATCGTAATATTTGTCGCCGGAGATTTTTCAAACGCACGAATCCATACTGCGAACCGGCTTTTGTCGCATTCGAGATTCTTTACTTCTATATCCCGAACGACAGGGTTGAAATGACCCGTTTCACCTTCTTCATAATAGAAATCAACTTTGATCACCGCTTCTGCGACTTGTCCGACCTTACTGTTTCTGAGATATACTTTTTCTACAACACCGCCGCGCTTTGCATTCGTCTTGATGCGAAGTGCCCGGTCCAAATTTGGACTATCCATCGTACAATCTTCGATATACACGTTGCGCACACTGCCGCTGATCTCGCTGCCAATGGAAACACCGCCGTGGCCATTCTTCATTGTGCAGCCTTGTATGACAATATTTTCACAGGGAATATTGACACGCCGACCGTCATTATTTCTTCCGGATTTGATTGCCAGGCAATCATCGCCATTATTCAGGAAGCAGTTCTTCACGAGCACATCCGTGCAGGATTCAGGGTCGATGCCGTCATTATTGGGACCAAGACCATCGATTGTTACATTCAGAAAGGATACATTTTTGCATAAAACGGGATGGAGGAACCACATGGGTGAATTTACGAATGTCACTCCCCGCACCAGCACATTCTTACAGCGATACGGCTCGAAGAAATTCGGTCGAAGGTAGGAACCCTCGCCAAAGATTCGGTCCGTTACCGGTACATTGTTCTCTCCCATCTCGAAGAGTTTGTTGCGTGCTTCGTTTTGACAATCCTTCCCTCCGTCTTTCCTTCCCCTCCACTTCCACCAATGTTCATCGTCGGCCTGTCCATCCAGAATACCTTCACCGGTAATAGCGATGTTCTCTTGTTCAAACGCATAGATCAACGGAGAGTAATTCATACATTCGACGCCCTCCCATCGACAGAACACTACAGGCAAATACTTTTTTGGATCGACGATAAATTGTATAACAGCATCTTTCGAAACGTAGAGATTCACGTTGCTTCTCAAATGAAGAGCGCCTGTGATAAATGTGCCCTTTGGCACCACGACACGACCCCCACCCTGAGCATTGCATGTTTCTATCGCTTTTCTAAAAGCAAAACTGCAATCGGTTTGACCATCACCGATGGCTCCATACCTTGTGATATCGAAATCATGATGAGGAAATTCCGGAGAGGTGATACGTTGGAGGACTTGAGGTAGGCGATTCCATCCCTCCTGTGCGCAAAGTCGGGATGATGCCCCTATTACACATAAAATATATACTGCTGTTTTCACGAAATAATTATTGGTCACGTAAAATTTCCTTCGGGATAATGACCTATGCTTTACCAAAGTCATCTAAACTCTTAGGCGACACATCGGATTTTCAAGCAATCGCTCAACTTTCGTTTATTTTTAGTTTCAAAAATTAATCTTATTAACACCTTATTTAACTTACGTTATACATGACACATTCCTTCGTTATTCTTCTATATCAAATATAATAAATAGTATTCGTAAGGCAAGAGAAAATTAATGAAATATATATTTTTACAGAATGTAAAAGTGTGGATTATTGTAGTTATTAGAGGTTTTTCGAATTATTGAGATGCCGTGCGTAGGATAAATCACACAGGTGTGAATATCAGTTGGTACAAAATCAAAGATTTATAAAAAATGATCCATCATTTGTCAGAGCATGAATAATCTCGAGCATCCATATGGATCATTCGGAGTAGTCAGAGGCTATTGTCACAGACATTTGAGATTTTTTTTCCTCATCCATGCTCGTATTCCCATTCGCGCTTCGATTGCAATTCTTGCACCAACAAGAAGTATAACTCTGTCGGGCATTGAGATAGCCAATACAACAAACATTGCAACAAGCCAATAGAGATTGAAATGAAAAGTCATAGCATTCAATCCCAATATTTTAGATAAAATCGCTGAACGGAGCCACAACAATCAGACTGAGTTCGGATGAGTTCGTCCCCCCGCTACTAAAGATTGAAGAATTAAGATTGAAGATTTTAAAATGAAGAATGGTGAATTGATTTAATAAATCCTCCAGATGGTTTGGGGGATTTTGTATTTTGTGATGTATCGGGATGATGTATAAGTATTGCTGCAGAAATACAATGTTAAGTATATGCCGGTAACAACCAGTTGATTAACAACGCAAAAAAGTAAAGACCTACGCTAAATGCAGTATGATTCATCAAACTACGAAGTCTTGCCTGCAAAGGATTTGGTGACTTTGATACAGCAATTCCGAATCCAAGTGATGATTGCACGATCAAGAACGGCGCCAAAACTGTAACGACACCGAAGATGATTGCAGGAATCAGCGTCGGATGCTGAAGCCAGTTGTTGTCTACGAATGCAACGAAAGCGATTGCGAACGATGTGCCAATTAGGTAGTAAGCGATCCATTGATTTTGCCGAGAACTGGTCGATCACATCACCTTCGCCACCCGGCCCGGCGCGTTCAACCATTTTGCCATTGCAGCCTTCGAAAACGGCATAGAGTTTCCATATAGCAGCCGGGGCAGTCCAATGAAGCTTTCCCTCACTGTCAACGTTCGATGTCAGATTGATAATTTCCCCTTTATCTGAATAGGCTATCAGCACCTGAAGGGGCATGGCTTTAGGAAAGCGAACCTGATCAATTACCCAGTTCTGTAAACTGTCTTCGTTTAGACTGATAGGAAATTTCAACTGCTCCATGGTGAGATTATTGAGCCGAACTGTACGAAGCAGTGGTGTCTGTATCATTACAACTATTTCCTGAAGTTGTTCGCCTTCTTTCAATAAATATGATTTCACAACTATATACTTACATGCATCATCGGGTGTAACCCAGGGACCCCCAAACGGCCAGCCTGATGCCATTGCCAGGTCGACACCCAAATCGAGGCGTTTTCCTTCCTGAAGGGTGTAATTGAGATTATTCATCCACTCTGGAGAAAGGAATTTGATGAATGTATCCTCATACCCATGCACTCCATAGATCGGTGTGATTTCCAGCCCGCCCAATCCCGATTTGGAATAGGATTCCATGGCGGCGTGCAGGTCGTAAGAATTAACACTGTTACACATCCATCACCAGCGGCTCCAGGGGTTTGTTTCGTTGGTAATTTAAGCCACCCAGGTTGCTGGCTTTGACATGAAATTGAAAGAACTACCAACATGATTACAATACGATAAATTAAAGTTAAATGGATTGGATGTTGAGCCATACCTTTATTGTAGGTAAACGAGCTCTATGATCTTTTTATGATAGTCCAAATTCATTTTTTTATCGTTCTAAAGTAAGAGCCATTAATCCTATAACAACATCGTTGGCAATTGTTTTCAGATGTAACCTCCGCAATTCTTTCTTTGGATGTAAAGGATAATCGAGAACGGTAGCTGCCCCGCCATCTATCTTGTTGCTTTTATTTTTATTCAATACCTGATATGGTGTTGTTCTTACCTCACCGGTTTTTAAGTGTACACGAATTGGCTGATCTACACCCGTATTAAAAGCGAAACCATTGTCGTAATAATCCTGTTCAATGGGCCACCATGTTTCAGGATTACACAGGACCAGCTTATCCGATGTTCCATCGGAATACTCGATGACAACTTCTCCATTCTGGAACCGGCTTTGCATGTGATTGGTCGAACCGGCCATTAGCAGATAAACGTGCGATGCCTTGCCCGAAAGCGGTACGCTCGCTTCATGGGGATAATTGTCCCATTGCGATGTGAACAGAATATTGGATACATTCGGCGCTCCTGGTGTCGCAAAAGGTATTCCCTGCGGAAGTGTGATTTGGTTAGAGACACCCGCCTGGGATCGTAATCCGGAATCGTCAATTTCTGCGGTTCTGCTAAATGAGCACCAATCACCAATTCCCTGCGTTGGAAGGGCTAATGTTGGATAAGGCGAGCGGGGCGAAAGATATTTATTTTTGAAAATACTGGGAACCTGATCGTTAAACTGTTTGCTCAAATCAATCGTTTCGTATTTGGCAACAGCCTTTTTTGTTATGTTCCAATTTGTAATGATTTTGGAAGAGCCTGATTTTTTAGAAATGACTTCAACCTGATTGCTCCCAACCGTTAAATATTTTTCTGGAACTGTTATCTCTGAGGATTCAGAATATTTTCCAATCTTCAGTGTTCGTACAAATCCATTCACTTTCACAGTCCCTTTAAAAGTACTTGAAGCGTTATTTCGAACTTTAACACTTAGCATTCCTGATGGTTGATTCTTCTCTGAAATGATTTCAATTGCTTCCCTAACCTCAAACTCCAGGGGCATCCACCATGTCATTTCACCCTGATGGATTTTGATAAAGGCAGTTCTGTTTCCTGTTTCGCCTGTAACAGTTGCCTGCAGCGAATGTGGATTGGTTTTCGGGTTCTGAAATATTTGCTGAGGATCATATAACCCGCTGATAATTGCATAATGAGTTGTTATCTCAAACTTTTCATTTTTAGCATAACAAACTGGAAGTATTTTCGTTTCCGGTCTTTTACCCATCCACTCAATTTTAATTTCCTGCTTTTCAGACGGCACGCAAGTCAATTCTATCTCGGGTTGACCAATGGTTCCGGATACTATTTTCCATTCCACAGATTGACCGTTCACAGCAACCGTTTTTACATGATCGAGACGTGCTTTCACATTCAAAACCAGTTTCAAATCTTTGAATAATCTTGTTTCAACAGAGTAAGAATCGATATTGTCTTCGCTCTTGAAATCTATTGAAATATCAGGAATTTTTATGCTTGCAAATTTCCAATCAGATGGAAATCCAGGATTTATCAACAATTTTCCGTTGCAAGCATCCGGACGAATGCCGAATAAACCTTCGATCAGAGCACGTGATGCAATCCCGATGCCGTCTGCAAAATCGCGGTACAGTTCACCCCGGTAGGCATCATAGAATGACAGTTGACCAAAATTGCCCGGACTGCTTCCCAAATACATGTAATCGAGCAATGAACTTTTAGCGATGCGGAATGCCTCGTCATTGCGGCCTGTTTGCCAGTAAACCAAAGCCGTGTGAAATATTTCACCTGAAGCTACATTATTAATCGACCAGGAATACGGCATCCATTTGGTGGTCGACATTGTGTAATAATCTCCCGAAATGCCCGTGATATTGATTGGGATATGCGGAATTTCAGTGTCGATGTAACGCAAGCATTGCCAAGCCTGAAAAAGATCAGAAACATCTGAATCTATGACTTGATAAATTGACCAGAGAGCTGCTGCCGGGTGGATTTTCTGAAGCCCCAGCAAATCCTTACTCTCGGCAAACCATCCTTTATCGGGCATCCAGAGTTGCCGGTTCATGGCATTTAGTATCCTATCGGCTTCCGACTGATACGGCAATGGGTCTTCACCAATTATTTTTGCTAAACGAGCAGTGGTTTTGTTCGCAAAATAGTTGTAAGCAGATGAATGGGTTACGCCACCCCCGCTGTATTGCAATGCATCACTCGCCCAAATACAGCAATAGGCATCGTAAAGCCCATCGTTATTTCCATCGAAACAACGTTTTTCCCATGCTAAGTGACGTTTGATGGTTGGCCACAATTGCCTTACATAGAATGTATCGCTTGTGTGGTTAAAGTGACGTAACAGCTGATCGATAAAAATTAAATTCATATCATAATGGTGGGGCTTCGATATTTTTCCGGGAGTACGACTGATATACCCTTCGGTATAAATTGCATTTCCCTCTTTTGGCTGTTGACGGGTTAAATTGGTTCCCGGATCGGGGACACTGAGTCCCGATGAAGGTTCAAGATATTGTGCTTGGGCATACTCACTGAAATGCATTTCTGCCCTGTCGTGCCAGCCCAATGCATCGGCAGTGCTGGCACCCCGCCAGCCATTAAGTCTTATGCGCCAAGCAATAGAACCATGCAAATAAGATGGTTCTTCCCAGATCGCATCAGAAGCAACACTCAGCGCACTACCGACGGTATTGATGTAAGGATCAGGTGTGTGGATTTGAACGCGGTCTGCAATTACTTTCCGTCGCAGTTCAGCTTTATCAAAGTAATCATTCAATAGATGGTATTCAGGCAGTTGAAAAGAATCTGGTTTCGCGATTATTAAATATTGATCGACTCCTGATTTCAAAACAAATTTTCCTGTTAGCGCAGGACATGTGGTTGATTCAGATGCATAGAAATCGTTCGGAGATACTTGACTCCCAGCATCCGATATTTTGACCAAGCTCCCAGATGGGAAAACACCAATTAGCTTCTTTTTGCTTTTCAAACGGGTCGCTTCAAGTTCTTCTTTGGTTGGCTTGTAGTTATTTTCATAACGCTCAGCCTCCGTCATATCGCGGCCGGAGCCATAAGAAACAGTGAATGAATTTCCAGAGATAGTAAATTCGTTATCAGCACAATATTCAGGTTTCAGATAAAAAGATGATTCAGGATCGATGCCCAAATCACCGTCGCGTGAAAATGTCTTCCCGGTGACACCGCCGAAAGCAAAAAATACAGAGGTCGAATCAGGAATCTTGTTAGATGAAAATTTTAAGATCATTCCTTCGGCATCAGCCAATGCCAACACAGTAACTTGCAGATTTCCATCTCCTAACATCGGGTCGGCGATAGTGTAAATCATAGATCCCGGACGATATCGTGCTATAATATTTCCAGCATCAATCAGCCATCGGGAACCATTGGTATTCATCAATCCGAATCGCAGATTTCCGCCCATTCCCGGAAGATACATTGCAAATTCAGGTAAGTCCCCGGCTTCCACACGAAAAGCCGTATTCGAACCATACAATGCCCGATTAAACCGATGTGTTCCGTTGGTAATTACAAAATCAGAACTATCTGGGTGATAGCGCAATGGACGCGAACTATATTTTGAACCTGGGTTCCGGGCTTGTAAAAGATGAGAGGTCAATAATACAGCAAAAATCAAGAACAGTGATTTCATTATAGCACCTTTTATTGCTTAGACCGATGATATCTTAGATATTAGGAATACCTATCTAATAATTCGTCAACTATTCTTATAAATCGATCCGCCTTGTAACACACCAACGAAATTGTTTTCTATTTGAGAACCAAAATCCTGATCAAATAAAACCAACTGACAATTATTTCTTGTATCCGATCCAGGAAAGTTTCCTCCACAGATACTCCAACGGACCGTATTTGAAGTTCTTGAGCCAGACATGAGAAATAATAAGTTGACTGGCAAGCGCAGCGAGTGCATAAAAAAGGGACATTGTTGTTCCTAAGTAACGATAAAGTCCAAGCCCTACTCCATGAAAAGCAAAAACTCCCATTACACTCATGAATACATAATTGGTAAGGCTCATTTTCCCAAATGGAGCAAGCACTTTTAAGACTGAATTCACGGATTTAAACTTCCAAACTATACAGAAAAGCGACACCCACATAAACGCTTGTGCCAGGTTGCTATATGCTTCGAGAATAAGACGTAACTGACGACGAAAACTCTCTGAATCGACCGTCCACACCTTGAGGTGTTCCCTGGCTTCATGTAATGGAAGAAAAATAAATAATGAAATGACAAAAATTATCGCATAGAATTTGAAAGACGCCGGCGTAAAGATTTTTCTTCTTGCGGCCAACATGCCTAATATAAAGAGTCCTGGCGTTTGGAGTAAACGACCATGTTCCCATGACCAGATTGGCATCGCTTTCCATCCGAATTGAAGATTCCCCTTTATCAACTCCAGGAGTGATTCTTGCTGCATTAAAGGATAAAGTGGACGCCAATATCCACTCGGTGGATTAAAAAAGAGAGAGACTTCCGGATTGTTTAAACTGATATATAAGCGAACCATGTAGAACGGTTCTATCAAAAGAAAAGCGGCAAAAATCACGAGTACCCAATCGGGCCATTTTCTTGAAACAATAAGAAACACCGATAATAATGCGTAAATGGCGAGAATATCTGCCGAATAGACGAGCATATGAAGAAACCCGAATCCTAGCAGAATGAACATACGCCATAGAAATCGCGGAGTGAAGTCGCTTCCTTTTTCAATGCGATTTTGGTATTGTAACCAAAAACTGAAACCGAACATAAGCGCAAATATGACATAGGCTTTTGATTGGAAAAGGAAGGAACATGCGTCCATTACAATTTTATCAGTCTGTTCTGAAAAAGGTCCAATGAGTTCAGTTCCTCTGACAAACAATTGAAAATGCTCTAATGAATGCAAAAAGAGAATTCCCATAAGTCCGAAACCTCGTAAGGCATCTGCTAATATTATTCGGTTTGATGGAGTGGGGGGAGAAATTATGTCATCCATATTTACAAATTCTTCCGATTTTGATAGTACGTATTATTCATCGATAAGCTGTAGAACAATGTAGAGTGAACAAAGTAACACATACGCAACTTTAGATGTCTCGAATCAAACAACTCAATATATTTCTATGATTTAAAAATAGTATCAGAAAAAGAAACAACAAACAACAGAAAGATAAGAGTAAACATTTTTGGATAAACTTATTTTGATATATATGGTTCACGTCTACGAGTGTACTCGCTGCAGAGAAGTATCAAAGAACGTCACTCCTTTTTCGACCGCCGAACGAATAAGCGAGATCATTTCTTTTCTGTCGGGATATGGTGGAAACGAAAAATTCATTCCCATGCACCCAAGCCCTAACGCCGAAACTTCTAAACCGTTTGTTCCAAGTTTTCGCTTTTGCATTGGTGTACCTTTATAGATTGAACGTATATCAAGTTAAATATTACAGTACAAATATACAGAAAGAATATTCTGTAGGACGTATACAAAAGGCGGGATTACGGATACGTTTTGCGCATACTGTCTTGCAATCAACATCGGCATTTCTGTGTTTTTACTGGAAATCGCTGAAAGGAGCTCCAAATATCCAATATTAATTCCTAGAAATTTTATCTAGCGGCATTTCTACGACATAATGCATTGTTGAGAGTAGAGAGAAGTACGTGCCCCCGCTACTAAAGATTGAAGAACTAAGATCGAAGATTGAAGATTTTAGAATGAAGAACAATACTGACCACGGTTCATCCGTGGTTTTTTGTTTTTCCGGCGATTGGAGATTGTTCGATTGTGGGTTCTGTGCCGAAGGTTCATGCGCCTCTGGCGCAGAATCCCCCCGCTACTTAGAATTTCAGATTGAAGATTTAAGGATGTAGATTGAAGAACGATATAAAAGCACCGGCTTGCCCGCCGGATTGTCTGGCGGGATCCTCCGGGATTTTTATTTTCATAATGCTTGGATGAAGAACCACGTTCGCCTCTCTCGCCGAAACGCAGTGTAGGCGGAGATCCCCCCCCCTACGCACTGTAAGGAAAATCCCATTGATCTATAAATCAATGGGATTTTTCGTATACAGTACTGCACTCTCTCCCGATGTTTATCAGGATAGCTTTTATGCCTATCAACGAAGCAAGATGAGCTTTTTCACTTCCTTGTAATTGTCGGCTTGCAGGCAATAAAAATAAACACCGCTCGGTATCTGTGATGCTCCCCATGTTACTTGATATTTTCCTGCAAACTTTTCCTCGTTTACCAAAGTAGTAATTTCCCGTCCGAGTAAATCAAATACTCTGATGCTTACATGGCCGCTTTTTGAAAGTGCATAACCGATTACTGTTGTCGGATTAAACGGATTGGGATAGTTCTGATATAATTGAGCACTCGCAGGAACGGCAGCTTGGTGAGTGTTGACGCCCGTCGTTCGCTGAAATGTTTCCCAATGTTTAATAAGCGACATGCTTGCATGCATATCGGCATAACCAAATGTGTGAATGGCGGTGGGACTTAATCTGATATCGGGAAATGTATTGATGATACCTTTTGCTGCAAGCGAATCGACGAACGGTATACTCCTTAATAAATTTCCAACACTGAGATCGGTCGAGTAACCGGCATGAATATGAAACCGGATCGATCTGATACTATCAAGTTTCTCGGGACTTGCCGACATCAGGATGTTCAATACACTAAACTGCAGCATATAGTTGACATCCCTCGGCAGACCGAACATTGCGCCAAAAAGCTGATCCGATACCGCACCAAGCCACGTCATATCAATTCCACCGCTGAGATTCACCAGATTGCGCCACATGAGTGTACCATCATAACTGCCGACAGAACAAAAATATTGTGGATTGCGGAGAGCAAGAACGGTGGATGCAAATCCGCCGAGTGAAAATCCATCAATCCCGCGGTGTCCGCGATCCGGAATTGTTCTGAAACTCGAATCGATATGCGGAATAAGATCCCGGGTAAAATAATCTTCAAAACGCCCAGTACCGATCCCTGGGCTCGTTGTGAGTTCCGGGTGCAACATGTTCACACAGGCATAGACCTGACTGTCATCGCTGCCGGTGCTGGGGCCGACAGCGATGGTTTTTCCGATATAGCCTTTATCAATAAGTGAATCCAACACATTCTTTAATGTATTCCCGTTACGTCCCGATCTGGTCCCATCGAACCATTCGGATTCGTGCTGCCTTAGAAAATAAACAACCGGGTAACGATCACTGCTCGCATCATAATTTGCCGGAAGATAAATGTAATATGATTTATTGATACCGAGTGCGCTTGAGTGGAACGTGTGAATTTCAACCCGACCGACAGATTGTCCATACACCGGAATAATGAAGCTCAATAAAAAGATGACGATTGCAACGATTTCCTTTGCCACAATGCCTCCAAATGTTAGATTATTTTGAAGAAATGAGAAGAACATAGATTTTCCCTCATTTTCGCACCTGCAATAAATAGAAATCAAACGACACAATCGTCCTGAAATGTATATCAAGTCATATTTGCCACTCAAACGAAGAAATCTTTGGTTTTGGAGAATGGAGAGTGAAAATATTTACATATAGGTGAAATCATATTTTTAAGTTGACCGCTACACCATTCCTCACAAATGGAGGTCGATTTGTGTTATCATAGCATTCAATCCTTTTTTTACATAAAATCGCTGATTGGAGCATCAACAATGAGGCTGACTTCGGATAAGTTCTTCCCCCCGCTCCTGAGGATTTTAGATTGAAGATTTAAGAATGAAGATTGTTGAGTGATCCGCCGAAGGCAGAGAACGAAATCCGCCATGCTGTTTGGCGGAAAGATTTGGTTTAATAAATCCTCCAGAGGATTTGGGGGATTTTGTATTTTGTGTTGGAATAATTTACAGCACCGCGAACTCGATCCTGCCGATCAGTTGGCCACCATTCTTTACCATTTTTCACGACAAACAGCTCAAAACAGACCTTGGTAGATTACGTGATGTGTACACTTGACTTTGACCACATTCAACTTTAACGTTTAAGTATTAGCTTTTTACAACATTTATTATTACGCCTCATATTGGTATGAAGGTGAATCTCTACGCGGACCATAAATCGCCACCGGAGTATTATAGTTTAAACAGGAGGAGAATAACCATGTTTTCAAAAATCAGCCAACTGCTCATGAAACAGTTTACTGTGTGTCCTCGAACCGGAAAAATAACCGGACTTAACAAAGGAACAAGAAAAGCTAAATGGCTTTGGGTTGTTCTTGGCCTGGCCTCGGTTATTTGGGTTCTCATCCGGGTTGTACCCAAGCCCAGCCGTGCGACATATCCCTGCCAAAAGGTTGCACAACCACTCGCCACCGGCTTTATTGTCTGGTTGTTGGGACTTATCGGTTCCTCATTGATTCTACAACGAACTCGTAACCTGTTTCAAAGTCAACGGTATGTGGTGGGAGCGATCAGTTTAGCAGCAGCGATTCTGCTGAGCGTTCTTACCTTGAGCGATACACCCGGTATTGCGGGGACAGCTGCAACCTTTGTCCCCACCGATTCTGCGAACACTCCTGCGGGTACTGCAAAAGGGATTAAACCCGGACGCGTCGTGTGGGTATACGACAGTCTGCTCTGTGATCGCGGCAGTACCACTGGCTGGTGGTGGGAAGATAAACGCACCGATCCGGTGGAAGCCCAGCATATGATGGATCAAGCGCTCCTCAATCTTACGGGTATTAACGATCCGGTCAAGTCCTGGGATTCTCTCTTCAAGTATTTTAATAAAACGCGTTACAACCAAAACGATGTGGGCTATAAGGCAGGAGACAAGATCGCCATCAAGGTCAACAACATCTTCTCCCGTTTCTACCAATGGACCGACAGCCAGGATGGCCGGCCCTGTCCGCAAATGCTTCATGCTATGCTCTGGCAGCTGGTAAATAAGGGCGGCATACCGGAAGCAGATATCGCCATCTATGACTGCAACTTTTATCATGGCGACCCGGTCTACAAATACTGCCATGCGGACTTTCCCGGCGTGCGCTGGGCTGAAGGTGACGCCACAGATCGCGTGGATGGACATAATTATGAAAACGGCCCCGGAAGCGAACCGGGTATCAGGGAAAAGGTTGTTCCCGATACCAACTGTCGGGTCTATTATGGCGATCCGAACCTCGTTTCAGGCAGCGGCAAGGTCTGCCTGCCCACGGTGGTATCAAGAGCCAAGTATCTCATAAACATATGTCTGCCGCGCTACCATGAACTGGCAGGCGTTACACTCTGCGCCAAGAACTTCTTCGGTTCAGTCTGGCATCCCAATCCACCACCGGGGAACGCTTATTATTACCACGGGTGGTGTCCGTTCTTTATGCACAAGACGGTCGCCTCCCTCAATTTCACTGCTGACCTTCCCATGCGCCCCATGGGAACTTACAATGCCCTGGTTGATCTTATGGGACATAAAGACCTGGGCGGCAAGACTTTTCTGTTTATTGGTGAAAGTATTCGCCCGAAGTACTGGTCGGCTCCACCCTTCAAAGGCCGGCAAGCCTCGAGTTTGTTCATGAGTCAGGATTTCGTCGCCATTGAGTCGGTCATGCTGGACTTTTTACGGTCTGCGGGAGTCGTGCCCGCAGGCACACCCGACAATTATCTCCACGAAGCAGCCCAAGCCAACCATCCGCCTTCAGGCACGGTTTACGATCCGGAAAACGATGGCATCCCGCTGCAAAGTCTGGGAGTACACGAGCACTGGAACAATTCTACAGATAAACAGTACAGCCGCAATCTGGGAACCGGAAATGGTATTGAACTCATTCAACTAATAAATACTACCCCAACGACCGTTGAGCATCGCGGTAGTGATATCCCGAACACATTTTCACTTTTTACGAATTATCCCAATCCCTTTAATCCGAGTACAAAAATCCGATACGCAATTCCACAAAACAGTTATATTACGTTGAAAGTGTTCGACCTGCGCGGCAGGGAAATCGCAACTCTGGTAAACGAAAAAAAGGCTCCCGGCAATTATGAAGTGACTTTTAACGCGGGCAATCTCACAAGTGGAATTTATTTTTATCAGCTGAGGACAGAAAATTATATTCAAACAAAGAAGATGATATTATTGCAATAAAAAAATATCCCCGTCGTGACCGCTCGTGACCGTCACTCTCCAAGTTTGAACAGGGTAAGTGACGGTCACGACACTCAGCGGTGGGTCTCTTTGGAAGACTCCATCAGTGCGCTTGTGTCGTCGAAGGGCCTCAGGACAAACCTGTACGAGTACTTTGCCGGTTGGATGAGGTACTCGGGATGCGTTCTGGCGCCCCACGAGTTGTCGCCTCCCACTCCCATCTGCTTGAGGTCCAGATTCCAGGTAACAAAATCACGCTTCACGAGGTCCGTCGGATGCATCGTGCCGCGCGCCTTCTGTGTCAGATCCCCGGAAGTATAGAAGAGAGTTGATGAGCTGAGCAGCGGCTCGCCGATCGCCATAAGACCTACCCCCTTTGCATTGCTCAGAGCGATCCAGCGGATATCGGTCCGTGTTCCGTTCTCCTGCGGGCTGACATAGTTCGTGTACATCTCATCCACATTGAGCGTGTACAAATCCACGAACGCCGCCGTTTTCCGGTCGCAGTAGTTCTCCTGCGGTCCACGACCATAAAATTTCACATGCGAGAACTCCTTAGGCATCTGCAGATTCATCCCGAACCGTGGTAGCTCGGGAAGCTCCATTGTTCCCGGGGTGAACGTGTTATCAACACGGACATCGCCATTTCCGTAAACCGTATACACCGTCAAGTATTTCGACTGCACCGCCTTCAGGAACATCTCCACTCGGACGGTGGCCGTCGATGCATTCGCAGGTTCCGATTGTTCCAACACGACAGACACTGAATCCCGATCCTCTCCCGCAAGCTTCCAGATGCCGCAGCGCTCCGGCATTCCATTTCCGAAATCGTTGTCCGTCGGCGCACGCCAGAAATCCGGTACCGGTCCGCGCGTCACAAGATCGGAACCATTGTAAACGTAGCGTTCCATGAGTCCGCTGGTTGTGCTGAAATCCACTTCGAAGTCCTTTCCCCTCATTGCGATCACGCCGGCATATTGCTTCACATGCACCGCGGGAAGGCTGGCAGGGTCGAGCTTCCTGGAGGGTGCTGCGATCTGGACAGGAAGCTGCTCGGCTGCGACCTCAAATCCCCGTGGCGCCCATGAAGTTTCGCCCTTCAGTGTGAAGTGCAGCGTCAACCAGTACTCTCGCCCCGGTTTTGCGGCTGGCAGGGAAAGCGGCAGGGAAAGCGCCGTGTCCTTCCGCGGAGCGAGCTCAAGGTACCCGATGGACCCGTGCTGTACTGACCGGTCGTCTTCCTTGAGGTCCCACGCCAGAACGAACTCGTTGAGGTTCGTGAAAAAGTATTTGTTGATGATCTTGACCTGCCCTTTCAGAAGATCGACAGGTTGAACACCGATATTCTGATACACCTTCTTCACTTCAATCGTTTTTGGTGTGATGGTCCGGTCCGGCTGAACAAGGCCATTGATACAGAAGTTGCCATCGGTCTTGGGCTCGTGAAAATCCCCGCCGTAGGCAAAAAACTCTCTTCCATCGCTCGTCTTCTGCAGGATTCCCTGATCGACCCAGTCCCAGATACAGCCACCCTGCAGCTGGTCGTGGGATTCGATGATGTCCCAGTAGTCCTGCAGGTTTCCCGTGGAGTTTCCCATCGAGTGGGCATACTCGCACATGATCAGGGGCCGATAACGTTTTTCTGAAGCGTAGTCCAGAAGAATCTTGAACGAGGGGTACATCGGGCAAAATATATCCGTGTGCGGCTTCATCCTCGCCACGTGATACTGCACAGGCCTTGACGGATCGCGCATGTGCATCCAGGCACTCACGATCTCGAAGTTGGTGCCGTCTCCTGCTTCGTTTCCCATCGACCACGTGATGATGGAGGGATGATTTTTATCCCGTTCGAGCATCCTCTCGTTTCGTTCGAGATGGGCCTTAAGCCACTCGGGTTTGTTCCCGAGGGTTTTGCGGGGTTCGTACGTCATGCCATGAGATTCGATGTTGGCCTCATCGATGACGTACAGGCCGTATTCGTCGCACAGCTCGTACCATTTCGGGTCATTGGGATAGTGACTGGTGCGTACCGTGTTGATATTGGATTGTTTCATCAATCGGATATCCTGCAGCATCGATTCTTCGGTCACATAATGGCCCGTCCGCGGATCATGTTCATGCCGATTCACGCCCTTCACCATGATGGGCTGTCCGTTCATGAGGAGATGCCCATTTTTGAGCTCCGATTTTCGAACGCCAACCCGGGCGCTTTCATATTCTATGGTATTGCCGGCACTGTCGCGGAGACAGAAAACAAGGGTGTACAACGAGGGGTGCTCTGCCGACCATTTTCTGGGATTGACGATGTGCGCATTCATCTTCAGCACGCTTTCAGCACCCGGAAAGAGAAGACTCGTGCTGTCCTGGCCGGTTGCCGAAGGTTGAAGCGGATGTCCCTTCTCGTCAACCAGCGTCATCTCCACCCGGCAATTTGGAAAAGGATGGTCTCCGTAATTCCGGACGTTCACAAGGACATCGAGGTCCGCATCAACGAGGCGATCGTCGAGGTTGGTCCGGATTTCAAAATCACGAATATGTACCTTGGGAGTGAACATCAGGTAGACATTGCGGAATATTCCGCTCAGGCGGAAGAAGTCCTGATCTTCGAGGTACGATCCATCGCACCAGCGGAACACCTGGACGGCAAGGATATTCTTCCCGTCGCGGAGGAACTTTGTGATATCGAATTCGGCGGGCAGCCTGCTATCCTCACTGTATCCGACGAACTGGCCATTCAACCAGACATAGCACGCGGACTCGATCCCATCGAAGACGAGAAACGTTTCTTTGTCCCGCCATCCCTGGCCGGCCTGGAACTCCGTACGGTAGGAACCCACGGGGTCAAAATCCCGATCCACGAACGGCGGATTCGGCGTGAACGGGTACTGGATGTTGACATAGATTGGCACATCATATCCCTCCAGCTGCCAGTTTCCCGGCACGGTGATATCCTTCCAGGCACTGACGTCATAGTCGGTCTTGAAGAAATCCATCGGCCGGTCGGCAGGTTTCTTCACCCATTGAAATTTCCACTGACCGTTCAGAGACTCGAACGAGGACGAGTGAAAGCGTTCGGCACGGAGCGCCTCGTCAAAGGATGAATACGGCATCAGCGTCGCGTGCATGGGTTCCCGGTTGATTCCGTTGACCGCCGGGTTTTCCCATTCGACGGGAACAGGTGTCTGCGCAAGAAGAGAACAGGACATCAGAACGATTGCGGCAAAAACGAATGTGCGCATCATAGTCAGGTTTCCTTGGATATGAGTGAAGCTGATATAAAGTTGCAAAACCTCAAAGAGAGGTGGATGTTCACCTCTTAATGTTCACGTCATGAGCTTCCATCCTGGAGAAAGGGATTTCAATCGTCGCGCGTTGCTTCACCATTGTTCTTCCTTATTGATGGATCCTGGATTATTTCCTCTTCCTTAATCTATTGCCACTACTAAAATTAATATTGAAAAGAAATTCGTAGTGCTTTAGTTCTTGGTTCGTGCTTTAATGAATGAACTACGCACTAATCAACCACGAACAACGAACATTTTCACAATTATTTTACGGCCACATCCCAGACTTTAGCGCGCCGTGATTTTCCCGCCGGACCATGAACCCAAAGTACGACTACATATTGCCCGGCTTCTTTGTATTGATGAATCGGATTTTGTTCTTCGGAAGTTGATCCATCGCCAAAATCCCACTTCCAGGAATCAATCTTCCCCTCGGATTGATCAATAAAAGCGACCATGCGCCGGTTCATATCGAATACCGAAAAAGTCCATTGAGCATCGATTGGCTTTTTGAACCGCTCTTCCAGCGGCATCAATTTAAATGGTAAGGCGAATGAAGCGTTTCCATACATCTTATGCTCTTTGGAAAGATTCCAGAATCCATTGTTGCTTTCCTTGTTGACATCGTCGTAATCAATAATTGCCCAGCACAAGCCAATATTTTTATTTTCAGTGAGAATGGATTTCACTGCACGCGACGGATCGTTTCCGGCATAATCGAACGGTGTTATCCAAAACTCCAGAACCAATTTTCCGGATTCACCGGGTTTAAAATTGTACCGACAAACAGAGTTCGCGTACGGCAATTCTTTTATCCATGGCTGGCTTCCCCACACCAACGCCCAATCCTTTCCTTCTGCCGGGGTAAAAATGTGATAATTTTGCGCATGAACACCGTGAAAAGAAAAGTACGCGTCCATACCGCTCAAGTCTTTATTGGGATGAAAACGATCGATGAATGGTCCACCCGATTGATCACCATCTACCACCAGTTCGAAAATATCGTTGTGCAGACCGGGCAGCGCAAAATCCCAATAATCATCATACGCTTCATATAAAAAATAGAGGCGGTCCATTCCTTTCACCCAGCCGACTTTCACTTTGACATCGAGACTTTTTGGATCCGCCTTGTCATGTTTGCCGCTGTCATCCCATAACTGATCCATCCCAACCGTATAACTTTCCGGAACGATGCCCCAATCATCACTCTTTCCATCTATGCGCGGAATTTGATCAGCGGGGAACTGAAAAACTTTATAACTGCGTTTTTCCTGTGCCCAGGAATTTTGTATGACCAGGAGAAAAAATATAAAATAAATAAGCTGCCTGACGTTCATTTTATTTTCCCGTTTTCAGTTGCAGTGAACTCTCGTTTATTCCCATTGGATAATTCTGCATCAACTTGATGATTTCGGAACCGGCCAGCATTACAGGACCATATCCGTGTGCTGCGAACACATTGACAGGACGATGGTAATAGAATGCCGGATCAAAGCCCATTCCTGTTCCGACGCAGGTACCTTCAATCTGTCCTTTGCTGTTCACTTTGGTCGCGACCGCATTCCAGCCCAAAATTGCGACCGGGACATAAGCCATCGGATCAATGAAACCGTTATTGATTGCCCTGGCAATCGAATAGGTATAAATCGTTGTCGCCGATGTTTCCAGATACGTATCGCTGCGATCCAACAACTGGTGCCAAAAACCTGTACCGTCCTGGACTTGAGCCAGCCCTTTTACGTGCGCTTGCAATTTCTTGAGCACTCCCTGGTAACCGGGATGGGTTTTTGGCAGCACATCCAGCAATTCCACCATTGCCAAGACCACCCAGCCGTTGGCACGTCCCCAGAAGTATTCCGGATGAACCGACATCCCCTGCACCCAGCCATGGATATACAGGCCTTTCTGTTCATTAAACATTCGCTGTGAATATTGCAGCACCTGCTTCACTGCGTCGTCATAATACGTGTTGTCGCCCGTCAGTTTGCCCATCTGAGCCAACGCGGGGACACTCATAAACAAATCATCCGTCCACAACGTATTGGGATGCGGCCGGTTGCGCGCTAATGTTCCATCCGGCAGGCGATACTGTTTGTTACGGATGAAATCTATGAAGTTATCAATGACCGGACGCAATGCCTTTGCCTCTACCTCATTGCCGGCTTGACTGGCTTTGATCATAGCGGCACACATTGCTCCGGCATCATCAAGCGCACCGGGATGCAGCACCGAATGAACTATCGAACTTCTCTCCGCATCCATCTCCGGATGGTTGCGGTAGAACTCCGCCAACTCAGCAATGAACAGCAACCGTTTGGTTGCATATTCTGCATAGTGCTTTTCACCGGTCACCTGGCTTGCCAGCATCATACCGGCATACGCCACACCCCATTCGTAACTGATCAAACGAAAATCAGCTTTAGCAAACGCAGCATCCTTGTTGAGTTTGGAAAAATCAGTGATTTCCTGTTTGGTGTTTTTATCAATCACTTTCGCCGGAGTCACCTGATGAAGGTAGTTATAAACTTTATTCAATACCGCTTTTATGCTGTCAATAGCCGGTGCACCGTAAGGTGTTGGATATTCCGGCTGCAGCAGATACAACGGTGTGGTTACATCGTTGACTGGTCTGTTTTGAGTCTGTGCGTTCAACACTCCTGGAAAAATGATAGCCAAAAGTACCACGCATAATATTTTACCGGATATCTTCATATTTCCTCGTTTAGGTATTCGATTAATTCTTTTTGTTTTCAGGAACATCAATTGCCTGATCACGATTCGGATGAGCCGCCTCTCCTTTGAAACCTTCAATTCTCAGGTCGGTGACATCATGTGCTTTAATGGCATTGGTAAAATAATCAGGAATGTTGTCGCCCCAGCTTACACGGCAATCCTTTAACATCACCTGATCGCTGAAACGAATATACATACCGGGGTTGTCATGCGGCTCAATGCCTTCATACACTTTTGTCGGGCGATTGTCAAAAAGATTGCCGGGATAGTTTGTCCATCGATTCAGGGTAACTTTTACATTTTCAAAACGGACATTCTTAATCCGGCTTTCTTTGGTGCCGTTGATCCGCACGCTGTTTTCCGATGTTCCGGTAACATTCTCGACGAGAATATTATGAATGGTTCCAACTTTTGTCTCCGGTGTTCTGGGAATAGCTGTAAAGGAAATCGCTTCTCCCCGCCCCCACCAGGGGGCGGAATGGTAACGCGACTTAAACGTGATATCCCGGAATACAATATTGTACACATCGCCTTCATCCCGAAGCTGAATGGTTAAACCCCTGCAGCTTGTTTTAATTTCGCAGCGTTCGAATACGACGTTATAAATATCCTGCGTGGTTTCGGTACCAATCTTCACTCCGGAATCCTGCGTTTCCAATATGCAGTCGTGTACATTGATGTTTGCAGAAGGGCCGAACTCTTCTTTCTGCCGGGTTGCTTTTACCACTATCGCATCGTCACCACAACTGATCTCGCAATTTCGTATTTCCACATTCCGGCAATGGTCCGGATCAATGCCGTCGCAATTGGGCACATCCAGGTTGTTGTGAATTTTGATGCCGTCGATCAAAACATTCTCGCAGCCCAGCATGTGCAGACTCCATATGGGCGCTTTGTTGATGGTGATATTCAATACCTTCAAGTCAGTGCATTTAGTGAGGATGAACAACTTGGGGCGCCATTCTTTAAATATCCACCACTCGTCAGTTTTATCGTAATGCGTCATAAACTCCAGCGCCCTGCCGTTGATACTCCCGGTGCCGGAAATGGTCAATTCATTGGCTCCGTTGGCGATAACAGCTGCTTCGCCGGAGTAATCATCCTTATTGGTGCTTACGAATAATTCGGCATCGCCCTGTAAATGAAAATCAATGCCGCTTTTAAGTTCCAGTGTTCCAATCAAATATTTGCGTCCGGCAGGAACAAACACTTGCGCCCCATTGCCGGTTTTTGCAGCATCATTTATCGCTTTTTGAATGGCATCGGTATCCAATGTTTTGCCGTCTCCGACAGCTCCATATTGCAGCACATTGAAAACAGGGACCGGGGATTGGTTGTTCTGTCCTATTAAAAATGATGGTGTAAACAGAAACAGAACAAGAAAGAAGATCATGGACTGTTTGATTCTCGAAGTACTGGGATGAAATGTTTCAATTCTTCTACACATATTTTATTCCTCTTTTAATCCTTCAGTTTATTTCAATCGATACACTTTAAAATCATCCACTTCTTGATGCGACTCCACGGTTCGAAAACCGAAATACCCTTCCGTCAATGGTTCATCATCCGTAAACGAAAAATATTGTTCGCCATCGACGAAGACCTTTGTCGTTCCGTTGTGGACGAGGAGTTGAATCAAGTATGTTTTATTTGGCTGAAGCAGGTGTTGTTTATCCTGCAAATCATTCAGCAGGGTACGCTCACCGTTGCCCCGATATTTCCGAAAACGTGTGGTCGTATTACTGTTGCCGCCAATGCCCGCATAATAAAGGCGCAGTGAATCATATTCCGATAAAGACCCGCGGCGTGTAAACAAATTCTCCTGCCGGGGATCGGCTGCCATCCAAAATTGGTTGAAGTCTGATACGCGGTCATTATGCCCGTTGTTCATGATGAGTTTTCGATGATACTCTATCAAAATATTTCCCGAAAGTTTTTCATGAAACCAAACTGTTGCGCCTTGAGCGACATCGATAATTAATTTTCCATTTTCAGCAGCAACCTTTGAGAATGGGGAGTCGGGCGTTTCCACGACCCAGTTTTTCATAGCCTGATCAAAATTATCCTGATAAAGCAGTTCACCTTTTTGATACTGCCCAATTGAACCGGTGTCATTTTTGATTTGAGGTTCTTTCACATTCTGGAATCGCGGATTGTCTTCGGGAAGCTGGTCTCCAACCAGCTCCAGCAATTCAATTGCATTCAAACACCACTGCGCCGTATTGTTGGTGGAAGCTCCCCGCACTTCATACACCGGCTGCAAGCTTTGAATTCCTTCAAATTTTTGCAGAGTGAAATCGGGATAGTATCTTGCCCGGGGATTAAGAAATTCATCCCAGGCTCTTGCCGCATACGCTGTGTCGCCGGTTATGTTGGCGTAATAAGCGGGAAGACGTGCATACCAGGAGCCGGGATTCCCCAATTCCACCGCTTTGCCGAATTCTTTTTGAATTTCTTCTTTTGGAGCCGCATATATTCTGCAGAATTGCATCCAAAGTTTGTCCCATTTTTTATTTTTAAGAAGATGACTCAATTCGAAAGCCACTTCCGGTCCTCCCATCAATACAGACAGGTGGGCAGAACCAATATCATTTTCATCGAGACGATACAATTTGTAGGTTGCCGGATCGTATCCAAAGGCGGCGTTCTTCCCGGAGAAAAATCCATAAGGCATTTCATACAAACTGTTCACCCCCGCCATTATTCTGTCGCGATAGCGTGTATCGCCGCTCCGTTCCCATTCCGTCATCCAGTTGCCAACCAACGCGAGCCAATCGGGACCAACTCGGGCATGTGTAGGGTATTTACTTTTTTCCATGATTAAACGCAGCGGGTCAAACTTCCCTATTCCCTCATTGGAAGCATCCACAGAAGCGCGCATCAAATCTCCGGTGCGTTCATCCGTCGTTAAGTAATAATAGAAACGACCGAGAGCTGCCTGTGAAATACGAACCTCTTTGGCGCCGCAGCCCCAATGAATAACATTGTGGCGAGAGCCCAATCCTTTAAAGCGTCCCATGTGGTAGACATCTACTTCGCCGGTATGCCGTGTCATCGCTTCAGCCATACGGAATATATCCTCATTCCCTGATCGCAAATAGCTGTACCACAACCACAAGTTGGGCATCAATTCCGTGTTGTCCCAGGCAAAACCTCCCATATCATATTTCCAGGTGTGCCTTTGGGGATCATACGTATGTTGTATATCTCCGTAATTCCAGAATCCGTACCAATGCCGCTGCTCCACTTCCAATTGGTAGTATTTAAATGCTTTGTCGAGTTGATTTTCTATCCAGCGCTTTCCTTTTTTGCTCTGGTCGGGGAGACTCCAGGCGCCGAAAACCGAAATGCGGTGAAGGTATTCCGGGGAAGCAGTAAGCAAAGGCGGCTCTTGAGTTTGCTTCACGATGTTGTTCAACGTTTCATAAGACGGCACATTGCTCGAAGCGTACAACAGCATTTCGGATGTGCGCCCTACCCCTGTTGCGGTGCTGAATCCCGGTTGAACATCTTCGTAACTGGCGTCGAGATTATGTCCCAAGGCAACTGTGTCATAATGGCGCATGTCCATCGCTTCAGCTTCCGGTGACCAAAGCCATGCTTTAAGTTGTGCGGTATCTGTTTTAACATTTCGGATTTCCAGCGCCGAAGGAAACGATTGCCAGAAATGACGAACGCAGAGCGCCAATCCACCCGATACATCGCCGACAAACGCCATACCATCGGAACGTTTGCCGTATCCGGCATCAATCCATGTGCTTTTATCATTCGTTCTTTTTTGCACCCGGAAACCATCGGCATTCAATTGCTGTAATTTAAAATCGTTCCAGCTAGCCCAGTGGTTTATAAGGAATTGTTGATTTTCTGAGAAGGTTTTGCGCTCGGCAATACGCCCGCCGCTCAGTTGCTTGGTATAGAGATCTTCGCGACGGTCAAGCGGAAACCGTCCGTTGAGCGGCTGGCTAGGTTCATCCCACAATCCGCCGTTTTCTCCGGAAAAGCGAACATTCCTGTTGTACAACTGCTCATCCATCGGAATATCAAACACCACGCCTAAACCACGGATAAAATCCTTTTCCTGATCGCCATCATAAATAATCGTATGTACTAAACGTACCGATTGCTGGCCCGCGTAAAAATAAAGCCGGACAATGAATGGCAACCAGGTTCTGTTTCCTGATTCCGATAGGTGCGTGCCTTCAACTTTAATAACTGCTCTCACCGGTCCGCTTTGTTCAATCTTCACATTTTCAATATTACCGGCGAACATTTCTTTGGCTGGTTGGTCACCAACATCCCGGTTTGGGCCGTTCTGCAGAATGCAAACCAATCGTCCGCCTGTGGAAATCTCTTTTCCATTCATTTTAAGGAAACGAATGAGCTGTTTATCGTGCTTTGGAATATCGCATTGCAAAACGCCGGTATTCACGAGCACATCATCACCGGTTTCAATTAACTCAACCTTTGTTTTTATCGCATCATGGTGAGCTGTTTTTACACGTTCAAGTTGAAAAGTCGCTCCGGAATTTGTATCGACCACAGTACTGAAGCCTGCCCATTTTAAGGAACCGTCAGGCCAATATGCCAACGGCCATGACTGTACAGGCATTGCTTGTCCTTGCGCATTTTTCAACGAAAAAATTGTTGACGGCTTTATCGTTCCTTCCGGCAGCGGAACACCCCAACTTACTCCAGTCGCCATCCCCGGTGATTTTCCGCCAAGCCATGATAACGTAATAGGATCAACTTTTTGCGCAAATAATGAATGTGGGAAAAGAGTTAAAAGGATCAAGAGACACATAAAATCAAAAAACCAGGTTTTCTTTGTAAATATTATATGACTGAGTATTTTTTTCATTTTTTTATTCATATAGTCTCATGTGTTTTATAAAGCAAAAACAAATTGATGCTCACAGGATTAAAACAAGCTGTGAATATTTTTCTAAAACAGACCGGCTTTCGGTAACCATAACCGGCGGAGTAAGTTCAATACTTATTTCAATAGGATCATCCTTTTTGTAAATACTTCTTGTTTATCTTGCATTTGCATTATGGAGCGCACAAAATAAACTCCGCTTGCAAAATTCGATCCGTCAAATGTTACTTTATGAACACCTGCTCTATATCTCCCATGGAATTGGCTGCTCATCATTCTCCCATGGATATCATAGATCGTAATGCTCACCAATGCTTCCTGCGGCAACGCAAATGAAAATGTCGTTTGTGGATTAAACGGATTGGGATAATTTTGATATAACTCAAATTGGGTCGGGAGAGTATTCCTGTTATCAGCAAATTCAACAACGCTCGTTGGTTTAGGCACGATGGTTATCTCATCCAGGTTGCCGAAATCGGAACCTGTTGACGAGAAGCGAATGGTATTATCAAATCCTGCGTTCAAGTTTACTTGAACACTATCCGGCACGTAGTTGGTCCACTGGCTTGTGCTGCGCATGGTCAAACTACGGGATTGACCATTGACCATGAACGACCCTGTTCTGTCGGTGTTTCCTAAAGCATACCTGTAGATAAGCATGAGTTCACCGCCTCCAAATCCAGGCATATTCGTAAACTCCACCGTGCTGTTACTCACATCAAAGTTCGAGAAACCGGTTCCATGAAAACCTAAATTGTTGTTCTCGACAAATACCGTTCCGATTCGCACTGCATCTTCCGCTTGAATTGTAAACGACGTACCGGGAGTGATGCTTAACACTTTTGAAGGAAACGACTCAACATGATTTGTATCTGTAACACTGAGTGTATAAAAATATTTTTTCCATGTCGTCAGGTTTATATCGGTATACGTATTCACGCTTTTATCGATCGCCATGGTTGTGGCGGAGGCCATATCTTCCGTTTCAGAACGATGGATATTCACACGAGAAATATTTCCGAAATTCTGAGACTCCCAAATAAGAAAGATGGATTGAGAATCAAACCGATATGAAATGCCTGCTGGAGTTGCCGGGCGAACGGTGGGAGTGACATTTATGATTTCCGAATACTCGGAATGGTTGCCGTTGAGATCGTACGCTTTCACGGCATAGTAATATGTTGTATCATATTTTACAGTGGTGTCGTTGTAAAATGTTTTATTGCCGACATCAACGGAATCCGTAAACGTGTTGTGAGTTCTCCCGCGATACAGCGTGTACCCCGCCAGATCCGAATCAATGTTTGCATCCCATTCAATCAGAACGGTGTCTCCCGAAAAAGCACCGCGAATATTCATTGGCTTTGATGGCGGCCAGAGACTGTCCGGTATCAACATCCTTTTACCTATAAAAAAGCTTGGATGCGGCGGCTGGTTGTATCCGACATTTTGCCATGCAATGGCTTCCCTGTATTGTCTATCCTGCATCAGCGTGACAAGACGATAGGGCGTTTCACTGGTCGTGGTATACACTCTCAGAGAATTATTGTCGCTGGTCCGCCAAACAACTTCTTCGCGCCAATCACCGAACAGATCTGCCTGGAGCGCGGGATTTGCTTTCGATCCATTATTCGAAGCACAACCGTCTGCCTGCAGCAAGATGGGATTCGAGCCGCCATACTTTTGGATATTTATGTCGTTCAACAATTCTCTTTCCAGATCACCGTCCCACCAGACCACATGATTTGATGAAGGCGGAGCCGATCCCACTTTGACATTCGCTGCACTGCGCAGACCATCTGTACCTCCCCAGCATTCCATTCCGTCTTGTGAATCATCAAGATTCGCGGAGACACCTCTGCCAACATCGCCCGGTCCGGTCCCCCAAATAATCTTACCGGTTTTGCCCTCAAGTAATGCAGATCCAACCTGTGCCTGTTCGTGGATGCCCCAAATTTCAAGTCCAGGCCGGTTCGGATCTATATCCGATACATGCATTGCATCGCCATGTCCCAAACCGGAATTCCAAAGTCCGGTTCCGTCATCATCGACCGCCATTGCGCCGTAAACGATTTCATCCTTCCCATCGCCGTCAAGATCGGCAACACTAAGATTGTGATTGCCCTGCCCGGTATATTCATCATGTTCACCCAATCTCACCGCATTAAAAATCCATCGATTCGTCAGCAGACCATTCCTGTAATCCCATGCCGCAAGTACAGTTCTCCCCTTCGTGTTATCTGAGCTTCTATAATAACCACGGCACATGACAACGCTCGGATGTTCACCGTCAAGATATGCAATACAGGCGAGAAAACGATCCACCCTGTTGCCGTAATTATCTCCCCAAGAGTCGACAGTACCACGCGCAGGTATATACTCTGTTGTGACTAATGCCTTACCGGTTGGACCATCAAAGATCGTGAAATACTCCGGTCCGGTTAATATATAGCCGCTTGAATTTCTGTAATCCGCATTGGCATCGCCAATCACTGTGCCTTTGCCGTCAATTGTTCCATCGGCTGTTTTGCAGGCAACCTCCGCTTTTCCGTCGCCATCCAAATCATAAACCATAAATTGACTATAGTGTGCGCCCGCCCTGATGTTTCGTCCTAAATCGATACGCCAGAGTAAAGTACCATCCATTTTCAGACCGTCAAGATATACATTCCCCGTGTACCCGCTTTGCGAATTATCTTTGGAATTGGATGGATCCCACTTGACGATAAGTTCATATTCACCATCACCGTCGAGATCGGCGGCACTGGCATCATTGGGACTATAACTATAACTCACGCCGTCAGGTGTTTGCCCTCCCGCCGGTCTTTGCAAAGGAACCGTTTTGTAATTCTGATTCCATGGTTTTACTCCTTGTGCTGTTCCCTGCTCAACACCACTTATCACAGGCAGCACAGAATAGTTGTCACTCCCTGTCCCGGAAGGATCAATTAAATTGGTGGAAGTTGATATGGGTACTTCATTGATCTTTATTGTACCGCGATAGACATTGAATGTAACACCTTTGGGATCCGAGGCAAGTAAACGCCAGCTGATATAAACACCGCCATTCTGTAAAACAACGGCGACCGGACTCCGTCCAAGGTTTTCAGGTTGGAATTGCTGACCCGTGAGGTGATTGGTTGAGATAATTAAGATAGTAATTATCACGATAATACGATTGATCTGTTTCATGGATTTTTAACCCCTTTACATCATTCAGGAATTGGTTTGAGTCCAATCATTTTATATTCGGTTTTAAATCATCTGTACTTTGTGTTGTATAAAATTTTATAGCCGGTGGTCTCTCCTTCTTTTCGAAGAGTTCTGCAACGACTGCATAATCAACTTCGACCTTCGGATTGAATTTGCCCGAAAACATATACTTCGTTAAACTATAGAGCAATTGTTTCGCTGCGGGTCGTTCATTTAAATTGTTTTGAAGGTCGGCGCTGCAAACCATGAGTTTGCCTTTTCCGACTTTCGCTTCAAATAATACAGCTAAACGGCGATTTAAAAACCATGTATCAATTGGTTGTATCAGCGGTTTGAATTTGGACGGGAATAACTCAAGATTCATCACCTGCTGGCGATCGAGAATTTCCCACCACTGCAAATTGCTGTGAAATTCAGTCGGGAAATTTGTAAAAGCCGGATGTTGAGGATTACATAACATTCCTAATGTATGCGGCGGACGCATTTTAAACCATGAGGTATTCCAAAATACTGGATTAAAATACTGAACGACATCTTTACCGTTTTCAACAATACCCGCTGCAGATAAAAATACTTTTCCTCCATCATTAAGAATGGATTCGGCTTTTTCATCAAGTTTATTACAGAAATAAATATCACCTTTGTTTAAGGTTGGATGTTCGGCGGGATAAACCCAGAAATCCCAATTATTCATATGATGGTCGACAGCGACTTCCAAATTCAACTTTTCAGCTTTGGTAATTTTTGAAAGCGGCAAACTGACATTTCCCAGGGGTATACAATTATCAATCGGAATATCCCGTTCCTTTAAAGAACCTTGAGCAATGACGGTTCCTTTAGAATCAGTTATCTTCCATTGAGATGAAATGTTTTTAAGAGGATGGCGGCCGAAATGAAAAACTTCGAGTTCCGCATGAAATGTCTCATCGTTTATGAAAACAAATTTTGGTATTCGGGCTAAT
>Ga0105104_10000389_pt1 | contig 33315 bp, 22 predicted proteins | sample PPLLaktember2015_3_FD_87034 | JGI IMG/M metagenome (GOLD analysis project Ga0105104, IMG submission 87034) | Freshwater sediment microbial communities from Prairie Pothole Lake near Jamestown, North Dakota, USA - PPLs Lake P7 Core (6) Depth... | ecosystem: Environmental > Aquatic > Freshwater >... | reverse complement strand
TTCCACGTCAAAGCCTGCAATAACGACGGACTGTGGAACAAAAAAGGAGCATCGATTCCCATTACCATCAAAGCCGCTTTCTGGGAATCCTGGCCCTTTCGCTTTTTCATAGTAATCATCCTACTCTTCCTGGCAAGATGGTTATACCGACACCGCATGAAAACCATTCACGCCCGGACCGAAATGCTGGAGAAAACGGTCCGGGAACGTACTCAAAACCTTGAAAAAAGCCGGTCTGAAATCATGAGGGTGAACCAGGTCATCAAATCCATCAATACGGGCATTAATTACAAGGAAATCCTCACGTCGATATTGAAAGAGATCGCGGTAGTGGCAGGAATCAAAACCGCTTCGGCCCTGGTTTACGATAGACCCTCCGGGACTTACCGGTTCCGGGCCGCACTGGGATACGATACCCAGGAACTGGAAGCCCTCTCTTTTACTTTTGACGAAATCGAATCCAGGTACATCGTCAATTCATATGAGATCGTTAAAAATATTTTCATCGCAAAAAATATAAAAGGCCGGCCCCTGGAAGATAAAGTGACATTATTTGGCATTCCCCAAAGCATGCTGGTAATGAAGATCACCCTCGATGACGGCACCACCGCGGGTTACTTGATCCTTGAAGACATGGAATATGAAAATGCCTTCGACCACCACGACATTTTGCTGCTGGAAAACCTCAAAGAACACATTGTTTCCGCTTTTATTAAAAGTAAACTGCTATTGGAATTGGAAACGGAACGGGAAGCAGCCAAAGCAGCGAACCAGGCCAAAAGCATGTTCCTGGCACACATGAGCCATGAAATTCGAACCCCCATGAACTCGGTAATCGGTTTTGCCAACTTACTCCAGGAGACGGATTTAAATGAAATCCAATCGGAATTTACCCGGAATATTGCTACATCGGGCGAATCCCTCATTTATATCATCAACGAAATCCTGGATTTTTCCAAGATAGAAGCAGGCCAATTGGTATTCGAACCCATCGATTTCGACCTGGAACTCACGGCTTATGATGTCTGTACGCTGGTTCAACCGCGGATTGAAAAAAAACCGGTGGAGATTCTCTGCCGGGTAGGAGACCGCATACCGGCCCAGGTCCGTAGCGACCCAACCCGCGTCCGGCAGGTCATGGTGAACTTGATGAGTAATGCAGTCAAATTCACACAGCAAGGAGAAATCGAACTCTCGGTGGATATCGACGAAGAAACGGACGAAAACCTAAAAATATGCATCATTGTTAGGGATACGGGGATGGGTATCCCCAAAGAAAGGCAAAGTATCATTTTCGATTCGTTTCAACAGGCCGACAACTCCATAAACCGTCAATATGGAGGTACAGGTTTGGGCCTGGCCATATGCCGACAGATCGCCAACCTGATGGGAGGGGAAATCTGGGTAGAAAGCGAACCGGGCAAAGGGAGCACCTTTAACTTTACGGCCTGGGTACAAAAATCCAGCGGATTCCACCCCCCCCAACCCTCCTATGCCCCCCTCAAAAATAAAAATATCCTTTTAGCGGATGATAATAAAAAGAACATAGAAATACTGGACGTGGTGATGAAAAAAGCGGGTATGCGGAGTACTTCCGTGGATAAAGGCTCGCTCATCATCCCATGCATCGAAGAAGCACTGCAAAAAAACGATGCCTTCGATCTTTGTATTATGGATATTAATATGCCGGACATCTCCGGCCTATCGATTTCCGAACAAATTAAACACCACCCGGATACGGGTGTCTCCCATATCCCGCTGCTGGCTTTTTCTTCCTCCCCGATCCAACACGCGAAAGCATTCCAGGACGCCGGGTTCGATGGCTTCCTGCCCAAACCGATCCACCACCGCAAACTACTGGCCATGATGATGCGTCTCCTGGGAGAAACAAATTTCACACATAAAGAAAATAATAAAAAGAAACCCATCATTACGCAACATACATTGATGGAAGACCTTAAAAAATCCATCCGTATCTTACTGGCGGAAGATAACGTATTAAACCAAAAACTCGCGGTATTCCTGTTAAACCAGGCGGGGTACCGACTCCAGGTGGCCAATAACGGATTTGAAGCGGTCCAATTAATCACCCGACAGCAGGAAAAATTCGACCTGGTTTTCATGGATGTGAATATGCCAGAAATGAACGGGATCGACGCGACTTTAAAAATCCGGGAAGCAGGGTACTCCGATCTCCCTATTATCGCCATGACCGCCGATGCACGCATCGAAGACCGTAAAGACTGTATCGACGCGGGGATGAACGACTACATTTCCAAACCCATCAAACGGGAAGTGGTCTTCGATATGGTCAAAAAATGGATTAAAAAGGAGAACCCCCGTGACTAACGAAATAGAAAAAGCAATTAAAGCCAAAGGAGAAAGAATTGTGACCCCTTTTTTCACCAATACCCTAAAACGGTCTCTTATACTCGCCGTACTCCTTCTTATATCGATATTACCGATTTTTACGCTTAACCTCAGTACCCCCCCGGAGTTTTATAAATATAGAAAATGGACAACGCAAGACGGACTCCCTATCAACTCCCTCGAAGGCATTATCCAGGCAGCGGACGGTTATTTATGGATTTCTACCACCGCCGGGTTGGCCCGGTTTAACGGGGACAAATTCGAAAATTTCAACCGCGGAAATACCCCCGGCCTCCCCGATGATGTTTTTTTATCCATAGCAGAAGACCAAAACGGGGCATTGTGGTTAGGAACTCGAAGATGCGGCATTATCCAGTATAAATACGGTGTTAAACGTGTAATATCCAAAGTCGACGGTTTATCCAGCAACAACATCCTATCCCTGTTCTATTCACCCGATGTGGGACTCCTGGTGGGAACGGATAAAGGTTTAAACCGGGTATTCAAAAAACAGGTCAGCTTTATTTCGCTGCCGGCAGGAACCCTTTCCGAACAAATCAATGTGATTACATCCGACTCCGGCGGGAAAATATGGATAGGTACCGATAATGAACTCCTGGTACTAAAAACCCACCCAAAAGGCTTAACGGTCATCGATACCCTGCTGGAAAAACATAGAATAACCGCCCTGGCAGCGGATACAAAAAATAATTTATGGGTGGGAACCAAAGAAACGGGTTTATTTAGAGTTTCCATGAATCACAACACCCCGGTTACCCGGGAGCACTCTTGGAACGACAAAACCGTTTATTCCCTTTATATCGATCCGGGAGACGGAGAAACACTGTGGGCCGGTATTCATACCCTCGGTTTGATCCGGCTGAAGGGTGACCGATGCGATTCACTTCCCAATCCCACTGCATTTTTTGCTAACGACGTGATTTGCATTTTTAAAGACCGTGAAGGAAATTTATGGACCGGCACCAACGGAGACGGGTTGATCTGTTTCTCCGATTCCAAAGTATTAACCTATACATCCCGGAATGGTCTTTCCGCCGACGCTGTTTATGGGGCTTTCCAGGACAGCCGGGGCGATATCTGGGTAGGAACTTATGGATTCGGTGTCAACTGCATTCGTGATGGAAAAGTACACCATACGTTGACTACCCGGGACGGTTTACCCTCGGATTTTGCTTTGATCATCGGCGAAGACCCACAGCAAAATCTTTGGTTCGGGACCTACGGCCAGGGTATTACCCGCATGGATAAAAACGGATCGAAACGCACCTTTACAACGCGGGACGGTCTCATTAATAACTATATTTACTCTATCTACACCGACAGGGCGGGACATTTCTGGGTAGGCACCGATGACGGCGGTTTGCACCGCTTCGATTTTAAAACCGACCGCTTTACCCTGGTACACCGGCTTAAAAACAAAGTGAGAGCGATTGCAGAAGACCGGAAAGGAAACATGTGGATTGGAGCCAATTACTTTGGGGTTGTCCGGATCCAGGGAAGCCGGGTCGATCTTTTCAATAACCAAAACAGCATATTGGACCTCGATATTACCACCATTTTAGAAGATAAAAAAGGAATTACCTGGTTCTCCTCTTTCGGCGGAGGACTATTCTACTATATAAACGGGAAATTCCATTCCATTACCAAAAAAAACGGCCTGCCCGACGATATCATTTATGTGATTATGGAAGATGATGCCGGCGACCTGTGGATGAGCTCGAACCAGGGTATATTCAGGGTAGATCGCGAGGTCATCGATAATTTTATCGACGGCAGTTCATCATCCATAACAACTACTCTTTTCGGCGAAGGGGACGGTGTAAAATCCCTCGAAGGCAATGGGGGGTTTCAACCCTCTTCATTGAAAACCGCCGACGGCAAACTCTGGTTTCCCACTATCGGCGGACTATCCGTTATCGACCCCGCTAATATCCCCGTAAACAGGGTTCCTCCTCCTGTGGTGATCGAAAAAGTTATCATTGACGGACGTTTATACCGAGGCCATCGCCAGGTCTCCGCTCCAGCCGGGAAAGGGGATATCGAAATTCATTTTGCCGCTCTCTCGTACCAGGCACCGGGAAACGTCCATTTCGAATACAGGTTGTCCGGCTACGACGAACGGTGGATATCTCCCGGTAAACGACGGATTGCTTACTATACCAATATTCAATACGGTACGTATATTTTCCGGATAAAAGCTTCCAACAATGACGGTATCTGGAACGATAAAGAAGTCGGTTTGAAAATCCGCATAGCCCCTCATATCTGGCAAACAATGTGGTTCAGGATACTGGGTGTTTTGCTCCTCACGCTGCTTATTACCGCTTTTTATTTTTACCGGGTGAAAACCATCACCACACAAAAAAAACTCCTGGAAGTCCAGGTCAGTGAACGCACCCATATCCTTGAAAACCAAACCGCGGAACTGGAGTTTAAAAAACTGGAACTGGAAAAAATCAATAATATTGTTAAATCGATCAATGCAGGGATTAACCACAAAGAAATCCTTACCTCCATTTTAAAAGAAACTGCCGCTTTGGCCGGGGTTACTCACGCATTCGCCATCGTCTACGACAAATCCAACGATTCCTACCGTTTCCGTGCCGCCCTGGGTTACGATCTCAATCTCTTTGATCCTGTCCGGCTATCTTTCCCGGAGATGGAATCCCTCACGGCTGTCGATGCCATTGAAATCTTCTCCGACATCTCTATCGTCAAAACGATTCGGAACACGCCGCTGGATATAAAAACGGGACAGTTCGACGCCTTTAAAAGTATGCTGCTGATGAAAATCCAGGCTGCTGAAAACACTCCCGACGGGTACCTGGGTTTCGAAAATCGCGACTATGAAAACGCCTTTGAAAAAAGGGATATTTCGATCCTGGGACTGCTGAAAGAACATATCGTTTCCGCTTTTATAAAAAGCAAACTATTATTGGAACTGGAATCGGAACGGGAGACAGCGGAAGCAGCCAATTATGCCAAAAGCATGTTTTTAGCGCGCATGAGCCATGAGATTCGAACTCCCATGAATTCCGTGATCGGTTTTGCCGACATGCTTACGGATACGGAGTTGAATGACGAGCAAATGGAATTTACCCGGAACATCATCCGGTGTGGTGAGGCGCTTCTTTATCTCATCGATGAAATCCTGGATTTTTCCAAGATCGAAGCTGGCCGCCTGGCCTTTCAAAATATCGATTTCGACATCGAAATCATGGCCGTGGATGTGTGCAGCTTGATGAGACCCCGGATCGGGGGAAAACCGGTGGAGATACTCTGCCAGGTGGGGGCCCAGATTCCCCCGTTTATCAAAAGCGATCCGGGCCGGATTCGCCAGGTGCTGGTGAACCTCATGGGTAACGCGGTAAAGTTTACTTCCAGCGGCCAGATCGTTCTTTCCGTCGATGTGGAGGAAGAAACCGATACCCATTTAAAATTGACCATGAAGGTGCAAGATACCGGGATCGGCATCCCTGCCACCCAATTGAACCGTATTTTCGATGTATTTTACCAGGCCGACGGTTCCATTACCCGGAAATTCGGCGGTACAGGTTTGGGACTCAGTATTTCCAAACAAATCGCCCGCCTCATGGGTGGAGATATCCTGGTGGAAAGCGAGGAGAATAAAGGGAGTGTTTTTCTTTTCTCGGCATGGGTAGAAAAATCGAAAAGAGAAACCACGGAAAAAGTATCGCTTCAACCGCTTCACAACAAAAAAGTCCTGTTGGTGGACGATAACCGGGACAACCTCGATATCTTAATGCATATAGTTCAACAGGTTAACATGCGCGGTACCCTGCTGGAACGGGGGGATTCGGTTATACCTGCACTTGAAAATGCCCTCCTGGAAAACGATCCCTTCGATATATGTGTCATGGATATCCAGATGCCCGGCCTCAGCGGTTATGCGGTGGCAGATGCCATACACCGGCACAATGATCCCAGGATATCCCATATCCCGCTGCTGGCTTTCTCTTCTTCTACCGGTAAACGCCCCCGCATTTATCTTGAATCCGGTTTCAACGGTTTTCTTCCTAAGCCTATCCATCGTAAAAAGTTTTTAACCATGTTGCAGCGACTGCTTTCCGACGATTTATCAAACCAGGCTGCCCCCGAGGAGATAACCAGGATATTGATCACCCAACATTCCCTGGTGGAAGAAGCCAAACATTCGATTTGTATCCTCCTGGCGGAAGACAACATTTTAAACCAGAGGCTGGCCACCCATATGTTGACCAAAGCGGGGTACCGTGTGGAAGTGGCCCTGAATGGAAAAGAAGCCATCGAAATCTACACGGGGGACCCGGGTAAATACGATTTAATTTTCATGGATATCAACATGCCGGATATGGATGGTATAGAGGCCACGATGCAACTGCGGAAAAACGGGTTTACCGGTGTCCCGATTATCGCCATGACCGCGGATGTTTTGAAAGAAGACAGGGACCGATGCATCGAAGCCGGCATGAATGATTTTATCCCCAAACCCATTAAACGGGAAATCGTCTTCGAAAAAGTAAACCAATGGGTGCTGGAAAGAGAAAATCCGTCGCAACCTATCTTTGTCTGAGTTATTTCTTATTCTTATCGCGTTTAAATATGCCGAAGATTCGTTGGATGAGAGATTTTTTCTCCTGGAGTACGGATGTTTTCATCCCGGGTTTTCTTTTATCTCCGGGTTGATCGCCGGTGACTTTAAAATTATCGCCGTATTTCCTTTTGTAGTATTCCAGCCGGTCTTCCAGTCCCCCGCTTTTCTTTCCTTTAGGGGCTGAAGGTTTTGATTTGGAGGCATAAGGTTTTCGATCCTGGCGGATTTTTTTATCCTTATCCCCTTGATCTTTTTTCCGTTCGATTTTTTTCTCGTCTTTTCGTTCTCGATCGTCTTTTCGGTATACTTGTTTTCGTTCTTCTTTTTTGTATTTCATTTCAGTCGGTTTTGTTTCCTTTTCCGTTTTACGGGTTTTATAATCGGAGGTTTTTTTCTTTTCGTCGCTCCGGTTTTTTTCTTCATCGGTTCTCTTTTTTCGATAGGTTCGTTCTTTTTCCGGTTTTTTGGTGATTTTCCTGCCGCGGCCTGTTTCTCTTTCTTTGCGTCGGGCCGGTCTCCCCACGTCCAGGTGTTTGGATTTATCTTCGAAGAAGAGGGATTCTTCCGGGTAGATCACCGGGATTTTCATGCCGATAAAGGTTTCGATGGCTTCCAGGTTGTAGATGTAGTTTTCGCAAGCCAGGGAGATGGCTTTACCTGTTTTTCCTGCGCGGGCAGTTCGTCCGATGCGGTGGACATAGTTTTCGCAGTCAGCCGGCAGGTCGTAATTGATAATCATTTCCAGGTCTTCGATATGGAGTCCGCGTGCCGCAACGTCCGTAGCCACTAAGATCGGCAGTTGACCGGCTTTAAAGTCTTCCATGATTTTAAGCCTGCGGTTTTGCGGCAGGTCCCCGCTGATAAATTCGCATTTAAACCCGTTAAATTCCAAACGTCGTGCCACTTTTGCCGCGGTATGTTTCATATTGGAGAAGATCAGGACGTTATGCGGCTGTTCGTTTTTGATAATCCCCATGATCAGGCTTATTTTTTCTTTTTCCGCGACGTGGTAGAGCATTTGGGATACTTTATCCACCGTAACCTGTTCTGCTTGTATCTCGATTCGAACCGGGCTTTTCATATATTCCCGGGCGATGGCCCGTGTTCTTACGTCCATCGTGGCGCTGAACAGCATTGTCAGTCGTTTCGATCTCCGCGACATACTGTCCACGATCTTTCGAATATCCGGTAAAAAACCCATATCGAAGAGCCGGTCCGCTTCGTCGATGACCAATATCCCTACGGAATCAAAATCCAATCTTTTTCGTGATTGAAGGTCCATCAAGCGCCCGGGAGTACCGATGAGTATATCCACTCCTTTTTCCAACGCGTCTTCCTGGTTATCATACCCGACACCGCCGTAAAAACATGCGATGTTGAAATCCAGGTATTTCCCCAATTGCAAGGCATCTTTCTCGATTTGAGCCGCCAGTTCACGGGTTGGGGCTATGATTAATGCCTTTTTCTTTTTTATGGGGCTATCTTTTTCCAGGAACATGTGGAAAATCGTAACCAGGAATGCCGCTGTCTTTCCTGTTCCTGTTTGCGATTGCACGTACGCATCTTTTCCCTGAAGGGTATGTACCAGCGTATCCGCTTGTACCGGCATACAAGTGATAAAACCCGCTTCATGAATACCTTTCAGTAATTGCTCATTTAAATTTAATTCCTCAAATTTCATTATTACATTTCCTAACAATATTACTCGTCATTTCAATTTTGATGTTCGACATCAACCGTTTAAGACTTTTCGCAGCAACGTCATTGCATTGGTCGCGTTCATAATATCGTATTATTCTCAAATTGGCATTATAATCAAATTTTCTGTGAAAGGCAAGATTTTTTTTTCTTTAAAAAATAAAAATCTTTCATTTCCCTTTCACATCCATAAAATATTGTTTCTTTTAAAACAAAAAAAATCGGCTGCTTCGTCGGCATTTCACCGCCAGGTCCGGGAATATCTCCCCAGTTCACCTATTTCAGCGAATTGGGGAGTATCCCGTGAAAATTTCAAATATTATCTAATGTATTTCCGGGCTGTAAGTGAAGGTCCCGTTGGAAAAGATAATATCGTTGCCGTAATCCGAAACGGTCGACGTATAGTACGTACCGGTTTGGTCCCATCCGTTAAACACGCCGTCTTTACCCGCGGAACCGATGAAGTAATCCGTCCCCCTGCCGGGAAGGTAGTAAAAATCATTTCCCCATGCATCTTTGAGAGGGAGCGTTTTAATATGGAAGGGAACCAACGCTGTTTGAATTTCCATGAGGGTTTTACCGGGGGGTAATTTGTTGTTGTCGGTAATATACGATTCGAGGGCTATTGAAATACTTCTCATATCCCCCATGGTTTCTTTTTGTTTACCTTTTTCAACAGCGGTCAGCATATTGGGGATAGCAATGGCCGAAACAATCCCGGCTAATGCCGTTGCAGGTAAAAGAGCTATATTTTCCAATTTCAACGTATGGTTGAATGTAACGACCTGGCCTTCATCCGAATTCTGGCGTACCCCGTAAATGGCTAATTTTTTTGGCAGTATGTTCATCACCATGTTAAAAGCTTCTTCTTCGTCGGGGTCAGTATCGCCCGAAGATTTCATACCGGTTTTGATTACATCCATAATCGTGGAGAGGAGATCGGAGCCGAGGAATAAAAATTCATTCCCCCGGTTGGGTACGTCTTCCGACATTTTTTTAAATTCATCCGTCGATATTAAACCATTGCCTTTTTCTTTTCCTTCAAACATCGCGTTGACGATTTTGTTATTGGATGCCACGATAAAGAGGTTGTCTTTTTGAACAAAAACCGGTTCCACTGTTATGGGCATGGGAGGAAGGGGAAACTGGAGTTTTTTCATGTTTTTTTCTTCCGTTTTTTTGGCCATAGGGAGTTTGCTTTGAAGGAGTTTAAAGATGTAGTCGTTTTTGACAGAGAAGACCAGTGCGAGAGATGGGTCCGGGATTTTCATCCCGGTGTCGCCTATTGGGATGGTGCGCATTGCACTTTTATCCAGTGTAAAAATGACACCCATTCCCGGGTTCAACGAGCTTAATAATTGATCCAGGTCGATCCCGAGTGTTTTCAGGCCCGGTTCTACTGAAGCGATTCCTTCTTTGAGTTTGGGGAAGTCGCTGGCGTTGAATTCTTTTTTAATCCAATCCCATAAGAATTTGATTTTGGCGTCGCCGATGTTTGCGTATACTGTATTAGCGGGAAGCATTTCCAGCATATCCAGGTTATGGGGAGGTGTATCATGTAATTGCCAGATCAGGCCTTTTCCATTTTCTTTGAAATGGTGCACCACGAATTTGCAGTGGAAAATGCTGTCCTTGGAATCGATGGGAACAGAACTGAAGCCCACGCCGCTGATTTCCATCAGGCCGCTTTTTTTTATTAACCCGTAGATAAAATCGAAGATTTTGAATGGTTCCGGGTCTTTTGATCCTGATTTTGCCATCTCTTTTTCCATCATTTTTCGCAGTTGGCCTGCGAATTCATCGATAGATTGGATGACTTTTTCTGTGCTCACATAGAAATAGAGATTGCCGCCCGGGTCCAGTTTCGATGTTACTGCTTCGAAGCTGCTTTTTTCAACCGGTTTAACCTGGGAAGCCGATGATAAATAATTGACCAGTAAAACGATTAAACCGCCGATGAGTATTCCTACTCCGAGGAATAACAGAGTCTTTTTCATAATGACCTCCTAAATATCGATTTGATTATAACATGATTGGGGGGAAAAAAACAATTTCAATCATGGCGATTATACGTTTTTTTTGTTTATTTGGTTGGGAAAGTTAAGAGGAACCCCACACAGTGGGTATTTATTATGGCGCGCTACGCCATCCGGCAGCTTCCTTAATGGTCAGCCGCTGCATGAGAAAGAATTATCAATTAACAATTAACAATGAAGGAAAAGGGGACAGTCAAAAAATCTACCTTTTTGAAAAAAGGGGACAGTCAAAAAATCCGTACGTAGTAGGGGTTATTGCCTCGCGATTTCCAGGGCTTTTTCGAGGAATTCGTCGCGGCCTTCGCGGATACCTTTAATCGAGCGCTCCACCAGGACGTGGGGGATAATCCCTACCCCGTGATGCTGGGACCCGTCGTGTTTCACTACCCGCATACCGGTCCATATAAGCCTGTATCCACCAGGCAGGAGAAAAGGATTAATATTCCCGTTGGTCCCTGCCGTAGGTTGCCCGACAATGGTGGCCAACTTATAATGTTCGATAAAACCCATAAAGGATTCCCCATAGCTGATGACCCTGCCGTCCACGATAAAAACGATTTTGGCGTTTAAGTGGGGGGTCCTGATTTCCATTGCCCACCCGGAATTTTCAAAGGTTACTTTTTCGTAATCCGGGTAAATCACCTGGGGTATCTTCATCCAGGCATCGGACGTATCTTTTTCTTTCAGTAGGTTCCCGATAAGATCGTGGTTCTCATTGGGATATCCACGCAGGTCGCAGATAATGCTTTTGGCTTTTTCCAATTCCGGCATTAATTTGTCGATTTCAGGCATTGTAATTTTGTCCAGGTTGAGGTAGTAGATTCCTTCTTCTATTTTTTTTGAAGTATGGAGGGGGCTCCTGCTGGTTTCGTAGAATTTCATCAAATCGAGGGAGTGGGGAATATTTAATATAGAAGAAGTTGTACCGTTTTTTATTTTCAATACGGTTCCCGAATTTTTCGAGCCGATGGCTAATTCGCGGAAGGCTTTAAAAAGCTTCCACCCCTGGGTGGCCCCGGAAATATATTTTAATTTTTCATCCATGGCTTCTTTCGCTTTCACGCCATCAATTTCCGTGACGATATCTCCGGCCTTGATTTGGGTCAGGGTGTTCTCATAAACATCCGTAATCACCAGCTCACCTTCGACCCATCCAAACTGGATGGGGGCAGCGGCGAGGTTTTTGTTTAATTCGTCGCAATAAACGTTGCCGTGGCCGTCCTTCAATGCCGCGACCATTTTTTTAAGAGTCAGGAGGAAATCCGCTGTTGTTTTATCGGCATAGGCGTTTTGCAGTGTTTGGGACAGGACTGATTTCCAGTTGGTTTTTACCACATCGAAATAGGGATAAAAATGTTGGAAAATATTCCAACTGATGACGACATCGGCCAGACGAACATAGAGGTCGTTGGCAGATAGGGTTTTAACGTCCGGTATTTCTTTTTCGATTTCGGCCTTCAAGCGGTTCGGGGTCCCGGGTTTGGGTTCCGGGTAGGTTTGCTTTTCTGTGCCGTATAAAACGATGGGCATCAAGCAGGATAAGCCGGATCCCAGGTCCCTGGAAATATACTCTCCGAATGAAGGTTTTGTATCAAACAATTGATCCGCTATAGAGGGGGGTTCTATTTTGCTTTGAAACACCACACATTTTTTACCATCTGATGGGGATTCCGGCGACACCGAGGCCGTGTATCCTTTTCCATTGACACTCCAATCTTTCGGTTTATTCCCGTCGGTATCTTCTTCAAAGCTGGGATTTTTAAATGTTACCGGTTTCCATTGGTCGCTTTCTTTCTCTTTCACTTCGATTTGGAAGTTGTCGATGCAATATTTTCCTTTTCCCTCTAAAATGCTGCCGAAATAAGCAATAACGGCATCATTTGCAACAGTGCCTAAAATTTCATACGAAGCCCATTGATTGGAGGTAATCGGGCGGTCGCCCATATTATCGAAAAAGCCGTCCTGGTTGTTGGGTCTATCGACGCGGAGCCATAATTGGGCTTTCCCTTCCAATACTTTCACGGATGCTTTCACCCTGATATCTTTGTCTCGGAGGGGTTCCAAAGGGATAGAATTGACCATGACGCCATATTTGGGTTCGATGTCCTCTTTATTAATCCGGCTAACCCGGACACTTTTATAAGGGCTGTACCCAAAGGAGAAACCTGTATATACACCCAGGTGCTGCCAGAATACGGGTTTCATTCCTTCTTTATTGGGTGGGGTCCAATCCTGGGCTGAGAAATCGATTTTTTTACCGGTATCATGGATCACCAGGGCTGGGGCAATGGGTAAGAAAAGTTCTTCCAGGGTTTTCCCCAGTTCGGCTTTTGTTTTGGCGTTTTCCACTTTTTTAACCCCATAGACGGCAAACCGGGTCCAATCGGTTTGAGCTGCTTCGTCTCCGGGGTAAAAATACCGGGCATACCCGTATAAACGGGTAAAGGTTTCGATATTCTTAATTTTCAAATCTGCCTGTTGAGGTATTAAAAGAGCAGGCAGTCCGACAAAAAACAAAACGAGTATGACGATTACGATAGTTTCACGGTTTTTTCTTCTCATTGGTTTAATCCTTTTTTTTTATTTGCATATGATAATTATAATACATTTAATACGCAATTGCAGGGAAAAAACGGATGATGGATAGGGGTAAAGACGAAATTAGGGAATGAGGAAGTTATGAAGTTAGGAGGAATGGGTGCGCTTCGCGCCCCCACGAAGGAGGCTGTCTTATAATTAAGAAAGAAGTAATATAAAAAACGAGTCAGGCAATATCCCGAACATCGCACGATCCCACGGTCCTACAATAAAACCCCACGTAGTCAGCAGTACTTGTATAATACAACGAAGGGCCGACGGCCGACGATCAACGATTCACGATTCACGATCAACGGATAATGGAAGGGGAAGCCGACTACAGCACCCGCGATGCCAAAATGACAATTACTGCGTTATTGGAAAAAAAGGGGACAGTCAAAAAAAACAAATATCCACGGAAAAACCATCACGGAGAACGGAAAATGATTTTGAATTATTAATGATTAATTATTAAATAGTTCTTTGAAAGAAGGAAGGAGGGAGGGAGAAAAAAGGGATGGAGCAAGGATAATTCCTTACACCACCCCCTTTCTCTTGATTAGAAAAGAAGACGGAAACCAAGAAGGATCTCGTGATCCTTTTTGAATTCCAGGCCTTTCTTAATGGGGACACGAAGTTCTCCGAAAATGGAGCCTTTTTTATTAAAGCTTTTGAAAACGTCGTATCCTACATTTCCGACAATGTCGATGTTGGATTTCCATTCAACACGTAACACACCGTCTTCATAAACGGCATTTCGAACTTTCGTACTGAAGCCGAAACCGCCGCCCACGAAGAATTTGTTGAAATGGACGTTAAGTAAGAGATTTGACAGGAAATGGTTTTTAAAAGCAACGCCACCTAATTTGACGGCATAGCCACCGGAAAGGATAAAACTCAATTTTTCAGGAACAATGAGGTAGCAGAGACCAAGACGGCCGAAAACATAGCCGGTGTAAGTACCTTTAGCCACCATCGGACCTGCTTCCGCGAGGAAGTAGAGTTTCTTCTGTACTTCGATGGGACCGGATACGCATGAATTGGTGGATTCTGCACCGAGGTCATCGGTTACTTTAACAGAAACCGTGTAGATTCCCGATTTTTTAATGATTTTATCCAATTTTAAAGGAGACGTGGAGACCGGTAGGTTTTCGGGTTCTCCGCCTTTCTTGTTGGCGATGGCGAAATCGGCTTTAACCACTTGTCCATCCTTATCGCTGGAACCTGTGGCATCAAACGTGAAATTATCACCGGTATAACCGCTGGTGGGAGAGACTTTTAAATCGCATGTGGGGGGAGTATTGATAACACGAGTAGATGCCTTGCAGTCGTTTTGAGAAACGACACCGTCCGGGTTGAGGGCTTTAGCAACGAAATTATAATTACCCGGGACTTTAAAGCTGGGTTTCCAGGTTGTTTCACCGCCTTCCAGTTTTTTGAAGACGACTTCTTTCCCTTCGAATAAAACTGAGATTTCATAAGCAGTGGCGCATTTGGAGCCGCTCATATCCACGGTAACGGGTTCACCGACGTGCACTTCTGCCGGGGTGACTTTAATGTCGCAGGCCGCATACTTGTTGAATTCCTGGACAAGACTGACATTCCCGCAAACCCTGGGGACGATGATATCGTACTTTTTGCAGTCTAACTCCACGGTGACGGCATATGCGTTGACGGTTTTCTTTCCCGACCATTGCACATCTTTGACCACTTTTGTCTGCTTTTCGGAATAGAAAAGCATCCATTGGACTTGTTGGCCCATGGGAATGATTCGTTCTTCGATGGTGCCGGACTTCACTTGTTCCATGAAGGCTGGATAGATGGAAGCTGCATCAGCTTTTTCAAAACCTTCTTTTATCCTGTCTGCATACTTTTCAACCAGTGCTTTAAATTCGTCGATACTGCGGATTCCTTTTGCAGGTACTTTCATCAGGGGAGATACACTCAGCCGGGTGATTTTTTTTGTCTCGGCAAAAGTACTTACAGTCATAATCATCACCAGTACAACGATTAAAGCCGCTGTTCTTTTAAACGCCATTTTTCCTCCTTATAATTTATAAAGCTGTGTCAGCCGTTAATTTATACTTCAAATTTATTATACCTTATTATAGTACCTCATAACAAGATGTTTTTTAATTTTTTTTTTTATTATTCATCGCGGTGAACGGTGGTAGGAGAAAAAGCCGGGAGGCAAACCGCGATATATTCGGCTCCCGAAGGTCCCGGCGTGCTGTATTGAACCCATTCTCCCTTTTTAGCGATAATAGCTTCTCCTTCCCGGACTTCGCAATAACCGTCCCGGGTTCGGACGTTGAGCATTCCTTTCAATACGAGGGTGTATTCGTCGAACTCCGGCGTTTGACCCGGTTCGACCCAACCGCTGGGGCTTTTCATCCGGGCTATACTGATATCGCCTTGATTGGAATTAACTCGCCCGATATATTCTTCGATTATTTTGGGTTTATTCCCCGCTGCTTCGATAATTGTAGGTTTTTTTATTATTGTCGTCATGTGCATTTCCTTTGTAACACGGGAATCGTCACCAGGGCTTCATCATCCTATAAAACACCGCCTCTTTGATAATGCCGCCAGGGTGAAAAAAAGAATTATTTTTTCGACTGGCTGCTTTATACGGTGGCTTTGCGGAGTTTGTGTTTATAAGCGTGAATTCTTTCCAGGATGGGGATTAATTCTTTGGGGTTTTTGCCTTTATGGGCTTCCATGAGTGTGTCTCTTTTTTTCTTGAATTCCCGGATTTTGGCTTTTATTTGGGTTTTATTGATTCCCACCACATGGTGATGTTGATGCATATCGATATTGAGAGCCGTGCAGATCGCTTTCAATAGATGCTCCTTGTTTAATTGCGAATAACCTTTGACTGCTTCATGTTCGATTTTAACTGCGATTTCGCGCAATTCCTTTACATTTTTCGGTTTAAGTTCTTCATACGTATAAGCCATCGTTTTGTCCTCCTAACCATTTTTTATATGGGTTTAAAATAATTTTAGAAAATACAGTGAGAATTTTATTCTATCCCGGTTCGAAAGTCAACACTTTTTCCACGAAACTACTTAATAATTAATCATTAATAATTCAAAATCATTCTCCGTTTTCCTGTGCCGAAGGGAGACGCAATGATAATTTAAATTTCGTTAATGCAGCGGCTGACCATTAAGGAAGCCGCAGGATGGCACAACGTGCCATAATAATCCCCCCCGTAGTGGGGTTTTTTGCGAATTTTTATCGAACGAGCGCAGCGATGTTCGTGGAGGGGCTTCCTACCCTCCTTCTTTCTTTGCTGGTAAACAAAGTGGGTCCCATTTTTCGTAAGACGAAAAGAACAGGACTTCTTCCAGTGCACGGAAAAGAGCGGTACTGATATCATAGAACTCCCGGGTCAAAGTCATATCGATGGAGTAAAGGTGGAAGAAGTAATTTTTCATGACCGGTACAGGAAGGCCTTTCTCAATATCGGCCACTGCTTTTTGGAAAATTTCCGTGCGGTTTTTTTTTAAAATTTCGCACGTCGCTAACTGTGGGCGCTGGTTTTTATCCAGGACAGCCGAGTAACCGAAAAGCCTACAAACCAGGGGCCTGTAGTCATAAGCGATACAAAATCCTTTTTCAGCCGTTATGCGGGGTTTTAATAACCCGCAGTGGGGATCCGTTGTCATTTCTTTCATCCGGTTCCACCATTCTTCTGCTTGATTTTCCAGGTATAAGTGATAAGCCAGGGGCAAAAATTCCAGTATTGTGGCTTCGATATGGGGTCTTATGCAGCAGCCGTTGCATTTTGGAAAGCAGTGCAAGCCTGTCGCCTGTTGGAATCGGGCGGTATCTTCATCGATGGTCTTAAAAACCGTGAGAACTTGCTCGACTTTTCGTTTAATAGAATGGGCTGCCGGGTGGTTTGTCGAATCATCGCTAAACATGGCCGGGATTATATCACACCTTTTATTGCCTGACAAGAACAATCCTGCGTCGGCGTTCTAATTTTGGAAATAGGGTGCGTGTCGGTGCCTTTGAAATGATGAATGATGATTGATGAATTGAGAAAAGATAATAATTCGGTTCACGGGTTCTCGTTTCCAGGTTTGCTTTTTCATTAAGTAAAAAAATCGAAATTATATAATACAACGAAGGGCCGACGGCCGACGATCAACGATTCACGATCAACGGATAATGGAAGGGGAAACCGACTACAGCTCTTTTAACGGAAAAATGATTATATTTAAAATTATAACTACTGTCACCGTGCCATTCGTGATGGCTTTAACAAAAAAGTGGGCTATTCGAAACGAAGGGACGTGAATTTCTTTTTATCTTTTTTGCAAAGAATCTGGGCAATACTCCTACCGGAAATGATGCACGCCGGCAATCCGCCTCCCGGTTCGACCCATTGACCGATCATGTAAAAGTTTTTCAAACCCGGTATTTCCTTCTTGACCTGCTTCAAACCGACTTCCGGTGTTAAAATCCAACCTTCAAAACTGCCTTTCCAGTTGTTGGTATAACGGATCACCGAAACCGGTGTCGATACATCGACTACTTCCACATTCGATTTTATATTTCCATATTTTTTGTCCGCTATTTCAATGAATTCATCCGCTATCCGCTTCTTTTCGGCCAGGTATTTTTCTTTATTTTTTTCGTTCAGTTCGACCCAGTATTGGTAATTATATGTCGGGATTAGAGATGTGATGACGGTTTTCCCTTCGGGTGCCATTGTGGGATCGATATTAAATACCCGGACGTCTATCCCGTCATAACGGGTTTCCGGGTCTACCACCAGGGGCTTTTCCAGCTCGAAATACATTAACGGCGAAACCCCGGGAAATGCTGCATTGACTCCCAGTGAAACCTGGAGGAAAGAGGGAAAGGGTTTGAAATTTTTGTACATATAATCGATTTCTTTGCCGAGGAATTTGCCTTCCAGCATTTCGTAAATAGTCGAATACCCGTCTGCCGCAGAGATTACGATATCCGCTTCATGGGTTTCCCCGTTTTCCAATTGAATTCCGCGGGCAGAATTATCCGAGGTCAGGATTTTTTTGATTTTGGAATGGTAATGGATTTTGCCTCCCAGTTCCAGGTATCTTTTTTCGATCAAGCGGGCGAAGGGGAGTGAACCCCCGATGGGGTAGCCGGCACTTCGGCGGTGCATCCAGACCATGGTCATCATTATAAACAGTACCGACATTTGGGGGATAAACATTCGTTCGAAAGTCTTTTTCAATAAAGGACTTTTACAGCCGGAGGCAAAATCTTCGATCGATATGCGGGAGTATTTGCGCAGCAGTCCGATATAAGGCATGAACCTGGTCATTAATTTGATTCCATCCCACAGGTTAAGAGTTTCGCGGGCTTTATCCACCGGCATTTGGAGTTTTAAGAGTTTACGGATCGCTGATGTAAAGGTTAAGATGATTTCTTTATCTCCAGGAGCTTTTTCCAGCATTTCTTTTTCCAAAGCGTCCACGTTGGCGAAAACACGTAAGAAGCGGCCGTCTTTATCTTCGACCCGCATGTATATGTCGGGATCGACAAATTTTAGTTTTTTCATATCTATCAATTCGTTCCAGAGGTCATAAAACGGATCGTTTGGGTTTGATCCTACCAGCCAATGAATGCATCCATCGAAGGTATATCCTTTTCTATTCCATGCTGTGCATAAACCGCCGGGCAGGGTATGCATTTCAAAAATTTCCGTATCATAGCCGTTCATCCGGAGATAACTCCCCGCGCATAGGCCGGCAATGCCTCCTCCGATAATAGCGACTTTCTTTTTCATTGTTATTATTCCTCCTTAAAAGATTTCTAACCTTATATACTTTATCAGAATGTAGTATTTTTTTCAATTCCTTTTTTTCGTGATCCCGTGATTCCGTGCGCGTGTCTTGCAGCGGTGGAATTTCTGCCTCATGCAATTCCATTTCCTGGGGATCCGTCAAGAAATCCGCTGCGTGGGGAGCGTTTGCAGTGCCATAATATCTTGTACAGTTCTTGGGATGGTCTGACTCCGTTTGGATTTGTTTTTTTGACTGTCCCCTTTTTTTCCTTGGGAATTTCCCGGCTCAGCAAACGCTTCCCCTCGCAGTGGGGCGAAGTGGGGACAGCAGTTCTTGTTTTGAAAAGTGATTTTATACGCAAAGGGGGCGTGTCGGTGCCTTTGAAATGATGAATGATGATTGATGAATCGAGAAAAGATAATAATCGGTTCACGGGTGCACGGGCCGACTACAGCCCCCGCGATTTCAAAATGACAATTTCTATACCTCAGAAAAGATTGTTGAAAAAGTCGAAAAATTGTATTATAATATAACCTGGAAAATTTAAAAAAATATGAATATCGAAAGCGGTGTTTTTTTATGGACCGGAGGAAAGGTTTGATATTCCGGGAAGATGTTCATAAAAAAGGAAAACAATGTCAATATTAAAAGAGATGAAAACCGTTTTGAAAACGGGGGATGAAAAAAAGAAAACATACATTCTTCGTTTATGTTGTGCCGGTCTGGCAATTATTTTAACCGTGGGGATGGTTTTACCACTCCACGTGAACGGCGATTACAAGGACCGCTATTACTCCAATCCGGCCTTAATTACCGTTGGGAGGGGAGACCAGATTGTCGATTACCTTGATTGTGAACGAATCGCCATGACTTATCCCAATGTAACGGGGCGGTGCGATGTCAACATGGGGCGTGATTCCAAAGGGAATTTATGGGCGGCGGTTACAGGAGTTGCAACCGGCAGTATGCAGCGTCTTTTTCGATCCCAGGACGGTGGAAAAACATGGACCTCGATCCAACTTGCACCGACTCAAGGCCAGGAATTGGTCGCTTTTACCGTGCTGGATAACGATAACCTACTCCTTGCCGCTAAGCTGGACAAATCCAATATTAAAATGTATATCTCCAGCGACATGGGAAACACCTGGACCCAAACGACTAACTTGAAACCCGATCCTTACCCGTGCATCGGCGAGGGCTTTTTAAGCCTCACACAATTAAAAAACGGGCAGGTGTTATTCCCGGTTACGCGATATGATGACACTGATCCCTATGTAACAGGGGTTTATGGCGGAGTTTTCGTTTCCGCTGACGGCGGTAACTCGTTCCCCGTAGTGAATCTGACTTCCACTTTTTGGATGGAAGCCCATATCCTGGAACTGCAATCGGGGAACCTGTTGATGGCCATTCGATACCAGCGTAATCGCAACGTGGGGGAAACAGATGAAGAGATACTGGCCCTGGGAGGTAATGTCTCACCGGAACACCCTTTCAACTTTAAAAATGTTTTTCTTGCCGACTCCGGCGATAAAGGAGTAACCTGGACGAACTTTCGTCCTTTGAGGGATTCTACGGGTAAAGTATTGATTAAGTATGATGAATGCCATGGGCAGTTGGTCCAGGTTCCTGACGGCCGGGTGGTGTTGTTACATGACAATCGCAATCCCAGCGAAGAACGGGATGTCAGGGCGCGCGTTAGCAGCGATGGAGGACAAACCTGGGACCCGGATATTTATTACATGAGTTTTGGAAGGGGTGATCCGGCCAGTGTTGCTCTTGATGACGGGACTATCGTCACGGTTACGGGGAGCTGGCCCTATGGCCCTTCAGGTCCGATAGGCCCATCTACGGTCAAGGCAATCCGGTGGAAATTACCGCCCATTACTACACCCCCGACAGTTAATGTATTGTCTCCCACATCGACTTCCAAATGGGGTGCAGGAAGCCAACAAAAAATCCTCTGGAGTAATACGGGCATCATTGCAAAAGTCAAAATCGATCTATATAAAGGGAATACCTTATCGTCGACACTGACGGCATCTACGGATAATAAAGGATCGTATACATGGAATATCCCGGTCGGCACTGCTGCCGCTTCGAATTATAAAATCAGGATAAGCGATGCATCCAATCCTGCAATTTACGGGGACAGCGTGGCTTTTTCAATATCTCGGGCTGCAATGGTGATTAATCGGAGCAAGCTGATTTTTGGAGCTGTGTTTAACGGTGTTTCTACGAGTCCCCAGTCTGTTATGATCAGCAAAAAAGGATCCGGGACACTGGAATGGTCGGTATCGGATAATGCATCCTGGTTAGCCTGTTCCCCCACTTCCGGTGCCAATGATGGGATTATAACCGTAAATGTAGAACCGGCAGGGTTGACACCGATTACTTATCAAGCAACGATAACTATAGCCGATTCCCATGATGCGAGTGCGGCTCAAACCGTTTCCGTCACGCTTAACGTATATAATCCCAATCAAACGTATCCGCCTTTCGGCTCTTACGATACACCGCTCCAGGGTGCTTCGGTAAGCAGCAGCGTTCCCTTTACGGGGTGGGTGTTGGATGATATCGGGGTTAAGAGTGTAAAACTGTATAGAGAGAATGGGAATTCCCTGGTTTATATCGGGGATGGGGTATTCGTAGAAGGCGCGAGGCCGGATGTGGAACAGGTATACTCCAATTACCCGGCCAATTACCGGGCAGGATGGGGGTATTTGATGCTGACCAACCTGTTTAACGGCGGCAGCGGTACTTTCATTATCCATGCCATTGCTGAAGATATGGAAGGACATAAAACATCCCTGGGAACCAAAACAATTATTGTAGACAACCTCCACGCCGTAAAACCTTTCGGTGCAATCGATACACCGGCCCAGGGCGGCGCAGCTTCGGGAAAGAAATATTTGAACTTCGGATGGGTTTTAACCCCGCAGCCGAATCATATCCCGGTGGACGGTTCTACTATCAATGTTTATGTGGATGGTGTCAAATTGGGCCACCCGGTATATAACCTCTACCGGCAAGATATAGCGACTTTATTTCCATCTTATGCCAACAGCCAGGGCGCAGTCGGATATTATTATCTGGATACGACAGGTTACAAGAACGGTGTTCACACCATCGGTTGGACAGCAACAGACAACGCAGGCAACACGGATGGAATCGGGAGCAGGTTTTTTTCTATTCAAAATACGGGTTCATTACTCCACGGTGAAATAAACACAGGCACTTCACGCCTGGATTTCCCAGGAATACTGGAATTACCGGTAAACAACTCCATACCTGGTAAAGTTAAAGTGAAACGCGGGTACAATGAGAAAGGAGAATTTTTTACCCCGGACCGCGATCGGGAAGGAGTACCTAAAATCGTATTGAAGGAACTTGATCGCGTGGAAATCCGGTTCGGGGATGAAATTGAAGTATTAGACGGTTATATGACCCGGGGAAACCGGCTCTATGATTTGCCCATAGGATCGACGTTGGATACCGCTAGCGGTTGTTTTTATTGGCAGACGGCCCCGGGGTTTATCGGGGAATACAGGTTCGTATTGGCGATAAAATCCAGTGATGGGAATATATCCGGGATGAATCTCTCGATTAAAATTGTCCCCAGGTTTCCAGGCCCCGATCATCGACCGGTGAAACGGCACTAAAGTTGCGGCATTATATGCCGCTTGACCGGGTTAAGTATTAAGTTAAGATAAGCGGGAGCCGTAATGCTTATTAAACCGGGTAGCGTTATACTTCTCCAATTTCCAATCCGGGACTTTACAAACACTGCATACTTTCCCGAACCATTTATTCCGCAGCCAACGTGCTGCACGACTATTCCGGGAATTGTTTATGGTAAACTCCTTGTCGCAATGCGTCCTTATTCTTAATTGGAACCCGAAGCTCTCCACTTCGCGTATGCCATGCAAAATGCCTTTGCGAGACGGCCATAATTTAATCTTGTCGATTAAACTAAATAACGCGACCCGTTTTCTAATAAACCGTTTCGGCTGGTCGGTTATCTTTTTTTCTTCGGTTTTGTTATACATTTATTCACCAAATGAATTAAATCAAAAGAATAATATCTTAATGATCCTAACAAAAGCTTTTGCGGCAGGACTAAAATTACTAATTATAAAAGAAGCGGGGTCAATAATATCTTAACGATCCTAGCAAAAGTTTTTGTGGGGGTCCAGGGGGCGGCTTTTCACAAAAAGAGCCCCCTGGCCGTCGAAAGTAAATGGGCTTTTAACTGCCATTACCGCAGTTCCCAGTTGAAGCGGGTCGTGGATCAACCGGGGGAAAACCTGCTCGTACGCACCGGGAGTCAAACCCAGCGGCATGCCGGGAGCTGCAATATAAGTATTGGGTTTGATGATTGACTCATCGATAATGCCTGCTGCATTGGAGGCATCGAAAATCAATGGAAAACGGCCGAGTCCTTGCTCCAACGATTCCAGGGCTGCCGGGCGACAATGAAGGACTTCATCGACCTCTGCGATTAATGTATCCATCCTGGAATGATCGATATCGAAAATAGCAGGCTCAGCCCCTCGGCGAAACAACTCCAGCACCGCTTCCTTTCCCAGTATCCCGCAGCCGATAACAAACACAGGTTTATTGTTGAGCCCGCCTGCCATTAAATCCAAACCGGTCACAAAAGCCCTGGCCGTGGATTCATTATTATCGGCAATACCGGGAACCTTTCTCCCTGTGTTCTCTGTGGCAAAAAATGCGGTGAACTCTGGGGCTATATTAATGTTTAAAGCGATAAAGCGAAAGTCATCGGCCATCATTATGACATCAGCAGACCGGTTCACTGCCTCCGCTATCCCGGCTGCGTCGGTTTGAGAGGTTATAAATGCAGGAAACCCGAGATGGGCAACGATCCCTTGCACAGCTTCCGAAAAACCGGTAATAATTCCTTCCCCGGTGCGAATCGGAACTACGGCAATATGTATTTGGTCTATGACCCGGAGGAGGTCTTTCCCCGGGATATGGGCAGCAATGCACGCAAGAGAACGTAAATTATGCCCGGTCCTGGTTTCCAACTCTTTATCATACTCGTCCAGGCGGTGAACTATACCCGATATATCTTCAGTCTTTAATCGTGTCAATAGAGCTCCTTCATTTCAAGTGAAACTGTTTTTTGATAGAATCGATGGCCCGGTTTTGCTTTTCCAGGACACCGCCGGGTGTGGAATCGATGAAAACCAGTGTGGCAACCCAGTCGTTGACATGGGGAGAATAATTAGTAATGGCCTCATCTGCCCCGAAAAAATCGTTAATCGACTTGAGCGGTCCTGCTTCGGAAATGATATGCTCGCCGCGCCCATCGAGCCTGCCGTTTCTTACCTGGATATGCTCATAAATGACACTCTTTTCACCTCCACGATTAAAAAGTTTTGGGAGGGGGGTGAACTCCTGGCGGCCCAGCCTGTCACGGGCGGGTTTTATTAAGTTTTTTACGAAAAGGTTCCCGGTTTGCGATACCCATAAATCGGCTAATTGTGACAATATATTACAGCCGGAGGAATGATACACGGCAGTGGGGGTTTGGCTCGGTAAGCGGGCGTCGATTTCCAGGACTTTCAATTCTCCTTGGTGGAGAATAACTTCCACATCCATCAATCCATGAAGTTGAACAGCTTCGGCAAGGGTAACGGCGATTTTTTCAAATTGTTCGATAAGATGAACCGGTAGAGAAGTGGGCGCATTCACCCGTTTGCAGTCGTAAACATCGTCCATGTCCAGGTCGGTGACTTGTAGGGGTAAATAATTCCCCGGTGAACCCACGATTTCGATGGAGTAGGAAGGGCCTTCCAGGTATTGTTGGATGACCCAACCGGGTGGAGGAAGAGAGGGAGAGGGAGATGGAGAGTGAAGCGAGACGAAGAAGTCGTTCATTTCTTGTTGGTTTTGAAAAAAACGGACGCCGCGGCTTCCACTGCTTTCCGAAGGTTTAGCGATTACCGGGAACCCACAGGCGGGGTAGGGGAGAGGCGCAGGTACTTTGTAACCTGCAAAGAGCCGGTCGGATTTGATTTTCGATGATGAAATGCGGTATGCTTCGATATCGAAAGCCAGGGGGGTGTCGGAAGCGAGGCTCCATTGGTGGAGGGCCTGGAGCGCCGGTTCATTTTCATTGGCAGGAATGACAATATCGACGGTCTTTGCGACATCGGCGAAATCGTCGATTCGAGTAACATCCAATTGGATGAATTCATCGGATAAACCGGAAGCCGGGGGGTGGCTTCTTTTATCGATTAATAGAACGTTCCACCCGGCTTTGTGTGCCAGGTATGCGGCTTCTACGCCTTGCAAACCGCCGCCGACTACTGCGATTTTCATTGAAGAACCTCTTTTATGGGTTTTATGGTTGTTTCACGATGTTGTATTTCATTCATGATTATTTTTTTTCGGTTTGTCATCCACTCCACGTATCCAGGGAGTTCTGCGGCTTTGAGATTACATTGGCGAAGAACCGGTATAATGCCGGCGATTGTGCGCCTGGAACTGTCGATATCCAGGGCCCATTGAGCAACGCCGGCAAGCCCCTGGTTGGGAGGCACGATGGAGGTTACGACATTGGCACCGGCATCCAAACGGAGTTTCAATCCTTTTAAACCTTCAACGTCCAGTGAAGCCGGGATGAGCCGGTCCGGGAAAATGAGACGCATGACGGCTGTTATTTTCAATTCTTCCAGGGGATGGGGTAGGGTAGTGTGCTGCATGGGGGTGCCTTCCTGGGGTACAAAATTCATTGCCCTGACCTGGTCTGCTTTTAATTCTTTCATTACATGAATGGATTCCAACACATCCCCCGTGTTTTCCCCCACTCCTACCAGTATTCCTTCTTCGATCAACAGTCCTTTTTGTTGGGCGTTTATTTTGGTTTGAAGGCGCGCGCTGTAATCCTGGTTTAGTCTCAAGCGTTTGAAAAGTTCGGGGTTGTGGGTCTCCTGGTAGCATGCGTACCAATCGGCTCCTGCGTTTATCAAGGAGTCCAATACACGGGGGGAAACAACTCCCGGGGATATCATTACAGGGAGTTGGGTTGCTTCTTTGACTGCTGCGATCAGCTTTGTAATGCTTTCGAAGGTGGGTTTCTCGTTCTCTTCTTCTTCGGTGTAAAAAAGTGGGTCTTCACCCATAGTCAAATCGATCAAATGGATGCCGGACCGGGCCAGTTCCAGGCTTGCGGATACGATTTCATTCAAATCTTTCCGGTAGCGGTGCGGTGTGGGGTTGGAGCGGCGGTAAAAACAGAAATTGCAATTATTCCGGCAATAGGTTCCTGTATACAAAAAGCCGTAGAAGAAGATTTTATTTCCAAAGAACTTTTCCCTGAGGGATGATGCGGTTTGAAATAAAGACCGGATGGAGGGCTCGTCTTCCAATTGGAGAAGGAAGCCGGTTTCACCGGGTGTTAATGGTTCAAGGTAATATGCTTTCTCAAGGGTCGAGGTAAGTTTTGTTTTCATGTTGTGGATGTGAGGTGTTTCAAGAGTTCTCATTCCAGTTAGAGGTTTAACCGGATGCCGTCGAGGTAAGAGAGGCTGCGGCCCATTTTGGCCAGGTTCCCGCTTTTTTCCCGGATCATGAGGAGTCGTTCCAGGCCGAAACCGATGCCGATCCAGGCTTCGTTGATTCGCCAGGGAATATCGAGGGGGTGGGGTCCGATGGCTCCTGAACCGACTTCTATATTATTTTCACCTGCTACCACGTCGATGGTTTTGCCATAAACGGCGGAATCCTGGATTTCCAGGTTAAAGGTCTCTATTCCTGAAGCGTGGAGTATCCATTGGGCCATTTCTTCCAATCGTTTTTGTTTGGTTTCAACCGGTTGATCGGGGAAACCCATTTCCACCAGGTTCAGCATTGTAAATTCAGTGGAATGGTGTGCGCCCTGGGATTCTTTCCTGAAACAGGGTCCCACTTCGAAAATTCGGACCGGTTTTTCCCACAGTCTTAGTAAATCCTTAAGCAAGAAATACAGGTGAGGGGCGAGCATGGGGCGCAGACATTTGTTACCGTCCAGCCAATAAACCTGGGAAGAAAGCGGGTGGGTTTCGGTGATCCCCATTTTGGCTAAAAGGCCTTTGGACATGATAATGGGTGTCGTGACCTGGACGAAAGCGTGGGAAGTCAGCGTATCGATCAGGTTGCTTTCCAGGCGGCACAGCGATGGTCTGCGATGGAGGTCCCTGAGTACCGATAATTTTTCCCGGGCGTGTTGGGTCAATTTTTTTTCCAGGTCATGGAAAGTTAGGTCGCGGTTTTTTGAGTCGGAGAAAGTGGTTTCCAGGTCGTTAGCAGGGGCATCCAGTTCTATTAAGCGTTTTTTTTGAATATCGGACCAGGTAATCATTCTATTCTCGTGTTAAAGTTTAAGTATCGAAACGGGATCGATGGCGAGGAGTCCGGGAGTTGCACCCGGCTATATGGATTTAGAATCCATACGATCAACATTCGATCCACTCCCCATTCACCAAAGATCAAGAGGAAATAGTAGACTATTCCCGATAATTTGTCAATACTCCGGTTGCGAACTTGCGAACCCCGCAGTTCTTATTCTGAAATAAATTGGAAAGGGCATTTTCTTGACTGTCCTAAATGCCTCTAAGATAAGGCTAAAAATTTTTTATGGTTCCGGCTTGATGGGGTTATGTAGTAAGCTAAAGGCCCAGGTCAGGGGCGATGGATTGCATAGCAGCGAGGCAGGCCGTTAAAAAATCATCCAATTGCATTCCCAGCCGCGTGCATTCTTGCATTTGTTCCCGGCTCGCACCTTTGGCAAAGGTTTTTTCTTTGAATCGTTTTTTCATACGGCTTAAATCCACGCTTTCCAGTTTTTTACTCGGGTGCATCAAGGCGCAGGCCGTGATAAATCCCGATGTCGGGTCCACCGTATACAAAGCGATGTCCATTTTGGAAGTGATGGGGGCTTTATTATTATGGGCTTTAATCGCGTTGATGATGGATGGGTCGAGTTGGTAGGGCTCCAGCATTTGAGCGGTTTTTAAAGTATGGAGGCCCGGGTCGTTGACGGTATATTGGTAATCAAGATCGTGAAGGAGACCGGCCATTGCCCATTTTTCGCTGTCTTCACCGAAACCGGCTGCCAACTGCTTCATGCAGGCTTCAACCGCCAGGCAATGTTTGACAAGGTTATCGGCTTTTAAATGCTCTTTAATTAGTGCTAACGCTTCATCTCTGTTCATTTGAGTGCTCATTGACTAAAAGTAAAAAATTTTAAAATGTATAAATTGGTGAAAACCCCTGTGATCTCGATGTTCCCTGCGGCTAAACCAATCTACTATAGAATAAAAAATAAAGATCGAAGTGTTGAAAAAACATCGAAGAAATAGAAGAAGAAACAGCAGGATGGCGGAGAGGGTGGGATTCGAACCCACGGTCCCGGTTAACCCAGGACAACTGCTTAGCAGGCAGCCCGATTCGGCCACTCTCGCACCTCTCCACCTGCTGCTTCTTCCTATTAAATAGAGGCTATCTGCCGAGGACGGGACTCGAACCCGTACAGGACGCACCCACAAGCACCTCAAGCTTGCGTGTCTACCAATTCCACCACCTCGGCGTGATGTATTATTTAATTAGACTATTACTTCTTACTTCGGGTTTCCCGGTTGATTGCCCTGCTCGGTTTTCTCACCGGATCCGGATTCGGATTTGGCAGGAGTTTGAGCCGGTTTAACAGGTGGAATCGTCGGTGTGCCTTTTCCTTTTGTGGTTTCCATCTGTTTTACATCGTCTTCTGTTATTATCGATTTAGGACCTTCTTTTTTACTTCCGATGATCCACAATACCAGCGATGTCACCATGAATAAAACCGCAAGGGTCGTTGTCATTTTCGACAAGAATGTAGCTGTACCACGAGGGCCAAAAGCGGACTGGCTTCCGCTCATTCCGAATGCCCCGGCCAGATCGGCACCTTTTCCACTTTGAAGCAGAACAATTATGACCAAGAATATACATACGACAATGTGAATAAACAAAACTAAACCGCCCAAAATGACCTCCTATGCTATGGCTAGTTTGTATGACAATATGAATGTTCAATTATAGCAAAAAAATCATCAATTTTCAAGGAGGCACCACCGATTAAAACGCCATTTATGTCGTCTTGGGAGAGCAAATCATAGCTGTTCTGCGGCTTTACAGACCCTCCATAAAGGATTAAAAAATTTTTTATAGACGGATTTTTTTCTATTATTTTGTCCCGGATAAACGCATGAACCTCTTGCGCCTGGCCGGGGGTGGCATTAACTCCAGTCCCGATAGCCCATATCGGTTCATACGCGATTACTACTTTTTCAACCTGTTCCGGGCTTAAGCCTTCCAGGTCTTTCTCCAATTGATTTTCTACTTTTGAAAAGGTCTGGCCCGCATTTCGTTCTTCCAGGGATTCGCCCACACACAGAACCGGGGTAAAACCGTGATTTAGCGCAGTTTTTACTTTTCGGTTGATCTCTTCATCCTTCTCATGGAAGAGGGCACGGCGCTCCGAATGGCCGATTAAAACATATTGAACCAGGTCTTTGAGCATCAAAGGGGAGATTTCGCCGGTAAAAGCGCCTTGCTCTTCGTAATGGAAGTTCTGAGCCCCGATGTGGATATGTTGGGAGATATTCCGCACAGTATAAAGAGATGTAAAAGGGGGGAACACCACAATTTTTACAGAGAGTTTCGGGAAACCCGGTAAAGAAGGTAACCGTTTATCGAGTTCATGGACAAAAGCGGAACTCTCTTCAACGGTTTTAAACATTTTCCAATTCCCTGCAATAATAAAATTTTTGCTCATTTTGATTTCTAAGCCTCGGAGAGGGATTCGATGCCGGGAAGTTTCAAACCCGAGAGGAACTCCAGTGAAGCGCCGCCGCCGGTGGAAATATGGGAGATTTTATTTGTTACCCCGGCAATGTTGACCGCGGAAACCGAATCGCCCCCGCCGATGATGGTGGTTGCTTTACTTTCGGCTATTGCTTTGGCAAGTTCAATGGTGCCGGCTGAGAAGTTTTCCACTTCGAAAACGCCCATCGGTCCGTTCCAAACGATCAGTTCGGCATCTTTTATTTCTTTGCAGTACAGGTCGATAGTATCGAAGCCGATATCCAGGCCCATCATGTGGTCGGGGATATCCTGTCCGCGTTTGATCATGGAGATGGTCACTTCCGGTTCCATGTTGACGGCTGCCACGTGGTCTATCGGGAGAAGCAACCGGACGTCCTTTTCTTCCGCTTTTTTCATGATATCTTTGCACGTATCGATATGGTCGTTTTCTACCAGGGACATGCCGACTTTGATTCCTTTGGCTTTAAGGAATGTATAGGCCATTGCGCCGCCGATCAGTATTTTCTGGGCTTTTAGCATCAGGTTGCTGATGATGGGGAGTTTATCCGATACTTTGGCTCCGCCCAGTATAACCGTATAATTTTTTGGGGGGTTGTCTGTAGCCAGGCTTAAGAATTCGATTTCTTTTTGGAGCAGGAAACCTGCAGCGGAGACCGGGACGAATTCCGTGATCTTTTGGATCGAAGCGTGGGCCCGGTGTGAGGCTCCGAAGGCGTCATCGATATAAACATCGATATCTTTGGCCAATTCTGCGGCAAATTTCTCATCGTTTTTTGTTTCGCCTTTATAGAACCGTAAGTTGTCCAGCAGTAGGATTTCTCCATCCTTTAATCCTTTTTTCATGGCGTCGACGTTGGGGCCGACGACATCATCGATGAATCGGACATCCTGGCCCAATAACTCGGATAGCCGTACCGCCACGGGTTTCATGGAGAATTCCGGGTCTTTTTCTCCTTTGGGTCGTCCCAGGTGTGAGGCGCAAACGACTCGTGCGCCTTCTTCCAGCAGGTACCGGATCGTGGGAAGCGATGCCCTGATCCGTGTATCGTCCGTAATTTCCAGTTTATCGTCTTGCGGTACATTAAAATCCACCCGTAAAAACACACGTTTACTTTTTAAAGGTATATCTTTCGTAGTTATAGTTTTTTTCTTCATATTAACCCGCTATTTGTATGGTTTAAGTATAGTTTAGCTTTTGGCGATTTTAATAACCAGGTCTCTTAATCGGCATGAATATCCCCATTCATTGTCATACCAGGCCAAAATTTTGACCATATTGTCGTTGATGGGGGTGATAAATTCGCCGTCGACAACCGCGGAGTGAGAATTCCCGATGATATCGGTGGAGACCAATGGGTCGTCGGAGTATTCCAATATTCCTTTCAATTCGCCTCCGGCTGCGTCTTTGAATAGTTTTTTCATTAAATCCAGGGAAGCCGGTTTTTCGAGGTTGACAACCAGGTCCACCAGGGAAACATTGGGGGTTGGAACCCGGATGGCGCACCCGGTCAGTTTGCCTTTCAGTTCGGGGATTACAAGTCCGACAGCTTTTGCAGCCCCGGTAGTGGTGGGAATGATATTGATAGCGGCGGCTCGTGCTCGTCTCAAGTCTTTGTGGGGTAAATCCAGGATCCGTTGGTCGTTGGTGTAAGAGTGAATCGTGGTCATATTGCCGTAAGTGATCTTGAAGTTGTCGTGTAAAATTTTTGCTACAGGTGCGATGCAGTTGGTGGTACATGATGCGTTGGAGAGGATGTGGTGGGTAGAATGGTCATAGGATTTATCGTTAACACCGATTACGATGGTGATATCCGGGTCTGTTGCCGGGGCGGAAATAATTACTTTTTTAGCTCCCGCCTTGATATGTTTCTCCGCATCGTTTCGTTTGGTGAACAAGCCCGTGGATTCTACCACCAGGTCTACGCCGAGGTTTTTCCACGGGAGTGCTTCCGGGTTTTTCTCGGCAAACACTTTAATTTCTTTTCCGTCCACGATGATGCTGTTTTCCATCACTTTCACTTCGCGGTCGAACTTGTTGAAAACGCTGTCGAATTTTAACAAATGGGCTAATGTTGATGCGCTGGTAATATCGTTTATTGCAGCGATCTCGAAGTCTTTTTGATCGACGCTGGCCCTTAATAAAAGTCTACCAATTCTTCCAAAGCCGTTAATGGCTATTTTGTAAGTCATTGCTTACCTCCTGAAATAATTTAACGACTGGCTAAACGTTATCACAATAAAATATTTTAATCAAGATGTTGTTGATTTTTTTCCTTGGAAAAAATAAAAAAATACACTGCGTGTGGAATTATTATGGTACGTTGTGCCATCCGGCGGCTTCCTTAATGGTCGGTCGCTGCATGAGAAAGAATTATCAATTAACAATTATCAATTATCAATTATCAATTATCAATTAACGATGAAAGAGAAAAAGGGGACAGTCAAAAAAACTACCCTCCATGAAGCTTAACAAATAGTATTGTTATACCTGGAATTTTCGCCAAAATACCTCGCACCTGACACATTATTTTTTTTCTACCTCTCAGGTTTTGGAGAAAAAGGGGACAGTCAAAAAAACTTTCGGAATGCGATTGCACGGGTTCGGAATGCGATTGCAGGTCTTCGGAATGCGATTGTACGGGTTCGGGAGAAAAAGGGGACAGGCAAGAAATCCCTTAATGGTCGGCCGCTGCATGAGAAAGAATTATCAATTAACAATTATCAATTATCAATTAACGATGAAAGAGAAAAAGGGGACAGTCAAAAAAACTTTCGGAATGCGATTGCACGGGTTCGGGAGAAAAAGGGGACAGGCAAGAAATCGTACCATCCGGCGGCTTCCTTAATGGTCGGCCGCTGCATGAGAAAGAATTAACAATTAACAATTATCAATTAACAATGAAAACAAAAAAGGGGACAGTCAAAAAAACTCTGTCAATTTTTGGATTTTAAGGTCCTCTCTGGACTATGATCGGTTGTAATAACAATTGCAGGTCTTCGGAATGCGATTGAACGGGTTCGGAATAGGATTGCAAGTCTTCCGAATGGGATTGCACGGGTTCGGAATAGAAAAAGGGGACAGTCAAGAAAAACACTCCCTTCGGAATGCGATTGAACGGGTTCGGAATGCGATTACACGTCTTCGGAATGCGATTGAACGGGTTCGGAATGCGATTGCAGGTCTTCGGAATGCGATTGAACGGGTTCGGAATGCGATTGCAGGTCTTCGGAATGCGATTGCACGGGTTCGGAATGCGATTGAACGGGTTCGGAATGCGATTGCAGGTCTTCGGAATGCGATTGCAGGTCTTCCGAATGCGATTGCACGTCTTCCGAATGGGATTGCACGGGTTCGGAATGG
>Ga0105104_10000388_pt1 | contig 33317 bp, 27 predicted proteins | sample PPLLaktember2015_3_FD_87034 | JGI IMG/M metagenome (GOLD analysis project Ga0105104, IMG submission 87034) | Freshwater sediment microbial communities from Prairie Pothole Lake near Jamestown, North Dakota, USA - PPLs Lake P7 Core (6) Depth... | ecosystem: Environmental > Aquatic > Freshwater >... | reverse complement strand
TGGGCCAGGCATGCCGGGCCCCTACACCAATTCTACGTTGTTAATTGTTAATTGATAATTACTAATTGATAATTAAGATCGTTATCCGTTATACGTTATCCGTTTTCATTCGGCTGCGAAGCAGCCGTCAAACCGACACCGGCACGCAGTGCCACAAAATTCTCTTAACTTCTTAACCTCCTAACCTCCTACCTTCCTCTTCTTCCCTCCGTGCCCGCCGTGAGCTCCGTGAGAGACCTCTTCATCATGCCGCAGGCACTATTAAAATTGATAATTGTTAATCGCTAATTGTTAATTCTATCGCGGCTCTTCAGTTAAAAATCACATTAGAGTTTCTTGCGAATTTTTATCGAACGAGCGCAGCGCTATTCGTGGAGGTGCTTTTTATATTCGCCGGGCGTCATCCCGGTAAACTTCTTAAACGCTTTATAAAAAACTCCAAGGTTGTTAAACCCACATTCATTCGCTATCGTAAAGTTTTTGAGCTCTTTCATTCGTGAACTCTCGATGATCCGTTTGGCTTCCTCGATCCGGTAAAAATTAATGTAATCTGCGAAATTGCGGTTCAATTTCTCGTTGAGAACCCGGGAAAGCACATGGTGAGTAGTGGGAATACGTTCGGCTAAGGTTTGCAAAGAAATACCGGGGTCCGTGTACAGCTTTTCAACCTTCATCAACTGTTCCAGTTTCGGAATGCACTTCTCCGCATCCTTGGGGTCAAGCGGAGAATTTTTATTTTTATCTTTTGTATCGGTGGGGCGCTTTTTATAAAGGTATACAAAGGAGAACGCGGCAGCCATGAGAAATACGAGTACGGAGATTTTAAAAAGAGGGGTTTGATAAAACCGGGATTCCAGTATAATGCCGATGGTTTCACCCTCGGTGTTCCACACGCCGTCTTCATTGCATGCCGTGACGGTAAAGGTATACTCACCGGGTTCGAGGTTATTATAAACAGCAGCTCGCGCTTTACCGGCCTGAAGGTATTCCCACCGGGAATCGCGGCCCTTGAGACCCAGGCGGTATTTGAACCTGATCTTAGAAGGAGAGGAAAAAGCAGGCACTGTAAATTGGATACTGAGGGGTTTAATGGGTGTAACCTGAATGAAGTAATTCTTCCGGGATGGAATCACGGGGATGGTCTGGGAATTCACGGTAATGGAGTCGATAATGACATCGGGCTGGTTTTTGTTTACGGGTTTTTTACCCGGATTCACGATAGAAATACGGTTTTTGGTATTAAACCAGATATCTCCCTGGGGGGTTTGAAGAATGGAATGGGGAGAAGAAGCGTTGTTAAATTCGCAGTGTGCTAATCCATCGGATTCATCATAGACAATACATTCCACCCGTTGAATTTTCTTAGCCGCCACGTGGTTCAACTCGGTCTTAGAGACACGAAGTACACCGGCATCGGCCATAAGCCAGAAATTCCCTTCGGCGTCCTGGATAAATTGCCCGATATCGAGGGATGGGATTCCCTGGGGGGTGGTGTAAGATGCGGTAGAAATAACCTTGCGGTCTTTTATGATTAATCGCTTCAAACCCTGGCCGTGGGTGGCGACCCAATAGACCGTGGGATCAGGGGTATCTTGATAAATACACGTAACGGGAACATCCATTAATAGTTTAAAAAAAAGCTTTTGCGGGGGTCCAGGGGGCGGGTTTTCACGAAAAGAGCCCCCTGGTTGCGATGGGGATGAGAGGAGAATCAACCCGTTATCGGAGGCAACCAGGATATCGCGGTTTTTATCTTCCATGACATTGTTGACGACTTTACAGGGTAAACGGTCACGGGAGGTGATGGGATGGAACGTGCGGGACTTCATCTCATATACGGTAATCCCATCCTGGGTAGCAAACCATAAATTACCGGGGGTGTCCCTGGATATAGCGGTTACAGTATTGTCGGATAAACCATCCTCGACTTTATAATGCTCAATCGGTCGACTTCCCTGGGGCAAAAGAAAAACGCCTTCCCCTTTGGTGCCGAGCCAAACGTTCCCCTGGGAGTCCTCGGCAATGGCTGTAATGCCTGGGCTGCGATATTTATCGAGGTTGACTATTTGAGGGGGTTGGGTTTCATCGGGGAGAATATGAAACAATTGGCCGTCCATGGTGCCGATCCAAATATGGCTGCGGGAATCTTTAAAAAACGAGAGGATCATAACTCCGGGGTATGGATCGAGGGGCCTATAGGAGAAAAATTTCCTGTCTTTGATTTGATGAAACCCCGCATTGTTGGTCCCTATCCATAAGTTTTTTTCCAGGTCCTCGAATAAAGCGATAACCTGGAAAGAAATATCAAGGGGGCTCTTTTCGTGAAAACCGCCCCCTTTACCCCCGGAAAAGCTTTTATTATTTGAGGAAATAAAATTGGAGGCGGAATACGGCGGGAATAAAAATGTTTCGATAGAAGGAATCCTGGACGATGGGATACGTTTGATACGGTTCAAACCGTTATCCGTTCCGATCCAGAGGTTTTTCTCGCTGTCTTTTAGAATTACCCTTACTTTATCGTTGGATAAACCCTCCGCCCTGGTATACCGGGTTATTTTCGACCCGTTTACTTTGAAAAGACCGTTTTCTGTCCCGATCCAGAGGTTCCCGTCCGGGTCCTCTTCCATAGCAACTACCTGGATGTCTTCAATATCTTTAATGGGATAAAGAGAAAATACATTGTCCTTGAAAATATAGACGCCTTTTTCCATTGAACCGAAGATCAAATTCCCGTACATGCCGTCGATAATGGCGTTGATTTTTTTGATTTCAGTTCCCCGCGAGTCCTTATTATATATTGTGAAGGTGGAGCCGGAGAGGCGGGCAACGCCATCGATCCAGAAGCTAATCCATATATTGCCGTGCATATCGCCGGCAATCCTGCGAATTCGTTGAGCGGGCAAACCGTCTGAAGAGGTAAATGTTTTAAATGCCCGGGCGATATAATTATAAGCAGTGAGGCCCTGGGCTGACCCGATCCACAGGGTCTTTTTTTTATCGAAGAAAAGAACATCGGCCTGGATGGGTTTTAGGGTTCTACTTCGGGGTGCTTGAAAAAAAGGAATGAGAGAAAACTCCACGCCATCGAAACGGAAAAGGCCTTCTGAGGTCGCCAGCCAGAGAAAACCGTCGGATGTTTGAGCGATGGATGTCACAGTACCGTTAGAAAGGCCATTTTCACGACCCCACTTTTCCACGAGGTATTGGGAAATAGGCTGGGAGGGGTCCAGTGCGGGAAGAGAGAGGGAAAAGACCGGCAGGAGCATGATAATGAAAAGAAAAAAACCGACGTGATGAAAACCTTTTGACATTGGCATACATAACCTCTTGCTTCTTGTTAAGAAAAAATCGAAAACCATTGGTAATTGATTTTAGCAAAAAGCAAGATGGATTTCCACTTTTTGTTAAATCCACCGACAAATATTGTCTTCGACGACCAGGGGGCTCTTTTCGTGAAAACCGCCCCCTGGACCCCCACAAAAGCTTTTGTTAAGATGAAAAAAGGGGGAAGAAGCCGGGCCCTGGTTTTTGCTTCTCTCCTGTATGCTGAATGGAGGTTGGACCCGGCTTTTGTCCGTTGAGTTAACGATGGGATTTAGCGGCAATAAACGGCGATATCTGTGGTCCCGATAGGAGAGGGAAGAGATCCGCCGCGTACTGCTTTTTGTTCTTTTGTGTCCAGGTTGGGTTGGATATCCTGGATTGTAAGTTTGTTCAAATTTAATTTTTTGTTAGTTTTTTGTTTCATTGAAGCCTCCGTTTTTGCCCAGGGTTTCGCAGACATACGCAGGTTCGCTGCATTTGAAATCCGGGTAACCTGTGTAACCTGTGGGCTTTTGTTATTTTCTTTTCACCATTAAAGACGTTGAGTCCCGGTTTTTTTAAATTTTTCTTTTGCGGTAAAATCGTCGGATAGTGATTTTTTCATTATTACTGCATATTTTACAGGCACAATCAAAGGAGGTGAGATATTCATGGAGAAAGAAATAAAAGTACTGTACGATAAGAAAGGCGATTATTTTGAGGTTATGTTCGAGCAAAAAGCGGGGTACTTCCGGGAAACCCTGGATGATTCGGTGATAGAAAGAGTGGACAGCGAAGGCAATATCATCGGTTTCTCAATTTTATATGTGAGTTCTTTGAAGAAACAAGAGCCGTTATCCATCAGCTTTAAAAATAAAGTGGCCTAATAAGTAGTGTCCAAATCAGATAAGCCCATGAGTTTCTTTTTCATTGGAATTGACAATTTTTTTGATTCGTAATATGATAAATTTATGACTTCGACAGAACAGAAACCAAGAAAAAAAATATTTAATACCGCAGGGTTGTGTTTCCCTGAAGATCATTACATGGTGGATCCCCTAAAACGACTCCAGGAGATAGAGCAATTAATCGAAGATAAACTATATTTCACGATCCACGCACCGAGGCAAACGGGGAAAACTACGTATTTATATGCATTAGCAAAAAAACTCAACGCTGAAGAAAAATATATCGCACTGGTGGTCTCTTTCGAACGTGCAGGCGTTGCCAGCATGACAGTTGAAACTGCCAATAGCACGGTTATAAATGCAATCTACACTTCTTCCGACCGGCAATTGGAGGTGAAGTACCGGCCGGGAAATCCCGGCAAAAAAAACTCCCCGGATCTATTTAATTACTTGAAAGACTGGTCCGAAAGCCAGGAAAAACCCATCGTTCTATTTATCGATGAAATCGATGCCCTGTTAGATGATGTTTTGATTTCTATTCTCAGGCAACTTCGAGACGGTTACCAGGGTAGACCGAAACACTTTCCTTCTTCCTTGGCCCTGGTGGGTTTAAGGGATGTGAGGGACTACAAAATTAAAATTTGCGATGATCAAAAATCCCTGGGTACTGCCTCTCCATTTAATGTGAAATCGGAGTCGGTTTTTTTGCAAAATTTTACCCGAAAAGAAGTTGATGAGCTGTTGGAACAGCATACGACAGAAACCGGCCAGGTTTTCAGTGTTGAAGTCAAAGAGGAGATATTCCGGTTGTCAAAAGGCCAACCCTGGCTGGTTAATGCGCTTGCAAGGCAGATGGTTTTAAAAATACTCAAAAATGATTATTCAAAAGAAATTACTCTCGACATTGTCAACGAAGCCAAAAACCAATTGATTTTACAGCGCGATACCCATTTGGACAGCCTGGCGGACAAATTACGAGAAGATAGGGTCAAACGGATCGCCCAGGTCATCATTAATGGGGACAGCATGCCTTTCGATATATACGACGACGATATCGCTTATGTCCGGGACCTGGGGCTCATTTCACCCAAATCTCCCATAGAATTTGCCAATCCCATTTATGCGGAAATCGTTCCCAGGGTTATGGCCTCACCTATCCAGGAATCCATCCCTAAAGAGATCGATCAACCCTGGTTTATAAATAGCGACGGCGGATTAGACATGGAAAAAGTGTTTAAGGAGTTCCAGAAGTTTTATCGCAGGAACAGCGAAAATTGGTTGGATAGATTCCAGTACAAGGAATCCGCACAACATTTAATATTGATGGCTTTTCTACAGCGAATCGTCAACTCCGGCGGAGAAATTATCCGCGAGATGGCGGTTGGAAATGGCCGGCTGGATATCCTGGTTAAATTTCAAAAACACGAATATGCAGTCGAGTTAAAAATATATCGAGATAGTTATACCATCGAGGACGGGAAGGAACAATTGGAGCGATACCTGGATAAATTGGGTTTAGAGCGGGGTTACCTGGTAATATTTGATCCTCGAAAAAAAACCTGGGAAGAGAAAATCTATACCAATGAGATTTCTTATAATGATAAACAAATCATCATGATCGGGATTTAGCCCCACACTGGAGGCGGTTTGCTATTTCCCCCTGTTTATGGTATAAAAATAGTATGGAATATGTATTAAAAGAAAGAATCGGTAAGCCGGAATTGTTTATCGGCCGAAAAGAAGAACTGGGCTATTTTCTTAACTGGATAAACGAAATCAAAGAAGAAAAATCCCAGAGTTCCGCCATCATGGCGCGTCGTAAAATGGGAAAAACCGCTATCCTGGAACGCCTTTTCAATATCACGTTCTACAAAAACGACGGCGTGATCCCGTTTTATTATGAGATCAAAGAAAGAGAAGTATCGATGGCGGATTTTTGCGTCGATTTTTTTCTTACCTTCGTATACCAATATATCGCATTTAAAACCCGGAAGATTACATACCTGGCACAAGAAAAACGAACGAACCTTAAAGAAGCAAAGGTTGCTGCCCTAAAAGAAGGATTAAACCATTTGACCGGGATAATCGAGAATGTCAAGTATGCCTTTGAGAACGGTCATACGGATATGCTCTGGGAAACAGCCAGGGAAGCGCCCAAAACCGTCGCCTTAGGCCAAAAAGAATTCATCGTTCAAATGATCGATGAATTCCAGTTCATCGATGAAAAAATATTCCGGGACAAGGAGTTAAAACTCCGGGTCAAAGATATGGCAGGCGGGTATTTAAGCACAGCAGAAAGTAAAATCGCACCGCTTCTTGTTTCCGGGAGTTGGGTCGGCTGGCTCATGAACCTATTAATGAAGATGCTGCCGTCGCGGTTCAGGTACGAATTCCTCGAAAATATGCCCGAAGACGAAGCCATTGAAATGATTTTCAAATACGCCCAGTTTTTCGGCGTCCCGGTCACGGAAGAAACCGCTTATCTAATGGCCAAACTCTCCGAAGGCAGCCCGTTTTATATTAGTTCTATTATACGCTCCCGCTGCCGCGACAAGAATTTGACCACCATCGAAGGACTTGCAAAAGTCATGGAGTTTGAAACCCTCGATGACCGGGGAGCAATTAAATCAACCTGGATGGAATATATTTCCGGTGCATTCCCCCGAATCAACGATCAACACGCAAAAAACATCGTCTTATATCTCTGCCGACATAGAGACCGCGAAGTCACCCGGAAAGAATTATTGACCGAATTAAAACCGGGTATGTCCGACAGTCGACTGGAAGAAAAATTAAAAGCCCTGGTCCATGCGGATATTATCAAGCAGGGGCAGACTAACTACGACTACCGCGGGGTCCAGGACAATGTTTTCGACAAAGTATTCCGGGGCGTATATGAAAAGGAGATCCGCGAATTCGATGTGAAAGTGATCGGCCAGGAATACCGCGAGGACTTTTACCGGTTGAAAACGCAATATTATAGTTTACTGGGCAAATATAATTATCAAAAAGGGTATTATACCGAATATGCAATCCTGGACCGTTTAAGGGTGCACGCCCGCGAGGACAACCGACTACTGAAATCCATAACCCGGTATTTACCCCATGATTTTAATTTTTCCGATTATTCGCGGGTATGGAAGTACGAGAGCTCGCCCGAGTATTCCCGGCGTTTCAGCGTGGATATATTTGCCCGCGCGTCGATACCGGGTGATTATTCGATTATCGGCGAAGTAAAAAGCCGCGATTTGAAGAAGTTTTCAAAAGATGAAACAGCAGCATTCGAGTTAAAATTTGAAGAAATCAAGAAACTGGAAAAAGTCGAGCCGGCGGTCGGTTTTATTTTCTCCAGGAGCGGTTTCACAAAAGAAGCGGAAGATTATTGTAAAGAAAAAGGGATAGCGTGCAGTGAAGACGAACGGTGGTTAATATAGGAGTTTCTCCTGTTTTTTTTGACTGTCCAGAATGCCGCTAAGTTAAGGTTATTTTTGTGCGAAAGGGGCGTGTCGGTGCCTTTAAAATGATGAATGATGAATTGGGAAGAGGCGCGCGATGCGCGGTTGTTTTGACGTGCCTTCGGCACGGGGAAGATATCTCTCACGGAGCTCACGGGGAACACAGGGAGAAAACGGGTAACGGATCACGGAAAACGATCGACGATTCACGATTCACGGTCAACGCCGACGATCGACGATTCACGATTCACGAATCACGATTCACGATCAACGGATAATGGAATGAATTCGGAAACCGGCTGCAGCCCCCGCGATTCCAAAATGACAATTACTGGGTGTGAAAATTAGATATTGATTATTGAAAAGAAATAAGGTATAATATTAATCTAATAGAATGGCGGCGTAGCTCAGTCGGTAGAGCAATCGGCTCATATCCGATATGTCGGGGGTTCAAGTCCCTTCGCCGCTATTTTTTTTTCGAGATGAATATTCTATTTCCACCATTCAACGACAACATCCGCAAAAACTCCCTTATTTTACCCGGTGATAAGATTATACTGGGGCTTTCCGGTGGAAAAGACTCTGTAACACTTCTTTACCTTCTCCAGGAACTCCAAAAGGAAATGGATTTTCAATTGGTATCGGCTTACTTTAACCATAAGCTTCGATCCGACGCACACCGGGAACAAGAGTGGGTCGGGGAATTGTGCCGGTCCAGGGAGGTGAAACTGGTGATCGGGAGTAAAGACGTTGCCGGGTTCAAAGAAGCTCATAAACTGAATCTCGAGCACGCGGCTTCCATATCGAGGTATCATTTTTTTCAACAAGTTTCTTCCGGGTATCCCAATGCCAAAGTCGCCACAGCTCACACCAAATCCGACCTGACGGAAACCTTTTTAATCAAATTATTCCGGGGCAGCGGACTCCAGGGGCTTACGACCATATCCAGCCGGAAAGAAAATGCGATTATCCGCCCCCTTCTTTTGTTTGATGAAGAGGATATCCTGGGATTTCTCCATCGAAACGGTATACCTTATTATATAGATTACACCAACGAGCAGGATGAATTCTTGAGGAATCGAATCCGGCATCACGTGGTACCGGAAATAAAAAAAATCGAACCGGGTATTCACCAACGGATTTTTCGGACTGTTTCCCTGATCCAGGAAGAGTATGAATATTTCAGCGGGACCGCCAGGGATGTTTTGTCGAAGTGTTTGATCCTGGACAAAGTTTTACCGGGTGCCATTTTAAACGACTATCCGCTGGCGATCCGGCGGCACATTATCCGGGAGTACCTGCGGCTGTTGAAAGGGAACCTGTTGAATATCGATTTCGACCATATCGAAGCAGTACGGACGCTTTTTTCAAAAATGCGGGGGCTGGCGCTGCCGGGTGTTGAATTGAGTTTTCATAAGGGGTATATCTTCCCGAAGGATTTTTCGATCCCGGGGTATAGTTATTCGATTGCAGGACCTGGAATTTTCGATATCCCGGAAATTCGAAAGACCATTACGGTGGAAATCACCCCTTCATTTCAAAAACCGGCCGATAACAACTCGATCATCACTCCTTTGGATTTGATCCGATTCCCTTTGACGGTTCGGCCTCCCTTCAAAGAGGATAAATATATAAAGATCAATACGACGATTAATCAAAAAGTAATCGAAATGATCCGGGCTTCAGGTTTTCCTTCGGAACTGCGGAACCTTTGCCCGGTGGTGATGAATGGAAACGGCGATATTACCTGGGCGGCAGGGTCGCCGGCGGCAAATTCTTATAAAGCCGGGGCGTTGAAAGACAAGAAATATTTAAAAATAATGGTCGAAGGCAGAAAACCCACCTTTTTGTAAAAAGGTGGGGCCAAAAACTTTTGTTTAGTGCTTCATGGTTCCGATAAATCGAGATAAATCGATGATGAACCTGGGAAAAGTACACCGGATGTGCTATAATTTAAGATGGAAAAAACGAAAAAATTTAAAGCAGTGATATTCGATGCAGACGGGACATTGTTGGATTCGATTTCAGATATTGCGGCTGCGATGAATAAGGTGTTGACCGGGTTGGGGTACCCGACCTATGATGAAGAGCGTTACAAAGAATATGTGGGAGACGGTATCCGCGAATTGGTTAAACGTGCGGTCCCGGCAGATCGATTGAAGGAGTGGTTGCAAACGGGGGAAAAAGGAGACGGCATAGACGGGTTGGTGGAGGAATACCGGGCGATATACGATGTTCAATGGCGAGTAAACACCAAACCCTACGAGGGGATCCCGGGTTTACTGGATGAATTGAGTTTAAAAAAAATAAAGATAGGTGTACTCTCCAATAAAATGGACGAATTTACCAAGACGATGGTGAAGGAACTTTTACCGCAATGGGAATTTACTGCTGTTTTCGGATCGCGAGACGGGGTTCCCCGGAAACCGGACCCGGCAGTGCCCAGGGAAATAGCGGGTTTGATGGGAATAAAACCGGGCGATATCGTTTTTGTGGGCGACAGCGGGGTGGATATGCAAACGGCTTGCAGAGCCGGGATGTATGGTGTCGGTGTATTGTGGGGGTTGAGGGATGCGGCGGAATTGCAGGAAAACGGCGCAAAACTATTGATCGAGCATCCGTCCCAATTGATGAAGCTGTTTTAATTCCCTGTTTTGGCTTGCTGCCACAGCGCTTCCATCTCCTCCAGCGATGTCCGGTTAATATCCTTGCCTTGTTCCTTCAACGAATTTTCGATAAACCGGAACCGGCGGATGAATTTTTTATTGGTGCTTTTCAAAGCAAATTCGGGGTTTATATGAGCCAGGCGGGCTGTGTTAGCCACAGCAAATAAAATATCGCCGATTTCTTCTTCGATTTTTTCACTGTTTTTTGAAGAAATTTCCTGTTTCAATTCTTCGATTTCCTCTTCGACCTTTTCCAGCGCTTTTAAAGGGTCATCCCAATCGAACCCGACACTGGAGGCTTGTTCGGCGATGCGTTTGGCATGAGATAATGCCGGCATCCGGTCGGGGTAATCCGAGAGGATGCTCTCTTTCTTCTTTTCTTTTTTCTTAATTTTTTCCCAATTTTGCCGGACTTCTTCCGCAGTATGAACGGTGGTGGTGCCGAAAATGTGGGGGTGACGCCGGATTAATTTCCTGGTAATGGTTTCGATCACATCCCGGATAGAGAAATAATTTTTTTCCCGTTGAAGCTGGGATAAAAAAATGATCTGCAAGAGGAGATCGCCCAATTCTTCTTTTTGCTTTTCAATAGAGCCGATATCGATGGCTTCGACCAATTCGTGGGCCTCTTCCAGGATATATTCCCGCAAGGAATGAGGGGTTTGTTTCCGGTCCCACGGGCAGCCGTTAATCGGGTTTCGCAAACGTTTTAAAATTTTTATCAGTTTGTTGAATTCTTTCATCTTGTTTTTTTTTAATAGAAATGTTATAAATAAAAGAGTATAATAATACTTTTTAATATGGAGTGCAAGTTGGGACAACGAATGAATATAGATATTAATGCGATTATTGTTCTTTTAGCTACACAAGCGATGATTAACATGGGAGAAATCAAGGATCCCTTTTCGAATGAAACCAGGCAAGACCTGGAAGGATCATCGATATTTATTCGATTACTGGAAGTACTCGATACCAAGACAAAAGGAAATTTGACCGAAGAGGAAACCGATTTTTTGAATGAAGTGAAAGAAAACCTCATAACCATATTAAACAAAAAAAAGAATGCAGGAAATTAAAATGAAAGGTCGAATCAGAATCATTATTACCGGCGTATCGGTTTTACTGTTCAGCAGTATTTGGGGTCTACCCAGCGAAAACCCCTGGGGGAACTTAAAGAAGATACAATACTATAACACGCACCGCCAACCGGCCGAAGTGTTGAACCACCTGAAATTGATCGATTTTTCCACGTTAAACCGCCCGGATCAACAAGAACTGGCCGCAGAATTAATAAAAATGGGCGATCAATACTTTAAGAAAAGCGATTTCCAGACAGCAGAAGCGTTTTATAGGAAAGTATTGAACCTATCCCCCGATTACTGGCCCCTTTATAATAAACTGGAAAAAATCAACCGGGAACGTGGGAGCTTGTTTGTCTCTATAAACCACATTTTCCAACAATTAGTCCAGGTAGTGAGAAATTTCAAGTCATCCTTTCTCCTGGTCAATCAATTTTTTAACCTCCTGTTTTATTCTACCCTTTTCGTTTTTTTCCTTTTTTCCGTCGTTATGCTGGCGAAATATTTCAAGCTCGCCCTCAATGACTTCCAGGTGGTGGAAGGCAGCAATTTTTCGATCAAAAGAGCACTTTTCTGCACGGCATTGGTTTTGTGGCCGTTATTGCTTATTTCCGGGTGGATGATCTACCCCTTTTTAATCGTTGGGTTTTTATGGCTCTACTTCAACGAGAACGAGAAGAAATCCGTGATTTATATGCTGGTCATTATCGCCGTTGCGACAGTATTGTTCAGTTTTAATCGAATGCTGGAGAACAATATCCAAACGGATGAATTCATCCGGATCCGGAAGGTATACGAAGGCCGGAGATTTGAAAAAAAAGATTACCAGGCCTTCGACAACAAATTGAAATTAATCCAGGCTTTTTCCTACTACGAAAGAGGAGATTTCAACACAGCCCAGGATATATTAAACTCCACCGGGGAGGAATTTTTACACCCCCAAAAATTCTGTCTACTGGGGAACATCTATTTCTTTGACGGAGATATCCCCCAAAGTATCGAATATTACAGGAAATCCCTTCAATTGGACGACCACAACGAAGTGGTGCTGAATAATTTTACCGTGGCGTTGATGAAAGACAATAATCCCGAAGTCTTTGACTCGTATGCCAAACGGTACCCGGAGATCAAAACTTACCAAAATCGCGAACAGACGATTAAAAATATCGAAATACACCAATGGGATTTATGGAATAGATTATTCAATTCATTAAAAGAAAAATTCAGCCTCATCGAATTTTCGACACGAGTGGTCGCCGAGTTCCTGGGATTACCCATAATATATTGTATACTGTTTTTTGTTTTTTATGTGATGGGACTGAAAAAGATAATTCCTGCGCTGGGAGAAAGCACTTATTGCTCCAAATGTTCGAAAATAATAAAAGAGGCTTCTATCCATCGTTCATACAAGCTTTGCGACGAATGCCATCAATTGTTCTCAATAAAAGATGTCATTTTCCTCGAAGCCAAAGTTCTGAAGGAAAAAGAACTGAAGAAAAAATTCAGGAAGAAGCACCTCTTCTTTTTGTTCTTCTCCATCGTCATACCGGGGTTGAATAATAATCTCAAAGAGAATAACCGACTGTTACTGATGGCAGGTTTTGTATTCTATTTCATGTTGGGTATGGCCGTGATAGGAACGATAAACTTTTCACGTATTTTCCAGACATCGCCGTTGATATTTAACCTGGTGGGTGTTTTCGCCATGGTTTTCTATTTACTGGTGAATATACTGTCGGTATTGGGAGACGAAGATGGCATTTAAAGGCACTCTAAAAGAATTCAAAGTCCCTGATATTTTGCAGTTGATCTCGCTGCAAAAAAAGACCGGTATCCTAACGTTTACCGGCGAGGAAGGTTTTATAACCCTCATCTTCCAGGATGGAATGATAGTGGGAGCCGACTCGCTCACAAAAAAACTGGAGATGCGCGTGGGAAGCGTGCTGGTCAAGCAAGATTTTATCAGTGACGACATGCTCCAACGAGCCCTGGATATCCAAAAAAGAACCAATCAAAAAATCGGGGAAATCCTCGTCGGAATGGGACTGATCGGCAGGGATACCATTCACACGTGCTTGAAAATCCAGGCCATCGAGATCATCTTATCGTTGTTCAAATGGAAAAAAGGCGAATATAATTTCAAAATCATGGATTACCTCGATGAAAGCATGAGAATCATCGAACCCCTCCCAACAGATAACTTAATCATGGAAGGCGTCCAAATGCTGGACGAATGGCCTCAAATCAAAGAATTAATCCCGGATGACTTCATGATCTTCGAACCCATACCCGTCAGCGCTAAAAAAATCGTAATCGTCGCCGAATATGACGAAATCCCTGAAGTCGAAGGAGATAAAATCTACCTGATCGAAGCCGAAACCAATTTGCTAAGATATGTGAACGGCCAGAATTCGGTACGAGACCTGGTGGAACTGGGGATATTTACGGAATACAAAGTATATAAAGGACTCTACAGCCTGGTTCGAAAATCCATCATCCGCGCCAAAGGAAAAAGCACCCCGGTAGAATCGAAAGAAAACGAGTTCTCCGACTCCATCCAACAGAAAAACCTGCACTTAATCAGCCGGTGGGTCCAACTAACCATCCTCCTGGTGATCATTATCCTGGCCATTAGTTTCTTTAAACCCATGCGCCCCATCAAAACCGATAATATCCTGCTTAAAGATACCTTATATCAAAAGGTGTTTAATGAAGATACCCCTCGAAAACCCTCTCAAAAATAAATTATAAAATGATTACATCCATCGACTCGAACCGGGCTCCGGGAACTATATCCAGCGCTATTGCCGTCGGGAATTTCGACGGCTTCCATCTCGGTCACAAAAAAATTATCGATACCCTCCGGGCAATTTCCAATGAAAAAAAACTCGCTCCCTTCATCGTTACATTCAAACCCAATCCCAAAGTCTACTTTAACCCGGGGTTTCAATTGATCCATACCGATACCCAAAAAAAAAAAATACTGGAAAATCAAAACGTAGACAACGTGTTTGTCATCGATTTTCCCTCCATTGAAAAAATGTCCGACAATGCATTTTTAAAAAAATTCCTGGTGGACCGGTATCACATGAAACACATTATCATCGGGGAAAACTTCAGGTTCGGGAAAGGAAGAGAAGGCGATACCCGGTCCTTAAAAGAAGCATCCCAAACCTTCGGGTTCGAATATACCGTCGTAGCACCGGTTACAATAGATGGAATACGGATTTCCAGTACTTATATTCGCCAACAATTGGCCAACGGTCAAATTGAAACCACCAACCGGATGTTGGGAAGAAATTATTCGATTGAAGGCATCGTCATCGAAGGAGACAAAATCGGCCGCCAAATGGGATTCCCTACCATTAATATCCAAACCGAAAACTCCCTTCTCCCGGAAGGCGTATTCAAAACCACCGTCGAAATCGAAGACCACCCCAAATCCTATCGGTCCATTACATATATCGGCTATCGCCCTACTTTTATGGGCGAAAAAAAAAAAGTCGAATCTCATATCTTTAATTTTGACGGAAAAGTCTATGGGAAACAGGTGAATTTATCCTTTGAAAAAAAATTGAGAGATGAGATAAAATTTGACTCAGAAATCAGCCTTGTCAAACAGATAAGAGCGGATATTGAAAATTTAATGGTTGACAAAGAACATGTTTTTTGATTATCATAGTAGATACAATAATTAAATACAAAATTCAGGAGCACTTAGATGACCACAGATGAAAACGTAACCCCAGGTTCGGAAGACATAAAAAATAGCGATGAAATCGCCGAAGGAACTGGAACACCACCCAAAGAAAGCGAATTGATCGTTCGTTTCTCTATCCATGTTCCCAAAGAAGACGTGGAAAGAGACGTGGATTTGGCTGCCGCCAAATATGCCAAAGAGATTAAACTCCCCGGGTTTCGAATGGGAAAAGTCCCCGTAGACGTCGTTAAAAGCCGGTTTAAAGAAGGCATTAGCGATGAGGTTTTGAACAAAATCATCGAAAAAGCCATTTTTGAAAAAATCGAAAAAGAAAAAATAAAAATCGCCTCTCAACCCCATGTTGAAAAAATCGATTATGAAGAAGGAAAAGATTTGAACGCCGACGTGATGGTGGAGATTTTCCCCACTATCCAACTCCCCGAATTAGACCAGGTCGAAGTGGAAATCCCGGCAGCAGAACTCAAATTCGAGGAATTCGACGAACAAAAACAGATCGATGCAATCCTGGAAGGCCATAAAAGACAAACCCCCGTCGCAGGCCGCGAAATCAGGGAAAACGATGAAATCGTTTATAAATATCAATCCAAAATACTCGATACCAAACGGCTCACCCCTCAAACCCAACAATATTTTCGCGTTAACGAAAAAGAAGAAAATGAGATCATGGATTTTTACAAAGAAATCCTGGGAAAAAACGCAGGAGACAGCTTTACATTAAATCGAACCTATCCCCCCGACTATAAAAAGAAAGCTTGGGCCGACAAACAAATCGAACACTATATCGCCATCGAACGGATCAACGAAATGGTAAAACCCGAATTCGACGAAACGTTCTTGAAAACCATGGGCTTTGACAGCGCAGAAAATTTTAAAGAAAGATTGAAAGCCGAGTATGATCTTTACAAGAAAAAACATACCGAGGATGTGACCATTAAACATATCACCGAGTTCCTGGTTAAAACCCTCAGCTTCCCCATTCCCGATGGGATAGTGGAAAATGAAGTGAGACGAGTGATTTCCCATTACCCCAATATGAACTTTCAAAATGATGAACAATCCAGGATGTTCCATAACTCGCTCCGGGAAGAATCTGAAAAGTCGGTTCGATGGATATTTATATCGGATGCTATCAAAGAGAATTTTAAACTGGAAGTTGTCAGTGAAGAACTGGAAAAAGAATATAAGACCGTTTCGGAACGAAATGGCGTACCGATAAAAGAAGTTCGTAAATTCTACATGCAAAAAGAAAATGCACAGCACTTGAGAGAGACTCTCGTGAATAATAAAATTACGAACCTTTTACTGGAAAAAATTAAAATTAAAGAGGTTTAATATGTCGTTAATACCAATGGTTGTAGAACAAAGCGGGAATGTAGAACGAGCCTATGATATTTATTCCAGGCTGTTAAAAGATGGAATTATCTTCGTCGGTTCTCCTATAGATGATAACGTAGCCAATGTCATAATAGCCCAATTATTGTTTTTGGAAGCGGAAGACCCTGAAAAGGATATTTCACTGTACATCAACTCCCCGGGAGGCGTGATCACGTCCGGCATGGCTATTTATGACACGATGAAATTCATAAAAAACGACATCGTCACCATATGCATCGGGCAAGCATCGTCGATGGCTGCGGTTTTACTGGCAGCCGGGACCGGCGGGAAGCGTTACGCCTTGCCCAACTCAAAAATATTATTGCATCAACCCCTGGGCGGATACGAAGGCCAGGCCACCGATATTCTCATCCATGCCCGTGAAATAAAAAAAGTGAAAGAAAACCTCATCGACATCCTGGCCCACCATACCGGCCAACCCAGGAAAAAAATTGCCGGGGATATCGAACGCGATTTCATAATGAATGCCGAAGAATCCCACAAATACGGCGTTGTCGATCATGTGATATCCGAACGGAAGAATATAAAGGAGATCATGAAATGAACAGTAATAAGAAAGGGAGAGAAGAACAAAAGTGCAGCTTTTGTGGAATACCGCAATCAGCCGCCTTCAAATTAATCGCAGGCCCCAATATCTTTATTTGCGACGAATGCGTCAATACAGCCTATAACTTGATTTACAACAGCAAAGATGTCCGCCGCACCGTGAGGCGAAAAGATTATAAACATATCGTCCCTGCCGAAATCAAAGACCGCCTGGACCAATACATCATTTCCCAGGACCTGGCCAAACGGAAACTCGCGGTTGCGGTTTATAACCACTACAAACGAATCCATGAAGCCAATACCATTTCAGACCTGGAAATAAAAAAAAGCAACGTTCTCCTCATCGGCCCCACCGGTACAGGGAAAACCCTTTTGGCTGAAACCCTGGCCAAAATTATCGATGTCCCTTTTGCCATCGCCGACGCCACAACCCTTACCGAAGCGGGCTATGTGGGTGAAGATGTCGAAAACATCTTACTAAAATTATACCAGGCTGCGGGCGAAGAAAAAGAAGCTGCCGAACGCGGGATCATCTACATCGACGAAATCGATAAAATTTCCCGCAAGAGCGAAAATAGATCCATTACCCGCGATGTCTCCGGGGAAGGCGTTCAACAAGCCCTATTGAAAATCGTCGAAGGAACCGAAGCCAGCGTCCCCCCCATGGGCGGACGCAAACACCCTTACCAGGAATTCTTGAAAATCGATACCCGCAACATCCTTTTTATCGCAGGCGGCGCCTTTGTCGGGTTGGAAAAAATCATCAAAGCCCGCCTGAAACAGAACGTCATCGGATTCAACTCAAACAACCTGTCTTCTCAAGCCGACGATAAAAATATTTTCAAGTACGCCCAAACCGATGATTTGGTTAAATTCGGATTGATCCCGGAATTGGTGGGAAGATTCCCAGTAATCGGCGTTTTGGATGACCTGGCCCACGATCAATTGCTCCGGATTTTAACCGAACCCAAAAACGCGATTATCAAACAATACCAGGCCCTTTTCGAATTGGACGGGATCGATCTCCATTTCTCCCCCGATGCCCTGGAACATGTCGCCCAAGAAGCCATCCGCCGGGAAGTCGGCGCCAGGGGGTTACGCGCTATCCTCGAAGAAATTATGCTGGACCTAATGTATGAAATGCCCTCGAAGAAAGGAAAAGTGGATAAAGTCGTCCTGGATTGCCATTATCTCAAAGAAAAACGACTGATTGCATGAAACGAAAAGATATCATCCTCCCGCTCATCCCACTCCGGGAATTGGTCTCATTTCCATCTGCCATCATTCCCATTCTCGTCGGGAGAGAAAAATCCATCAACGCCCTGAAATATTCCATGGATAATTCGAATAATTGTGTCTTCCTGGCCATCCAGAAAAATCAATTAAGCGAAAGCCCTATAACGGATGAAATAGCAGAAATCGGCATTATCGCCCGGGTTGAACGGTCGGCGGAACAGGAGAACGGGAGTTTCCGGATTATTATTCATGGACTGGAACGCGCTCACCTCGATCACTTTTTAAAAGCCGACCGGTATATTTTGGTTAGCGTGTCTGCCCTCGATGAAATCGTCGATAAAGATAAAAATTTTTTCGAACTGGCGAGAGACTTGATCGCTATTTTCGAAGAATATGTCTCCATAAAAAAAGTCAAACTGCGGGGAGTAGTGGCCAAACTGGAAGCCAACCGCATTTCCGAAATAACAGACATCATTGCTTCCGTGATCAATATCCCCTTACCGGTGAAACAATCGCTCCTGGAAGAACTGAACGTCTACAACCGCGCAGTAAAATTGTTCAATATTCTCAAGAAAGAAATGTCGAAATTAAAGACCTCCATGGGAGAAGTCGAAACGCGGCGATCCCGGGAAGACGGCGGCGAAAATGAGATCGCTGAATACAAACGCAAAATTCGCGACACAGAATTACCCGATCACGTAAAAAAAAGAGCACAGGAAGAACTGGAACGATTGGAAATGATGCACCCTTTTTCTGCCGAAAGCACGGTTTCACGTTCGTACCTGGACTGGATTTTGACTATTCCCTGGTTGAAAACAAAAGAAGAAAGTAAAAACTTGCAAAATGCCGCTGTCGTTTTGGATGAAGATCACTACGGCCTGGAAAAAGCAAAAGACCGCATCCTGGATTACCTGGCGGTCCGGCAGTTGGTCGAAAAACCGGCCGGCGAGATTTTGTGTTTTGTCGGCCCTCCCGGCGTCGGAAAAAGCTCCCTTTCCAAGTCGATTGCCCGTGCTTTGGACCGTTCATTCGTCAGGGTCTCCCTGGGAGGGGTTCGCGATGAAGCGGAAATCCGGGGACATCGCCGCACATATATCGGTTCCTATCCCGGCCAGATCATCAAAGGTTTAAAAAAAGCCAAATACAAAAACCCGGTTTTTTTACTCGATGAAGTGGATAAAATGAGCTCGGATTTCAGGGGCGACCCTTCGTCCGCCTTACTGGAAGTCCTGGACCCCGAACAAAATTCCGAATTTGTCGACCATTACCTCGACCTGGAAATCGATCTCTCCCAGGTTTTTTTCATCACTACCGCCAATACCATCGATCCCATTCCCCCTGCCTTAAAAGACCGGATGGAAATTATCGAAATCCCCGGTTATACCGAACGCGAAAAATTGAATATTGCCCGGAGCTTTTTAATAAAAAAACAAGCCGCCAAGAATGGTTTGAATGATAAAGATTTAGCGATATCCGATGGATTGATCCTGGACATCATCAACCGCTATACACGTGAATCCGGGGTTCGAAACCTGGAGCGCCAGATCGCCATTATTATGAGAAAAGCCGCACGTCACTTCGTGGAGCATGGAACCATAAAAGGGGATAGACCTCCTCTCTGTCTTACCGAGGAGTTGCTTCAAAAATACCTTGGGATTCCCAAATTTTCCAAACGCCAAATCCTGGAAAAAAATGAAGTCGGCGTCTCCATCGGCCTGGCATGGACGATGAGCGGCGGAGATATCCTCATCATCGAATCCCGCTGCGTCAAGGGCAAAGGCGATTTGATCCTCACCGGGAGCCTGGGCGAGGTGATGAAAGAATCGTCATCCACTGCCTTCAGTTATTCCAAAATCAAACTCTCTCAATTGGATTTCGATACCAACGAGATCGAAAAGTACAATATCCACCTGCACTTACCCGAAGGCGCGGTTCCTAAAGAAGGCCCTTCCGCCGGCGTTACCCTGGCTGTATCCATTATCTCGCTTTTAACCGGTATCCCGGTTAAGTCCGACTACGCCATGACCGGCGAAATCACCTTACGGGGAAAAATCCTTCCCGTCGGGGGTATTAAAGAAAAACTAATCGCCGCCCACCGCTACAATATCCCCAACGTTTTAATCCCTGCTGAAAATGAAAAGGACTACCTGGAAGATTTACCCGAAGATATCAAAGAAAAAATGAATGTTCACCTGGTCAATTCAATGGACGAACTCCTGGAAATAGTATTGGAAAAACCGATCAAAATCAATAACATCGACAGCAAGATTCTTCGACCCTTTTTGAATGCGGAAATCCAGTAGTTAAACCCTTTGACACTTTAATTCGTAATATAACTATAACTAACCGTGAAGATTTTTCCCGGGGCTAACACCCTGCCGGGAACTTGAAATCGGACAAAGAATATGAAGAATGTTATTAAATCGAAATATCGAGGACAAAAGCGATGTTAAAAATTATCGATTCCGAGTTGGCACGCACTTCTTTCATAGAAAAAGAATTGATCGCCGACAACACAAAAAAAATTATTTTCATGGGTCGTTCCAATGTAGGGAAATCATCCCTGATTAACAAATTGGTGGGCCGAAGAAAATTGGCCCGAACCAGTACTCTACCGGGAAAAACCGTTAGCATCAATTATTACTCTATCCAGGCCAAAATAGACGAAGAAAAAGAATCATTCTACTTCGTGGACCTCCCCGGATACGGGTACGCCAAAATCCCCAGGGCCGACATTCAACGCGTCAAGCTGCTCATTGCTACCTTTTTCAAAACCGTTGACAATGTGAAACTCGTTGTTCTTTTAGTCGATTCCCGGAGAGGTTTCATGGATTCCGACCTGGAAATTATTTCTCAAATTTTTGATAAAAAATTTAAATTATTGACAGTTTTAACCAAAAGTGATAAACTATCGTTTTCAAAACTTTTAAATCAAAAAAATGCTCTTCAAGATAGATACGGTTTAAAGGTGATATCATTTACCATTAAATCGGACGAAAATAAAGTAGAGATGTTAGACCTAATACAAAACGCAATAATGGAGTAAACATGTATTCTTTAAAAGATTTGCAACAAATGAAGGTTTCCGAGCTGAAGAAGGTTATTAGCCAATTTGACCTGGAAGACCAGGATATAAAGGATAAAAATCAATTATATTTTAGCATTCTTAACGCCCAGGCTGTATCCAATGGTAAATTATTTGCAGAAGGTGTCATCGAAGTGCTTAATGAAGGTTACGGTTTTTTACGGTTTCAAGAATATTCTTATTTATCCAGCTCGGAAGACATTTACGTATCGCCGTCCCAGGTTCATAAATTCGATCTTCGGACCGGGGATACGGTTTCGGGTTCCGTTCGCCCTCCAAAAGCCGGTGAAAAGTATTTTGCTTTGCTGTCGGTGGAAGCCGTCAATTCCGAAGACCCGGAAACCGTCCTCAAGCTGAGAAAGAGTAAACGATTCGAGAAGTTAACACCGTTATACCCGGATTCGAAAATCGGCCTGGAGACAGACCCCAAAAATGTTTCAGGACGTGTCATGGATTTATTGACACCCATCGGAAAGGGACAGCGCGGATTGATCGTGGCCGCCCCCAGGACTGGAAAAACCATGATCCTTCAATCCATCGCCAAGTCCATCGAGCTGAACCACCCCGAAATCGTTCTAATCGTATTGCTTATCGATGAACGCCCCGAAGAAGTCACGGATATGTCGCGAAATGTCAATGGCGAAGTAATTGCATCCACTTTCGATGAAGTACCTATCCGTCATACCAAAGTCGCCGATATCGTCCTGGAAAAAGCAAAACGACTGGTAGAAATGGGAAAAGATGTGGTTATTCTACTCGATTCCATTACCCGTTTGGCCAGGGCTCATAATGCCATTACTCCCCCTTCCGGCAAGGTTCTCTCCGGCGGTGTGGATGCCAACGCCTTGAATAAACCCAAAAAATTCTTCGGCGCTGCCCGGAATATCGAAGACGGAGGCAGCTTGACTATCCTGGCTACCGCATTGATCGATACCGGCAGCCGAATGGATGAAGTCATATTCGAAGAATTTAAAGGTACCGGCAACATGGAAATCAACCTGGATCGCCGCCTGGTCGATAAACGTATATTCCCGGCTATCGATATTTTCCGCTCCGGCACTCGAAAAGAAGAAATGCTGATCCCGCAAGACGAACTCAATCGAATCTGGATACTGAGAAAAGTCCTCGCCCAAATGAGCGAAGTCGAAGCCATGGAATTACTGGTGGACAAATTGTCTAAAACCAAAACCAATAAAGACTTCATGAAAATGATGTCCCAGGGAGCTTAATACTCTTTTAGGAGATTCCCATGATTTGCAATTTTCAACAACTAATCCGGGAAGCAAAAAAAAAGAAAGGCGTCGTGGTGGGAGTTCCTTCCCCGGAAGATTTAAGTTCCATTAAGACCATCATCCAGGCTAAGAAAGAGAATATCGCCTCCTTTATCCTGGCTGGCAATAAAGAAAAAATCATTTCCCTCCTGGAAGAAAACAGCGGGTCGGCTGCGGATATGGAAATCATCGCCACCGCATCGGAAGAAGAAGCCGCCGCTAAAATCGTCGAATTGGCCAACCAGTCCAAAGTCCACGTTATCCTCAAAGGATTTCTCCCTACAGCTTCGTTAATGAAACCGATTCTTGATAAAGAAAAAGGCTTACGCACCGGGAATCTACTATCGGATATTATGATCGCTGAAAACCCCGGGCCAAACTATACCGGTTTACTGGGCATTACGGACGGAGGACTCAATATCTTACCCGATTTGAACCAGAAAAAACAGATCATCGAGAATGCCGTCAAAGTCTACCATAAATTGGGATATGAAAAGCCTAAAGTGGGAATTATGGCTGCCGTAGAAACGATCAAAGATTCGATGCCTGCCACTGTAGATGCAGGCGCATTGACGGAAATGAATAAAAAGGGCGAAATCGTCGGCTGCGAAATTTATGGTCCGCTGGCCCTCGATATTGCTGTCTCACCCGAAGCCGCGCAGCACAAAGGAGTTATTAACCCTGTTGCCGGTTTGGCCCAAATCATGGTGGTTCCCAATATCGAATCCGGGAATCTACTCGGGAAGGCTTTCACTTATTACTTGCATCTCACGGTTGCCCATGTCGTCATGGGGGCTCGTATTCCTATCCTCATCCCTTCTCGCAATGAAAGCGATGAAGATAAAATTCATTCCGTCGCCCTGGGAGTTATTTGTGCATAATCGCTGTCGGTCCCGGGTCCTATTTTTTTTTTATGCATTCGCATTACCGATTTTACTGTGTACCGGGACCAATAATCCTGATTCTTCCACTTCCGCCCTCTCGGTTCGTACCACGATTCAAAAAATCCGGGCTTCTTTAAATCGCATTAAACCCTTCAAAATCGATTTCACCCAACAAGTACTGAGCGAGCTACCCTCCAAACACCCCGGCCAACCCCAGGTGGATGTCGAAGAATCCGGTGAAATCCTCTTCAAAAACGATCAAACCTTGAAATGGACCTATCTAAAACCGGATTATAAAGTTTTTTTGCTGGAGAATGATGATTATCGCTTCTATGATCAAGAAAATGAACAATTGATCATCGGCAAAATCAAGGATCGCAGCCAACAATGGGTCTGGCAATTGCTCTTCTCGGATGAGATATTTAAATATGCACGCATCGACTCACCCAAACGGCTGATCCGGGTTAAAGACGATGACGAAACTCTCAACCTGGAAATTGCTTTCAATTCGGATTTCCTCCCGGAAAAAATGGTTCAAATCGACGCTTCTGGTGCCCGCATGGTTTATTATTTCCGAAACTACCGAAAAAATATCTCCATCCCCGACGATGCTTTTCATTTAAAAATACCTGATGGTGTGGAGATCATTCGGGAAGATGACGAAAAAGAAGAATTTTAAAAAATTAAAAAAGTGAAACTTTTTTTGTGATAAAACCGTAACAATGATGTTTGAATTGGATGAAGATCAAGTATTGATAAATAAGATACTTGAAGGAAGTCGTTCGGCCTTCGAGGAACTGATGAAAAAGTATAACAAAAAAATTTACGGTTTTATATATCGAATCGTGCGAAAAGAAGATATCGCCAGCGAATTAACACAGGACTTTTTTATAAAGATGTTTCGAGTTTTAAACAAATACAATTTTGAATTTAAGTTTTCGACATGGGCATACCGCATTTGCTACAATATGGTTATAGACTATGTCAGGAAGAATCGGATGCAAATCGATTCGCTGGATGATACGTCGGTTTCTCAAAAACAGATGGTGGAATCGAACAATTATGTGAAAGAAGATGGCTTCGAATTCCTGGCGAAACAAGAAACGAATCAAATGATCTGGCAAGTCGTTGATTCTATCCCCATCAAATACAAGGAGTTGATCTTACTTCGCTATCTCCAGGGTTTCAAATACGAGGAAATAGCTGAAGTAACGGATTTACCGGTTGGAACAGTTAAAAATAGGATTTTCAAAGCCAAAGAGATACTGAAATCGGAGATAGAGAAAAATGGAATGCTTAAATAGCTTCAAAATCCAGGAATATATCGATGGCAGCCTGAATAGTGTTGAGAATGCCATGGTAAGGGATCACCTGATCTTATGTGAATCCTGCAGGAAAACCCACCAGGAATATGAAAAAATGGAGAAATTCCTTTTAAACCCCGTAGAAATCACGCCTCCGCCGGCCATCGAATACAATGTTTTAAAGACCTTGTTCCCGCGTATTCCCACTTACTCATCTATTTTCACGTTGATTGCCGCCAGTTTCTTGCTCCTGGTGACATGGATTTATATCTATTTTGATTTTGCCAATAATAGTATTGTTAAAGCATTTCAATTGACTTCTTCCAACACCTCCAGTTGGATCGGTTCTATCATCAAGTTTATCTCTTCCACATTTTCGGTCACATACACCATTTTCAAGGTGTTAAATCGCGCGTTGCATATCATGTTCGATATTAATATCGGTGTCGATATGATCGGCTTCATCATATTCATCATGTTTTCACTCATGTTTTACTCTGTTTATAAAGTGGCATTCAATAAATTCAAACATCTGAAGAATTAAACGATAAAGGGCATAATCCATGAAGAAGTTTGCAATATGGTTGATCTTATTGTTCGGCGTACTGGGGAATCAGCTCTCGGCTTCCAATTACGAAATCATCAATCAACTCACCCTTCCGGCAGATAAATCCCACAGCGGCAGCCTGATCTCATGGGGGGGGACCATAAAAATCCATGGGAATTTAAAAGGTTCCGTTATTCTTATCGGGGGGCGTCTTGAAGTGAACGGGAGGGTGGACGAAGATGTCATATGTGTCGGGACCTATATTGAAATTAATAAAACCGCACTGGTCAAGGGCGACTTGCTGGTAATCGGCGGCACGTTAAACCGCCACCCCCAGAGCATCGTAGGTGGCGAGTTCTTTAATTCGAAATTCGATCTCAAAAAAATCGAAACCACCCTCATGCCTCTTCTTTCCGATTCCAATACCCTGGAATTCTTCATGGCCGTCAAGATTATTTTATGGCTGATTATTTCCCTGGTGGTTTTTGCCGTTGTGCCGAAGAAAGTCATCGATGCCGAATCCATCATCGGGAAACATGCCTTGAAGGTCGGGGCTATCGGTATTTTCTCTCTCATTACTTTCCTGTTTTTTATGGTGATGTTTATCATCATGAGCTTTTTTATCATCGGGCTCCCTTTATTGTTGGGGCTTGTTCTTTTTTACTTTGCCGTTTACCTCTTCGGCAGAACCGTCATGTTTTATTTCATCGGGGATTTTTTGTCGAAACGATTCAAATTCAAACAGGTTTCTTCCGCACTGTTTATCGTGATTGGCGCTATTGTTTATGCTGTTTTGAAGCTCATTCCCGTTTTGGGAACCGTTATATTAATTATTGTCAATATCCTTGAAGTCGGGATCGGTATCAGCTTCATGTTCCGGAAACGATTTCACCTGGAGCACTGAGTTCTAACCGTTTTTTTTCAAAGAAACCACCGCGGATGGTTTCGGTTTTAGTCCTGGTTCGGAGGTTCAGCGTGCTTTTTTTAAAGAAGTGAAAAACTAGTATGGAGGAGTGTGCGATATGTCGAATGAAAAAGCTGTCGCGGAAAGAATTAGTAAAATCAGGGAGGCTCTTCATCTAAAACAAAGAGATTTTGCCCGGGAATTGGGTGTTTCTGCTCCCTCTTATTCGGAGGTCGAAAACGGGAAATATAAACCCAATTTTGATTTCATCGAAAGTATTTGTCGTAAGTACAATGTTAACCCCCATTTTTTGCTCTATGGGGAAGGAGACATGTTTACACAGGCTGGGGATACAGGCAGGGAACATTTCAAGTATGCCGTTAAGGAAGAGATCATACGGGATTTTTTTTGGTATTTCCACAGGTCTAAAATTGTTCAATTGTATGTTGTCGGATATTTCCAGGGTATCTATCAAAAAAATAAGGCATTGATCCAAAAAGAGATCGATGAATTGACCGTTCGAAAAAAATAACCGGGGATAGACCTGGAGTAAAACAGCTTATTTGCATGAGTCGGCCGTCGATGGTGTGTTTTTTTGGGCTGTTCCACTTTACAAAATTTCTTTTTTTTTATATAACGTATTACATCTAACCTGGAATGATTATGAAGCGAAGAGTGAAATATTTTATTATGATTATGGTTGCTTTAATCCTGGTAATCGGGCTGATCATTTTCTCCAACCTTTACACGGTATTTTTAAGCCCCCTGGATGTCGGCATCGATATCGATAAAAACTATGGGGATGTTATCCTGGTACTGGGCGGAGGACTCAGGAAAGGTTTGGAAATCGGGTACAGCAGCGAAGAGCGGCTGATATTGGCCATTGAACTATTCCACCGGAAAAACAGGACTATTATCATTTCTGACGGCAGTCTATACCCACGCAGCCCGGCAATTAAAAAATTTACCGACTTTCTTGTCAAACGAGGCGTCCCGAAACACTATATCCAAATCGAAGGAAAAAGCCAGACCACTTTCGATAATTTCTTTTACACCCAACAAATGATCGATAAAATGAAATCCAGGGAAGTGATTGTTTGTACTTCCCCTTACCATCAACGGCGAGCCCGGATCATTTTAAATTACTTGAAATTGGAAAATTTTAAAATCGCCCGGATGAAAAAATCGGAAATCTATCACCCCAATTCAGTCAGTCAGCGATCTCGAAACCTCTGGCTTATACTCCGGGAATACCTGGCTATCGTAAAATTCAAAATATTTAAAGAATAACCTTTTTTCCCCTGTGGGGGCTTAATTTTTGCAGCCAATCCACGAAGTCGTAAAAAGTTACCGATACCAGGTGGGTGAGATACACGGATTGCTCCTGCTTGTAGTGTTCCAGGATAAAATCGATTAACTGGAAAAAGTGTGTCGGTTCATCGAACCATTTAAGCAGGATGTCGTAATAGGAGTAATAATCCACGTTCTCTCTTTGATTCCTCTTTTTCCTTCTCAATATGTCCAGGAGTTTTTGGGACAGGGTTGAGGTTTTGAACAGGATAAACTTCAGCGAATTCCGGGTCCTGGGGTCTTTCTTGAAAAAATATAGCAGGTCCAGGATGGCGATATAGCGAGTTTCCGAGTTTTCGGAATTTATTCCCGGGAGGAGTTCTTCCAGGTCACGCTTCCTGAGATGAATACGCCGGTTAAATTTTGACGTCCCTTCGATTAGGCCCGCCACAAAGTCCGACCAGATTTTTGCCTGCACAATACTGGGTATATGCATCAGGTTCCCTACCGGTGCAAACATTGCAGCCAAAGGCCATGCGATCAGGCTCCTGAAAACATTCGCCCCCGCCGTCGCCCGGTCAAACCCCCTCAACGTATTATGTGAGAACAAGTAGAGCCCATTAATGATACATATAAAAAAGAACTGCGAAAATTCAAACATCAAACCCGTTTTTGAAAGCGGGTATAAAAGATCGAAACGATATTTGACAAGCCCCAACAATGGAACGGAGAAACCAGTCCAAAACAATGAATGGGATAGGTTATCGAAATCGATATTTTTAAAATGCCACTCTTTGGGCCGGTACCCTCTTCCCGATATGATATCCGTGATTGCATTCCGGACCGATGTGATCCCGAACCACAGCATCGCGTATCCCCATCCCACCGACAAAAAAGCCGGGATAAACCCCATAACAATATAAAAAGCGTTTTTTAAAGCCGGGTGTAAGTAGCGCCAGGCCTGTTTGAAAAGTATTGGGGTTACTTCCTCTTCGTCCCCCACTTCCAATAACTCTTCCTCCCTGGCTGTTCCCATACAAAGAATTTCATGACGGCCCGGATGCACCTGCTCCCCGTTTTTCACCCCTCCCGGGTTCGTCATCATCCTGGAAACAAATTGCGGAAGGGTGTAATGTTTCTTTAAATAATCGGGCCACTGCCGTTTAACCAGGTCCTTTCGGAAAATGAAACCCATACCCGGTACAAAATTGGATCGACCCGTGGAATCGCTGCCAATCGACGGGATTATCGGGTGTTTCGAACAATAGGCCATACACTGCATCACTTGTTCATAATCCACATCCACACCCACTTCTTGATCCTCTAAAAAAATCCGAAGCTCCGTTTCATTTCCACTATTCAGCAGTTGAATGAAACGAGCGAAAAGCTCTATTTGAAAAGGATCGCGGGTAATACTCTCGTGCATCGTGTATATTTCGGCATGACCGATGTATTTGTAGTTTTCCACGATCACTTTTACCGCTTCGGTAAAACCGTGCTCCAACGGGTGAATAATTTTTATATACTTCCGCTCTTCCTCTTCTTCCTGGCTTTCCGGTAATTCCGAACCTTCACCGGGCCTAAAAATATCTTCCAATTTTTTAGAATCTGGCTCCGGTTCAGTCAATGTGGGTTGTGAAAAATATTCTTTAAATAGGCTTTCCGGGTTCAATTCCCGGTAAGTTCTCCGCACTGCATCCGCTTTTTTGGCAATATTCAGATATTCCCACTCTGCTATTTCATTGTCCTTAAACCTGCGGGCATTCCAATTTTTTTGGGACTTCCAATATAGTACCCGGTTAAGCAGCACCGGCTTTAATTTCAAAAAAAGAAGTTCTCCCAGGTGGATTGCCGAAGCATGACGCAGCGGTATGATATTATTCATATCGGACAGCTTCAGTTTTTCTAAGTAATAGATGGTCCCCTCGCGGTATCCTTCATCCAGTTTCTGATGGAAATTCAGGTTAAAGTAGTGAATCAGCTCGTTGATGGTTTGAATTCGATTTTCCTGGTTTTTATCGATTATTTCCAGGAACGCTGAAAACCGATCTTTTTTGCTGTCCAGGTATTTCACGCATTCCAGTACATTGGTAAAATGGGGGAACTGGTAAATATAATGAAATTGAGAATCATTTTTCCCCGCTGAAAATTCCAAACCCACCGTGACGTTTATTCCCATGATGCGGCCCGCTTCGATCGCTTCGTTGATGATTTCGATGTGGCCCAGGTTATTATATATCACGGTGAGTCCCGATATTCCCCGGATGAAAGCATCGATGATTAATTGTGTCGGCGTTTTTCTCCCATAGGATGAGTTATCGTGTACATGCGAATCCCAACCCAAATGCAGGTCTTTTAACTGCTGGCCTGTCTCCGGGATTTCGATCAAGTCCAATTCTCTCAGGTATTTTCGAATTAACCTGGGTTTCCCGAAAGAGGATACCGAAAAGTCCCTCAAGCACTCCAATTGAATGCGTTTATTATCCCGGTTAAAAACGGCTTTTTTCATCAGGGCCATTTGTACTCGTGCCGTATTGAGCGGCATTTTAAGGGATTTCGAATGTAAAATATGTTCCGTTAATAATCTCAGGGCGGACAACCGTTGATTGCATTTATCCGATTTTAAAAAGCCGATAATTCTCACATAAGATTCCACGATAGAAACCCGGCGTTTTCGGAATACTTTAATGAATCCCCCCGGGTGGGATTCCGGGAATTCCTGGATCGCTTCCGGCCGGTCGATGGCTGAGTTTAGCCAGCGCCGGATTTGATACACCCTCGCGTAAAAACTTAAGCGATTCACCAGCGAATTGTAAATCCCGATCAATTTCTTTTTTAACATGTGCCAGAGTGTATATTAATCATCGATTGTTGTCAACGTTTATCGTTTTCGTACAGCAGTTCTCAGTTTGAAAAGTGATTTTATATGCAAAGGGGAGACCGACTACAGCCCCCACGATTCCAATATGAGATTTACTGGTTTTCGTAGATCGTTGATCGGTGGCCCCGGTTATGCTGCTTTTTGGGGACGATTTTTCCTGGAAGGGCGAGAGTGCTGCGGCTCGATATACGTGGCGGCCTGTACCCATTAAAAGTACGGTTATGGTTAAAATCGCTGCAATGGGGATGAAGTATTTTCCCAGTTCGGTTTCAGGTCCTTCGAGTTCTCTCCACAGCATGAATATGGCTGCAATTGCTGCCGCCGCGCCGGTGACCAGGATATATATTAACCCCGGTTCCACGGCATGCCACGGTAACGTGAACAGGTTGAGAGGGCCTAAACCCAGTTGGCATAATGAGGCGATCAACGCAAGACTGTACCATTTTTTTAACAGGGTATACCGTGAAAATCCCGGTAAATGCTGCATTACATCGTATCCTCTCCTCTTCATGTACCCAAATAAAAAAAGCCCTGTTACCGCCAATGAAGCACAGAGAAAATGCAAATAACGAGGGATTACGTTTCGCATCATCATGGCTGAGAAAAAACCTTTCACCTCTTCCCATTTCCCCGGGAAAAGCATCAAGTTAATATTGGACAGGAAAATGAATGGAACAAATAGGAGTAAAAACACCGCTGTACCGATAATAACCAGGTGGGTGCGTTTTTTGTTTTCATATTTTCCCCATGAGTATTTGTGGTAATAGAGGAGTAAAAAAGCCGCAGTGACGATGGGTACAATGGAAATCCACATCCCTCCCGTCAATATATTGGAAGAATAAAAGAACACGGTATACAGCGTATTGATTAAGAGCAGCGGTGCAACTCCCAATACTACGGCCAGGCTTTTGTTCACCGTGATTGTATTTGCTATTTCCAGTGCCAGCGAATCATAACTTTTATTTTTTAAACCTTTTATCTCTGCCCACAAGGTCAGGATAGAGCCTCCCAGCATGAGATTCACAAACAAAATATGAACCAGGAAAGATAAAATCAACAAAACCACCAGTATTTGGGGGGGGAGAGGTTGAGGAAGCGGGATATCGGTTAATTTGCCATGGGGAGACCCCTTCGGAATCCCCCCGGTTTGAGCTCCCTCCAGGTATCGCGGTATTTTATCCATTTCGACAATGAAACGTGCCAGCGCGCCCAGCTCTTTTTCATTGCCGGGGAAAGGCGGCATATAATACCACACATTGTGCATTTTGGGAATGTAGTTTATTATCGATTCCTCTTTTAATTCTTGCCCCGCTCCTGCCAGCCGCCGAAATTTTTTGACTACCGAATTGATCCCGGTCACGGTGTGGCACCGGCTGCACGTAATAAGGAAAACATTTTTGCCGGCTTCTACCTTGTTTTTTTCAGTAACTTCACGGGTGGACGTATACCGGGCGTAAGGGAGGACCCCATTTTTTTTATACAACCCGTAATTTTCGACTCTTAAACCATTCGCATAAATATATTGGCCGATCATAAAGGGTTTACGTATGAATTCCCTGGCCCGTTCAAAGCTTCCCAGTAAAAGACACAATGCGATGATCGGGATTACCATAAAGGCGCGCGGCAATGCCCGGGGTTTTAAAAATCCCCACATCGCAATGAGAATCGAAACCAATACTGCCCCGACGATAATGTATATAACTGAGTCGTACCACTGTTGGAAAGCTTGTGTTGCCAGTGCGGTCGGCAGGTTGACCATCATTTTCCCCGGGATTGCACCCCGGTATAGTATTGCTCCTACAAGCGCCACCGGCGACCATATCAAGACCCAGAGGGAGATGAAACTCGTTGCTTTGGCCCGGACCGGGTTTTCTTTTTTGAGAAAGAATAAAATAAGGAATAACCCGAATGCTCCGCCCAACATCATCGCAACCGGTGTCCTGAAATAGAGTTGAGGAATATACAGCGGGTTGGTAAAGCCTGTTAGCATCGAAGGCCGTGTGAGCCAACTCCCCGGGTTCATCATAAAACCAAGGATTGCTGTAACAATCGCCATTGTCATCCAGGAAAAAACACTCAGCACTGCCCCAAAAATAATATGGCGTTTTTTTGCTGTTTCGGAAATAGTTGATTTCTTCCAGGTTAGGAAATAAATCATCACGAAAATGACTTCTAAAATAAAAACAATCCATTCGGCGAACCATGCATTAAAAAATACCCGGATTAAGCTCCCGATAGCGTCGGGGTTGACCAGTGCTGCGGAAAACCAGATTCCCACCCCGGTCAGTGCGCCTATCGTCGTTGTAATTATAAATCCCGTGAACATCATTTTTTTGGCCAGTTCGTCCCATTTCTCGCCTAATCCCGGGTCGGTTTTTCTTTCCCTGAATCCCAGGTATTCCAGTATCGTGATCAGTGGTATGAAACCGATGGCCAGGCCGTGGTTGATAATCACGTGGAGAACACCGATTATTGCAATTAGAAGGCGATCCCCGATTATGTCCAGGTGAAAAATCGGAAAATCCATTTTATACCTCTTTTTTTTGAGCTTTAGATGCTAATTTTAAATCAAAAGCAAAGTAAAATCAATTCCCCGTTTTTCTCTTTTCCACCGGTTCATCAAAGGAGTCAGGTCATGCCCCTAACATCGCAATATCCCACGGCCCTGCAAACGCTCCCCACCCAGCTTACAATAATACGACCCCACGCTGTGGGGTCAGTCCCGAATGCTGCTAAGTTAAGACTAATATTCGAGTTAAATTCAAATCCAGGGGGCTGTAGTCGGTTTCCCCTTCCACTTCACCCCTTCGCCGGTCATCGGCTCCGGGGACCCGTCTCGCCA
>Ga0105104_10000387_pt1 | contig 33364 bp, 20 predicted proteins | sample PPLLaktember2015_3_FD_87034 | JGI IMG/M metagenome (GOLD analysis project Ga0105104, IMG submission 87034) | Freshwater sediment microbial communities from Prairie Pothole Lake near Jamestown, North Dakota, USA - PPLs Lake P7 Core (6) Depth... | ecosystem: Environmental > Aquatic > Freshwater >... | reverse complement strand
TTTCTCAGGCAATTGATAGTGCGCGGAGTCAAACTTATCCAAATATCGAGATCCTGGTGGTTGACGATGGCTCGATCGACCAGACCTGGGAGGTAATCCAATCCTATGGTCAGTGTGTCACCGGATATCGAAAAGAAAATGGTGGGGTTGCGTCCGCATTAAATTGGGGGATTCAACACAGCACGGGTAATTATATTGCCTGGCTGAGTCACGATGATATGTTCGAGCCAAACAAGATTGCGGCTCAAGTTGAGTTTCTTCAGAAGAAACCGGATTTTATTGCCTGTTATACCGATTTCATCGTGGTGGATGCCCAGGGACATTTTCACCACCGGATTACGTCACCCTGGTTTCCCCGTCAAGAAGCGCTCCGCCAGTTGTTCGCCTGGATGTATATCAATGGTTCCACTACTTTAATCCGGCGCGAATGTTTTGATTTAATCGGGTTTTACAATGAAAGCTGCCGGTATACCCAGGATTTTGATATGTGGGTTCGAATCCTGAGAAAAGCTGAGATTGGCAAGCTGGAAGAGACCCTGGTGCGCTCTCGAACTCATCCAGCTCAGGGATCCTGGAATCACCTCGCGCAGATCGATGAAGAACAGGTTACCTGCACGCGGCTTTTCTGGGATCTCCATCCAGGTGAGCTTGCGATATCGGAGGTCCAGGAATCGCAGGCTTATCTCCGCTCGAAGGCTCTTGTATGGTTAGGTGATTGGGTGCTCACCAGAAGAAAGTGGTATCGTTATGCACAAAATTGTTATCACGAAGCCGGGCAGTTATGGGGGGAGAGTCGCAAAATAATCTGGGTCAGGCAACTCTGGGCACTCTTGATGATCTTCGTGTTTGGGGATGAAAAGGAACTGACTGCCCGCAAAAAACTGGGTATTTTTTACTTAAGGACGGGGCAAAATTTGATGGCGCGCCAGAATTTTTGGGAAGCATACCAAAGCCGGCCGTTTCGACTGGACTTGTGCTTCTGGCTCGCGCTTACCTTCTTTCCCCTGAAATGGGTTAGCCAACTTCGCTCGGCAAAACAAATGCTGAACCGCCTCCACGGGTAGGACTGGGGATGGATACACCCAAGCAAGCAAAGAAATTCAGCCTGGTTATCCCGTCTATCGGGAGACCTGAGGCTCTCCATGCTCTGTTGGATAGCCTGTGCAGCCAAACCAACCAAAATTTTGAGGTAGTAGTCGTTGACCAGTCCGAAGATGGCTGTCTCGAAGCGGTGCCCCGTGAATATCGCGGTCGCCTTGAAATCCATTGGAAACAGCATCAAAAGCGAGGCGCTTCACGAGCAAGGAATTTTGGATTGGAGTTCGCGCGAGGGGAAATCGTCGCCTGGCCAGACGATGATTGCCTGTACCCACCTGAGCTTTTGTCACGGGTCGCCCAGGAATTCGAAGCCAATCCAGGATTGGATGGCCTGTCTGGAATACTGATAGACCCCGCCGGACATACTCATCAGCGCTGGTATCCAACAGCAAGGGACCCACTGACAATCCTAACAGCTTTCTACTTTGGCAGCGCAACCACATTATTTCTCAGGAAGCAGATCCTATCATCCGCGGACCTTTTCGATGAAGATATCGGTGCGGGCGCTGGGACAAATTGGGGTGCAGGTGAAGCAACTGATCTATTGATCAGGTTATTAAAAAGCGGGAAAAATTTTATAGTTTGTCCAGACATTCGTGTGATCCATCCAAACCCATCTATCGAACCAGGCAGATCTGACCAAAGGAAGAAGCTTTACCGCTATGCCGTTGGAATGGGCGCAGTTCTACGGAAAAATCGGCTGCCAGTTATGTTGGCAGTCAGTTATATTCTCACGTACGTACGCTCATTTATTTGGGCATTCATACGGTTTCGCTGGCTGCATATGTCGCTCCATCTGACTCGCCTTGAAGGATTGTTTGTAGGTCTAATCAGATATCCAAAAGAATAGAAATTGACTCCAAGAAAATAATTTTATGCCTTTTACACAACGCTTGTGATTGCAAAGATGGATAATAAAATCAAAATCATAGAGATCGTTGAACCAGGTGGATGGGGGGGAGTCCCGAAACATGTTTTTGAGCTCTTAAACAATATTGATTTAAGTCGTTTTGATATTACCTTGCTGTATTCTAGCGGTCGTGGAGATATCGATCTGCCTGATCGGTTAGCTGGTGTAAATTCCCGCGGGATAAGTACTCAAAATATATCAATGACTCGGAGCATTCATCCGGTTCTAGATTTCTGGGCATTTATTAGCATCTATAAACGGATACGTAGCCTGAAACCGGATATCGTTCATTCGCACAGCTCAAAAGCAGGTGTTTTAGGGCGATTGGGTGCAAAACTGGTAAGCAAGGATATTCAAACGGTTTATACCCCTCATGGAATGGCCTACAAAATAAACCGATTTTATGGTTTCATTGAGAAATTTTGCTCCAGGTTCACCAATATAATGATAGCTACATCAGATTCGGAAAGAGATGAGATCATCAATCAACATATCATCCATCGAGAACAGGTAAAAGTTATTTATAACGGGATAAATTGCGAACTCGCTAAAGACAGTTTAACAACTGAGGAGAAATCTTATATCCGTAATAAATTAGGGATGGTAGATCAGGATATATTTATTCTTTCAGGCGGACGATTAGATCCTATGAAAGATCCGCTAACCTTCTTCTCAGCAGCAAAGCTCTTGATCCAACAGGTTCCAAATCTATTTTTTATTTGGTTAGGTGACGGGAAACAAAAAAATGAAATCATAAATTTCATAAATCAAAACGGTTTAGAGGATAGAACAGTAATTACAGGTTGGTTATCATCAATCGATTCTATGCGTTATATCGAAACAATGGATATTTTTGTCTCGTCCTCTTTAAGTGAGTCTTTTGGATACATGGCTTGTGAAGCTATGGCGAAAGGAAAACCAGTTATCGCAACACGAACTTCGGGGTCAATTGATTTGATCACAGAGGGTTATAACGGTTTATTAATACCCCCAAAATCTGCCACTGACTTATCCGAGGCAATCATGAAATTGGTAAATTCACCGGAAACCCGCGATAGAATGGGGCGCGAAGGCCAGAAGATTTTCTTAAATCGATTTACATTAGATCGGATGGTTAAGGAAACCGAATCCCTCTACTCAAGTTTAGCTTTCCAGAGCATGAGATAACCTTTCCCAATGCATTGAACCGCGCTGTGCTGAAACTCTGACTCATGGTATGATAGAAAATTGATTATCCTAAACCCTTTGAGTGTCAAAGACTTCCTGTGCAAGTATTCAAAACCCCGTCATGGATCCCTGATTTCGCTCGAATTCACCCGGGTGATTCTTGTTGAATGGAAGGCGAATATTGACCTCAACAGTAAGGTAGTTTAATGGTGAGCTGGATAAAGAATATTGCACCCGAGGGGATATGGCGATCGATAGGAATTCACGGCAAGAAGAAATGACCCCATCCGTGGAGAACGGGGCACAAGTTCGGTTGCGCCCTGCTTCTTTATCCCGTTTATGGATGGGCCTATTGCTGCTTATTTCAGATACTCTCAGCCTGTTGATGGCTGTCTCGCTGGCTCTGTTCATATGGTCATTCGTTCGGGCAGACCTGGAACCGGTCAGGTATTTTGGCCTGCTGCCGATCCTGCTCGTATTTGTTTTGGCGTATGCGCTGGTCGGTCTCTATCCGGCGGTCGGGATAAGCCCAATAGAAGAACTTCGCCGGTTGACGATCTCGACGACCGCCGTTTTCCTTCTTCTGGGCACGCTGTCGTTTTATATGCGCAACGTGGAGCAGTATTCTCGTGCGGCATTTGGGATCAGTTGGTTGATCCTGCTGGTGCTCGCCCCGTTAAACCGCAAAATCATCCGCAGCCTGGGGGTAAGCGGAGCCATTTGGGGAGAGCCTGTTGCGATAATCGGGTATGGCGATCGCGGAAGTCAAATCATAAAGTTCTTGTACCAAAATCCCAAGCTCGGCTTTCGACCGGTTGTCATCATCGATGGTTTTACTTCGGCGAAAGCTCCCCCAGCTCCCGTCCCTCTCTATCAAAGGGGAAACCTGGATCCGAACCAGATTCCGGAATTGTCGGGAATAGATACTGCTTTTCTTTTGAGCTCAGAAGTTCCGAAGGAATTTTTATCCAATATAATCGAGGGCAGGTGGCATAATTTTCACCATCTTATTATGGTGGCAGATGAACAGGCTTCCGGGAGTGTTTGGGTATATCCACACGATATCGGTGGTTTGTTAGGCCTGGAAGTCCGTCAGAACCTGTACAGCTCATTCCAGCAGTCGATAAAGCGTTTGGTTGATCTAAGCCTGGTGGTGCTCTTTAGCCCGTTTTTGGCCACACTATTTGGTGTACTCTCGATCTTTATCCGGCTCGATTCCCCCGGCCCTGTCTTGTATAGGCACAAACGGGTTGGTCAGGGCGGTAAAGATCTCTATGTCTGGAAATTCCGCTCGATGGTCTGTAATGCGGATGATGTTCTTGAGCATCATCTGGAAGCGAACCCGCACCTGCGTAAGGAATGGAACACTTCACAAAAATTAAAAAATGACCCGCGAATAACCCGTATGGGAAAATGGCTGCGCAGGTTTAGTCTGGATGAACTGCCACAATTGATCAATATTTTGAAAGGGGAAATGAGCCTGGTGGGTCCACGCCCGATCGTCGAGGAAGAAATAAAATATTATCGAAACCGATACCACCTTTATTCATGGGTAAAGCCAGGACTTACGGGTATGTGGCAGGTATCTGGAAGGAACGACACAAGTTACGAGATGCGGGTTCTTCTTGATGAGTATTATGTCCGAAACTGGTCTATCTGGATGGATATTTATATCCTGGCCAAAACGATCTATGCTGTTTTAAGCGGAAAAGGCGCATATTAATTCTCCACTTTATTTATTCATTGAGAAAAAGGAGAGTAGTAGATGGTTTGGTTCAAGCGTGTTTGGAGGTTTTTATGGGTTGTTATCATCGTAATTGCTGGGTGTAATTTCCCCACAAAGGGACTTGTTCCGGCTACAGGTCCTGCAGGGAATAAACCTCAAGCTCCGGCCACTGATTCAACAGTATATCTTCCACTGGTTCAACGAGATTATCCCCTCCAGACTCTCTTTGGAGTCACCCTTCTTTCAATTACCCCGGAGGGTGGGATAGACCTGATGAAAGAGGCCGGCTCACAATGGGTCCGGCAGGACTTTATCTGGAACGCAATCCAACCGACAGAGGGCGGTCCTCTCAATTGGGCAGCGGTGCAAAACCTGGAACAACAAATGGTCAATGCTCGCCAGGCGGGGATGGAATTGATCCTGATCTTTGGTGGGACGCCTGCCTGGGCGGAGAAAAATCCAGAACGGCCGGAATGCGGCCCAGTCGCCGCAGATAAGTTCCCGGCCCTCGGAAATACGCTGCGGCAGGTGGTACAGCGGTACAGTGCGCCGCCATTCAACGTAACCTATTTTGAATTGTGGAATGAGCCAGATTTAAATGGTTCCCTTGGCTGCTGGGGAGATACAGCTGACCCGGTTTACAACGGCGGCAGGCATTACGGGGAGATGTTGAAGGCTGTATATCCTGTTATTAAGGCGGCGAATCCTTCGGCACAAGTATTGACCGGTGGTTTGTTGTTGGACTGCGACCCAGATGCAAACCCAACCCCCTGCCAGAGTGACTGGCATCGAGCGCTCTCGCGGTTTATGGAGGGGATCCTTCTGAGCGGAGCCGGGTATTCTTTTGATGGGATCAATTTCCATGCGTACGACTACTATAGTGCCAATCTTGGACTGGGTCATTATCGCAATCCGAGTTGGAATTCTACCGAGTTGAATGGTCCATCTGCGCTGGCAAAATTGCGTTACTTGCGCGGTTTACTGGCGAAGTACAACATCCAGGGCAAGTTCTTTATGAATACGGAAACAGGCCTCAACTGCGGCGCTGATGTCGAACCAACATGCAATTATTCAGATACAGTACTGATACCCGATGCAAAACTGACAAAAGCATATTATCTGGTACAATCCTATACCACGGCGCAGGCAGAAGGCCTGCGCGCAAACGTGTGGTATCATGCCACCGGTGCGCGCGGGACAGGAATTATCCCTGGGCTGGTACCCGAGACGGGATACTATGCATTCAAATTTACCCGCAATATCCTGTCGGGTGCAAAGCTCACCCGTGTTCCGCCAGTGCCCGGTGATGTATTCGCTTACGAGTTCAACCGGGGCGATCGATTGATATGGGTGCTGTGGTCCAAGACCGGGGCGGAAATCGATGTTGCCCTTCCCAAGCAGCCGACGGCAGGTTACTCTATCGGCAGCACTGGGGACGGTGTAGCGATTGCGCCGCTGGCTACCACAATCAGAGTAGGACTTGCCCCGGTATTCCTGGAGTTCGCCCCATAGCGGCCTCACGACCGCCTGGTTACCACAATCCTGAGAACTTGAAGACTGTATGACAGAATCGATCCAAACTCAAGAACTGATTTATGACAGCTCCAAGCGGGGCATCCCGGCGTTCGAAGAGCTGAGGGAGATTTCCAACTACCGCCATCTGATCTTCCAGCTTGCCCGGCGGGATATTCTCACTCGTTACAGGCGCTCGGTCCTGGGAGTTGCCTGGACTATGCTCAATCCACTCGGGATGATGCTGGTGCTGACGGTGGCTTTCTCGCAAACCTTTACCTCCGGTACTCCGCACGGCTATCCTGGTTATGTGTTGTGCGGCCTGATGGCCTGGAATTTTTTTTCCCAGACCACTACGGCGGCCACGGTCAATCTTGTCTGGGGCGGGACTCTGCTACACCGTATCTACATGCCGCGCTCATCCTTTGCTCTTTCGGCCATTCTGACCGGTTTGCTCAATCTCAGCCTGTCTATTATCCCGCTAGTCATCGTGTTGCTGGCCACCGGCGCCCCCATCCGACCGACCATCTTGCTATTGCCAGGTCCTATGCTGTTGCTGGCCTGCTTTTCTCTAGGGGTAGGTCTGCTAGTCTCAACCGTAGCGGTATACTTTCCAGACCTGGTGGAAATGTTTCAGATTGCTCTGACCGGCTGGATGTGGGTCACCCCGGTCGTCTATCCTGTCAGCGCCCTTCCACAACAGTACAGCTATTGGATTACACATCTTAACCCCATGTATTACCTGATCAATCTGTACCGCGCGCTGCTTTATGAGGGTCGACTTCCCGTGTGGGGCGAGGTCTGGCCAGCTCTCATCATTTCAGTCGTGGTCCTGGTCGCAGGTTGGTTCTTTTTCTCGAAGAAAGCTGATGAATTCTCCTACCGCCTCTAAACCTGCAGTTCCAACCTCTCTCAATACCAAAGCAGATGAAGTTGTCCGCCTGGAAAATGTCTCGGTCGAGTACCGGGTGCCAGGTGAACCGATTTCCAGCTTTAAAGAATACTCAATTCGTTTCCTACAAGGGAATATCCGCCATCATAGTTTTTGGGCCCTACGGGATGTCTCCTTAACCGTTACTCGCGGCGAGGTATTTGGGTTGATTGGGCAAAATGGAGCGGGCAAGAGCACGCTGCTGAAACTGATCGCCCGGGTGCTGCGGCCTTCAAATGGGCGAGTATGGGTGCGCGGCAGGGTGGCGCCTCTGCTGGAGGTCGGAGCGGGTTTTCACCCAGAACTTACCGGCCGGGAGAATATTTTCCTCAATGGGGCAATGCTTGGGTTTACGCGCCATGAAATGGAAATGAAATTTCCACGCATTGTGGATTTTGCCGAGCTGGGTGAGTTTATTGAGGCTCCGATGCGCACCTATTCCTCCGGAATGTGGGCACGGTTGGGTTTCGCTGTAGCGACAGATACCCAGCCGGAGATCTTGATTGTGGATGAGGTCCTTTCGGTGGGTGACGAGGCGTTTCAGCGCAAGTGTTCAAAACGTCTAGAAGCTTATCGTGAGCAAGGTTCGGCGATTATCCTGGTCTCTCATAATATGACCCTGGTTGCCAATATGTGCCGCCGTACAGCCTGGTTAGCCCATGGACAACTGGTTGGTTTCGGGGATACTGAGGATATCATCCAACAATACCGGCAAAGCATGGGTATTACGAACAATCTGGCATAGTATGAATGATTCCGCCGATCCACCCTTTCACTACAACGAAAGTTCCCACAAATTTGGCAGCGACCGGCCTGATGAGCACAACTCGGAAAGGCTGGCTTATTTCGACCAGATTGCACGGAAGCTTGTCCAGGAGATCCGACCGCAAAGTGTTTTGGATGCAGGCTGCACGAATGGTATGCTGGTGGAAGCCCTGCGCCGCTACGGAGTTGAAGCCTGGGGTGTCTGTGTATCCGAAGTCGCGGCGTCCAGTATCCCCGAGGAGGTTCGACCTTTCTGTTGGGTGGGGTCGAATTTGGATCGATTTCCCCGTTCTTATGATCTGATCATCTGCTTGGAGGAAACAGAATACCTACCAAATGTTCAGAGTGAGGCAGTCATAGAGAACCTGTGCCGCCACACCGACGATATTCTGTTTTCCTCGATCCCGCCCGACTATCGGGAAGTAACCCATCTCAATGTTCAGCCTCCGGAATACTGGGCGGAGCAATTTGCCCTATCCGGCTTTTTTCGAGATGTGGATTTCGACGCCTCATGGATCGACTCCTGGGCAGGGAGGTTCCGAAAAATTGACCAGCCTGTCCATCGAATGGTTCGTGAGTACGAACACAGATATTGGCAGCTCTGGAAAAAGAACCAGAATCTGGAGGAGCTTTCCAACGATCTACGAGAAGAAGCCTCTGGTAGAGAGACCCAGATCCAGGATTTGCAAGCTCATCTAAACGCGCTTGTCAACAGCCGCTCCTGGCGTGCGCTGCAGAAGCTTCAATCTATTCGCCTGAAGTTGGCGCCACTGGGTAGTAAACGGGAGCATCTGATAAAACGGATCCTGGGGCGTTTTCTCGGCCGGCAGACAATTTCCGCGGCTCCCCCCGAGGGAGATCACTATCCTTCCTGGGCTGCTTCACGCGAGCCTTCGCTATCAGTACTTGAATTTCAGCGAGGGCAATCAGAATCCTTCAGGTCTCGACCGCTAATCAGTATCATTACACCGGTTTATAATCCTCCGCCTGATGTATTGCGTTCCACTCTGGAAAGCGTTCTGGCTCAAACGTATTCAAACTGGGAATTGTGCCTTGCTGATGCAAGTGAAGGGACTTCTGGGATTCGTAACCTGTTGCAAGAATACGCCGCCAGAGATGAGCGTATCCAGGTCCAGAACCTGAAAGAAAACCTGGGCATTTCAGGAAACAGCAATGCTGCTCTACATAATGCCAAAGGTGATTTTATCCTGCTCCTTGATCATGACGATCAGATCTCCCCATCCCTCCTCTTTGAGGTGGTGCAGGTGCTAGATCAAGAGCAGGATGCCGACCTGATCTATTATGACGAGGATAAATTAGACGCTGACGGGCTGACCCGCCGGAATCCCTTCTTCAAGCCGGATTGGTCACCGGAGATGCTGCTCTCTGCCAACTACCTCACCCATCCCGTGATCCGCCGCTCGCTCGTCGATGAGGTTGGCCCTTTTAATCCGGACTATGATGGAACCCAGGATTGGGATCTCGTGTTTCGCTGCACGGAGAAAGCCCGCCGGATAATCCACATTCCAAAGGTACTCTATCACTGGCGGGAAGTGGGAGGTTCGACAGCGGGGGTTTTCACTGCCAAACCATGGGTGTTCGAGCGCCAGCTCAGGTGTATTAATGCACATCTCGAGCGGACGGGACGTTCGAACGCTAGCAGTCAATTTGTCCGTAATGGAATCATCCGGGTAGTGTGGCCATTCAAGCCTGTCCGGGTGTCAATCATAATTCCCAACAAAGACCAGCCTCAATTGATAAGCCGTTTCCTTGATCTATTATTCCGACAAACCCGTTACCCAGATTACGAGGTAATCCTAGTTGATACGGGTAGTACCAATCCAGAAACCTTTGCCTATTACAATAAGCTTGCAGATGACAGTCGCATCCACCTGATTAAATTCCAGGGTCCCTTTAATTTTTCTGCGGCCTGCAACCTGGGAGCCAAATCTGCGACGGGTAAACTCTTGTTGTTCCTCAACAATGATATAGAAGTGCTTGATGGAGACTGGCTGGAAGAGATGGCTCAGTGGGCCCTCCAGCGAGAGATCGGGATTGTCGGTGCAAAACTACTATTCCCCAATCAAACGATCCAGCATGCCGGGATTATCCTCGGGTTGAATGGCCATGCTGACCACTTGTTCCTCGGTATGCCGGAAGGCTGTGGGGGAATATTTGGCTCTTCTGATTGGTATCGGAATGTGTTGGCAGTCACTGGCGCTTGCCTGATGATGCGCCGGGATGTGTACGATGAGGTGGGTGGCTGGGACGAAACTTATCGCCTGGTTTATAGCGATGTGTCGTTGTGCCTTTCGGTAATAAAAGCAGGCCATCGTGTACTATACAATCCATTTATCAGGCTGATCCACCATCAGGGCAGCTCACGTGGGTCGTATATGCCTGTTGAGGACATGCGCAAAGCATATGAGGACTTCAAGCCGTTTATCAATGCCGGTGACCCATTTTTTAACCCAAATTTATCCTATGCCAGTGCTAAGCCTGATTTGTCAGGACAGCGTGAACCTAACCGGATGAAACGAGTGGAAGATTTCATCTCAGCTGCAGAAGCATCCCAAACGAACTTCACCTCGGCCTGAGCTATTCCTATGACAAGCTTACAACCTCTTCTCCATGAATTAGTACCCACGCGTACATTGTACGAGCGAGTTTGGCGTTTGGCTCCCCCTCTGATCCTAATATTCATGGTTATCCTCATTTCCAGCAAGGCATACCGATACAGTTATGATGATGCTTACATTACTTACCGTTATGCATACAATCTGGCCAGTGGGCATGGATTTGCATATAACGCTGGAGAAACTCACCTGGGAACCACAGCGCCCTTATTTGCTATGCTCCTGGCTGTTCTAAGTATACCCAATCCAGAATGGGTGCCAACTATAGGGGGAATAGTTAGTTCCATCTCTCTTCTGGCTATTTGCCTGGGTCTATATTTCTTCGCTAAGTGGCACGGGCAGTCGTTGGCGGGGTGGGCAACGGGGGTAGTCTTTGCATTTTTTCCACCAGTATTGGAAACATTTGGCGGAGAAATGCTAACGGTAGTTGCCCTGGTTGTATGGGCTATCATTGTTTATGACCGAGGCCGGACTGGTTGGGCAGGTATTATCGTTGCATTGGCGACTTTATTTCGGGGTGATGGCGGACTCGCGATCGTTGTGCTGGGTCTGCATTTCCTGATCTCCAATCGTTCTATTCCCTGGCGGATGGGTATTGGATTTGTAATCCCAATCGCACTCTGGATGGCATATTCAATCCAAGCCTTTGGATCGTTCTTGCCGGACACTCTTTCCGTGAAAATGGCCCAGGGACGTAGTGGATATTGGCCTTCATTTTGGAAAGGTCTGACCGATCTGTTTTGGCGTTATATAGGGGATTTGGATAGGTTTATCACGGTAATGGTCGTTTACCGTGTACTGGTCGTACTATTTGTCGTGGGTTTTATCTGGTTGGCATATAAAAGTATCTATAGTCCCTGGGCTATGTTAAACTCATGGGGGCTTTTACTAGCCTGGCCAGTTCTCCATGGATTAACATATATTCTGTTGCTTAAAGTCCCTTACTATCACTGGTACTACGTTCCGATATTACTTGGCATTATGATCTTTGTGGGTCTGGGGGTTCAAGCTCTCGCGGATTTGATTAAAACTATCACGTCTGCCTGGCAGGGCAGAGCCTGGCTGGGGACTGCGGTTGCCTTGGGTTTTATTATTCCGATGATTGCGGCCGGTTTCTATAAAGCTACTCATAACCGGTTATTTACCCAGGCACCATATACCTATCCGGAAGTTGGCCGCTGGTTGGCCGAACATCTCTCCGCTAATTCTTCCCTGGGTTATCTGGAAGTTGGCTATATCGGATATTATTCCAGGCTTCAGATTATTGATCCCATGGGGTTGGTCACACCCGGTGTGCTGCCGTCTATCGAAGCAGGTGATTTGGCTTTTGCCTACCGACAGTATCTGCCTGACTATATTCTCGTAAACCCCCAACTAGAAGGATTCTTTGGACCCTATCGTCAGGAACCCTGGTGGAAATGCTATTCACTGGTTTCAGATGTGCTAGACCTGGACCTATACCAACGCTGCCCGAAAATCGACCACCAAGATAGAATAACCTTGCAAGCGGTTGTACATCAGCGAGATACGCTGAGCGAGGCGATAACCTCTGATCCACATGAACGCCAAACTTTTTCGGCTACGGCTAATGGTCTCCGAGGAGTTGGGGTGATTCCGGGAACTTATGGTGAAGTCCTCGGCGGAACTGTAACCTTCCACTTGCGTAGGGTAGGCACCAACGCAAGAGAGGATTTAAGGGTTGTCACGCTCGATGCCGAACAACTTAAGGACAACCAGTGGCAACTTTTCTTTTTTGAGCCCATAGGCGATTCACTCGGGATAAAGTTTGAAATTTGGCTGGAAATTGTGGGGAATGAGACCCCGCTCGTTTTGTGGAAACAGTCTGGAAATCCATACCTTGCTGGCGAGAACCTGTTGGATGGTCAACCACAGGATGATGATCTGAGTTTGCGTCTCTACTACACTCAACCCCAGTAGTAGGGCTTCACCCCATCATCTATAGCGACCCCCTGAAGCGACTACAAGATTGGTATATTGATAGTTTTTACCTATTATATAAACTTACAAAGATGTTAAGGGGAAACAAAACAAACAAGATTATAACCATTACACAGCAATGACTATTTCAGAAAAGGACCTGATCAATGATAGATCAAACCCTAAAAATTAAAATGCGCAACATAATCATGGCGTTGTTTATCGTCATCGGAATGGTTGTCGCCTTTTTCCCCTCTCGTCAGGCAGTCCTAGCTGAACCAGAGGCTGCTTCTATTAGCCTATCAAAAACTGCTGTGGGTGAAGGTTCCGATTTTGCTACACGGGTATTAGGTCAACCCTGGGATATGTCTGCTGACCCATACCCAGATTTCCGGACGGTTTTTTATAATTTTGACCAGTCAGGCTTCTCAGTCAACAATGGCATCTGGACCATGCAACCAGCCAAAGCTGATGCCTCAATTACCCTTCATTATCGTGGCGAATATCTTACCCAACGTGTGTTAAAACTTGGTGATGTCTATCCAATAGACCCCAATTATTATCGTATATTAACCATCCGAATGAACAGCCCTCGGGATACCTGGGCCCGGCTTTATTGGTTTATGGATCCATGGACAAGTGGAGGTGGTTTGGGAGTTTACACATGTTCTATCGGTATCCAGGTGAAATCAGGCTGGCAAACCTACACAATCGATCTAGACAACCTTCCAACTGAATCAAGCTGCCCTTCAGAAAACCAGTGGAGCAAACTGACCCGTGTAGTGCAGGGACTTGCGATTTATCCAAGCAATAACGCCAACTCGAATGACCGTTTCCAACTTGATTGGGTGAGGCTTACTGGACTGGACATGGGTAGCTCCCAACAGGTGGGGATTAACTGGACCGGGGTATCGAGCGCATCGAAGATCGAGTTTTTTGCTGACAACAAGTGTACTATCGATAACAATTCAATAAAGCTAGGAGAAGTCAATAATCCGGGAACCAACGGAACTTTTGATTGGGGTAAGCAATTATTGGCTAATCCAAATCTGTCATCCTCAAATTATCCCTTGCCTTCGTCTTTGCAGCCTGGGCTGTATAAAATTCAGGCTAGATCAAATAACGGAATCGTTTTCCCTTCTTCTTGTCCCACTCTGGAAATCCGTCGTGCACCTGTATTTGAGTGGCAACAACCCTCAATGTTCTCTGGACCGGATTATGCGACCGAGCAGGCAGGCGATCCATGGGGTATGAACGGCTCAAATGATTTGGATCTAACCAACGGCCTGAAGGATATTAACTTTAACAACGAGATGTTAAATGCGACAGCGTATGGAGATAATTGGGTACACTTAAATGTCCCTCGTGCAGTAGATGCAGAAAAATACTTCTATGTAACATTCCGGCTGAAAATGGATCGATATATCGATCACATGGTACAACGGTTTTATTGGTGGCAAACTCGTCCTGAAGAAGCGCGGGTGACCCAGGATCTTCGACTCCGCGAGGGTTGGCATACCTACTCGTTGGATCTTCGGAGTGCACCTATGGAAAGTGCAGGCAACTGGTCCGGTGATCCAATTGTCTTTCGTTTTGATTTCCATGAAGACCCGATCAATGATATTCCCGTTCATCTAGATTTCATTACGCTTACCGGTAACCACTACATAAAGCGCGGAACGAGCTTCCCCTTGATATATCAATTGAATGTGCCATCCGGCGCCTCGGTAACATTCTATGCAGACAACGACCGCAACCCAGATAATGGTTTGGGTAGCCAGATCGGCTCGCGAGCTGGCGATACCCCTTCCGCAGAGGAACCACTCACCCCGCTGGCAGCTGGAAGTATCTATCTACCGCTTCTTTTCCACCAGTATCCCAATGAATTGAACTTGCTGACCGGTACAAGATGGGACTGGAATACAGGGAGTGTCTCCGCAGGGACCTATTACCTCGCCGCTGTGGTCAACGACGGTTATAATACCGTGACGCGGCACAGCGAAGTGCCCGTGTATATCACCCCATAGGCGGAGTCAAAATTTGGAGAAGCGGCCGGTCATTCCTATATCCTTAGTGGAACCCCTGCGCCAAAAGGGTCGCGATTTTCTCGATATCCTTCTAAGGCGGAAATACCGTCCGCGCCTGATCCCCATCCAACACCTGCAAAGATTGACCAAGGATGGATCCCGCTGGGAGGTGGTTGGGAACAACCCAGAGTTCGAGTTGGCGGGCGGCTTGCCAGGCGGTTGGGTAAAGATGACGATCGTGGCATCGGCATCAAAGCGGACCCCCATTTCGATCTCTGTGGATCGCGGAAAAGGTTATACTCCCGCCGCCACTTATCAGGTCGGCGTGGCCGATCCTGCTGCCGCGATTTTCCAGGTTATTATCCCCCTTGGGCAGAATTTTCTAGGGGTTCGACTGAACCCGGCAGACAGTCCTTGTCTTGTCGATATCCCAACTGTTATCGCCTGCCGGATTTTGTACCTGGAGATGGTGGTGCGTTCAACCCTGGTATGGTTAAAACAGGTGGATTATCGACCACGAGAGATCCGTTATGCGCTGAAACGTCTGATAATCGTAATTCAAAAGGCGGGGATACTGGGCGCCCTACGGACAATCACCAACCGTTTCACTCCTTTTTCGAATTCCTATGAGCAGTGGCTCCAGCAGCACAGGTTGACTCTATTGGAGCTAAATAAAATGTCTACGGATTTACTGACCTGGGATCACCGGCCGAAAATATCCATCCTGATGCCAGTTTATAATACCCGCGAGGATTATTTGCGGGAAGCCCTGGATTCGGTATGCGCCCAGGTGTATCCTGAATGGGAATTGTGTATTGCGGATGATGCTTCTACTCTGCCTTCTGTCAGGGAGGTGATTGAAGAATACCAACAGAAAGATAGCCGCATCAAGGTTGTTTGGCGGTCTGAGAATGGGCATATTTCGGCTGCCACAAACTCAGCATTGGAATTGGCGGAAGGCGAGTTTGTCGCCTGCCTTGATCATGATGATCTTTTGGCTCCGAATGCCCTCTACGAAGTGGCAAAGGTTCTTGTCGAGCACCCTGATATTGACATGATTTATAGCGATGAGGACCGTCTGGCTGAAAACGGAACGCGTTATTTTCCTCATTTCAAACCCGATTGGTCACCTGACCTGTTCTTGGGCACCATGTATACCACTCATCTTGCCGTTTATCGCAAATCGATACTCCTTAACCTGGGCGGCTTTCGCAAAGGATTTGAGGGGGCCCAGGATTGGGATCTGGTCTTGCGCCTGACGGAGAAAACTTCGCGGATCTACCATCTTCCTCAGGTGTTGTATTCGTGGCGCTGTGGAGAAGGGTCGACTGCCCATCTATCCAGTAACAAATCTTACGCCTACACAGCGGCTCAAAGGGCTATTACAGAGGCATTGAATAACAAAGGGATCCATGCCAGGGTAAAGGAAGTGGATGGATTTCCCGGCTTCTTCCGCATCCAAAGATTTTTGACCGGTAATCCAAAGATCAGTATTATCATCTGTTCCCGAGATAAGGCGAACTACTCAGAGCGTTGCGTAAAATCAATTTTTGAGAAAACCAAATATCAGAATTTTGAAGTCCTGTTGATCGACAATAATAGCCGGAACCAGGAGACCTTCCGGATGTATGAGCGATGGCTTGCTCTAGAGCCGGATAGATTCCGAGTCCATAAGCTGGATATCCCATTTAATTTCTCGCTCCTAAACAATCAGGGAGTAGAACTGGCGAGTGGAGACATCGTACTTCTGTTGAATAACGATACCGAAGTGATTACACCGGAATGGTTAGAATGGATGGCAGTCGAAGCGCAGCGTGAAGAAATTGCGGCTGTAGGAGCTGTGCTCCTGTATCCCAATAACACCATTCAACATGCTGGAATTGTGCTTGGAATTAGCGGATGGGCCGGACACGTCCATCGCGGCTTTCCGGCTGAATCCCCCGGATACCAGGGACGCTTGCTGGTTCCGAGTAACTATTCCGCTGTCACGGGCGCATGCATGATGATGCGTAAGGAACTATATCAGAAATTGGGCGGTTTAGATCCTCATTTGGCCGTAGCGGGAGGAGATGTGGAAATATGCTTGCGCGCTAATCAACAAGGTTTACGAAACCTGCTGCTTCCAGACGTAAGATTGTATCATTACGAATCTATCACTCGGGGATATGAAGATAATTCCGAAAAACGAGCCAGGTTTGTACGAGAAATCAGATATGTCCATCAGCGGTGGCCAGACCAGATGGCTCGCGATCCATATTACAACCCAAATTTATCCGTAGAAAGAGAAGATTATTCCGTTTCTTTGGAATAAATAACCCCATTTTCGAGCACTCATTCATCCTCGAGAATCACTTTATGGCCACGGATTTTTTTACCCGAATATTGATTATTAGCGGCGTAAAAGGAGATACCAGGCGGTATCGTTCCTTTCATCTGCACGAGCAGTTCAATGCAGCTGGCATCCCTAACGAATTAGGTCATATCACTCAGCCGGGAATTTTTCAGCGAGCCGAACGAGCTGATGTGATCATCCTCCAGCGGGTAATTTATGACCGCTTTGTCGAGAAAATTATTAGAGTCGTTCGAGAGCGCGGAGGCCTGGTAATCCTTGATTTAGATGATCTAGTATTTGATCCTGAAGCCATTAAATGGATTAACAGCCCTGATTTTATGGACCCTGTTCGGGCAAGGCTGTATATCCAAAACATTCAACGAAACAGACAGACTCTAGAAAACTGCGATGCGGCGATTACAGCGACGAGTTTTCTGGCTGACCAGGTTCGTGAAGTCGGAAAACCAGCCTGGGTGCACAGGAATGCTTTCAGCCAGGAAATGTTTCGTCTCTCCGAAGCAGTCGCGGGCGAGAGGCGATCCGACCACGAAAAAGTGATGGTCGGCTATGCAAGCGGGACGCCCACCCACAATCAAGATTTTGCAATGATACAGACACCATTACAGAAGGTGATGGATCGGCACCCGGAGGTGGAGCTCTGTTTAGTTGGACCCATCACTCTATCTGTTGGATGGGAGGGATATGAGCACCGGATCCGAAGGATAAAATTGGTTCCCTGGCGGGTTCTCCCAAAAATTCTGGCACAATTCGATATAAACCTGGCGCCCCTCAGCCTGGATAATCCATTCGCTCAGTCCAAAAGCGAGATCAAGTATATCGAGGCAGGGTTAGTGCGAGTTCCTACTATTGCCAGTCCGACAAACGCATTTTCGCATGCAATCCACCCTGGGCAAAATGGTTTTTTGGCTGCAGGCCCATCTGAGTGGGAAGCTTTGCTCGAGAATCTGATATGTAATACACATCACCGTTCAGAGATCGGCGAACGGGCCAGGCAAGATATCCAGGAGCGATATCATCCAGCATTCCGCTGTAAGGAACTAGTAGCAAGCCTGAACGAGATCAGTCAAACCCAGGGCAAGAATTTCCACTGGCAGCTTTCCGGGGCTTTGAAAAATGAGGATGGGCTAAGGATCTGGCAAGATCCAATGCTAGAAAGACACCCGACCTTGATCGAAATGGGGCTTTATAATTTACGTTACAGAGGGTTGAAAACATTATTGGGGTTTACCTGGGTTTTCTTCCGGCGGATTCTGGCGCCGATTTTTCCGTACAGGTGATAATACTATGCCTTCGAACAATTTAAGTCATGAGGTGCGGAGTGAATCTGGTCCCGAAAGGGATCAGGTCGTAGATGTAGGATTTTCATTCTGCATCGTTGCGTATCATACAAAAGCTTATTTGCATGAGTGTCTGCTTTCACTATATACCAATCCTCCAGACGCGCAATACGAAATTATCGTAGTGGATAACGCTTCCAATGACGGCACGCTTGAAATGTTAGCTTCAGAATTCCCAAGCGTAAAAGTTATCACCAACACACAGAACAGGGGATTTACCGCTCCGATGAACCAGGCGCTCCAGCTGGCAAAGGGAAATTATCTCGTTCAGCTCAACCCGGATACCCTGATCTTACCTGGAGCATTTAATGTACTGCAGGGTTTTATGGATGCCCATCTTGATGTCGGAATCTGCACTCCCAAAATCCTCAATCGAGATGGTACTCTGCAAAAACAATGCAGAAGAAGCGCTGCGCGGCCCTGGGATGCTTTTACCTACCTAACCGGGCTTTCGCGATTGTTTCCGCGCAGTCCTCGTTTCAACGGTTATTTGATGGGGTATAAGGACGAAAACGAAATCCATCAGGTGGAGGCCGTATCTGGATCCTGTATGGTGATCCGGCGGAAGGTTATTGACCAGGTTGGTTATCTGGACGAAAGTTATTTTGCATATCAGGAGGACAGCGATTTCTGTTTCCGGGCTCGGAAGGCAGGTTGGCTGATTTACTATTTTCCAGACGCTCAAATCATCCACTATGGGGGTGAAGGGGGCGCAGAAGTCCATTTGTATCAATCAATTTATCACTGGCACCTATCCTATTTCTTATACTACCGAAAAAATCTCGCTCAGGATTACTTTTTTCTATTCAATGGTTTTTTTTATTTTCTTATTGGAATCAAACTGGCCCTGGCACTGATCCGTGCATCCCTGAGCAGTGGAAAATATGTAGGATCCAAGAAACCATAGAGATGTGAGAAGCTAACCGCGGGGAAACTGGATTATTACCCCGGTTTTCTTTCTTCCCGACGTTTTTTATAAAAGAGTCCTGAAACCAGGACTCTTTTTAGATTAATCCGGACAAATAAGGCCCCCAATTAACAGAATTGTTAGGCTGGTATATTTTTTGTTATAAATCGGTTATAAGTAAGTTCGTGCCGTGGCAGGTCTCTATCAGAATTTGCATTAAAGTTATAGGAGCTACCAATGCGCCGCTTACCAAAATGGTTAGTTTTTATTGGGGGTCTTTTAGGGGGTATGGGGCTGGTTCTGGGATCCGCCGGACCGCTGCCCCAAGTGTGGTCCACTTCGGTGTCGATCGCCAATGCTCAGGGTGGTACCCCGCAGAACCCGATCTATCTGCCTCTAGTTCAAAGCGGGAATACCGCAATACCTGTGGGTGGCACCACCATCCAACGGGTCAACGCTCCGTATTTCAACGGTGCGATCAATTTTGTCGAAACCTCGGTTTTCTGGTTTGGTAAAGTCGAGCCGACTGCCAATTACGCGGATGTGCGCGTGGGTTACAACAATACCGAGCTGTACATTTACCTGGCCATATTCGACCGGCGTTTGTGGTACAGCACATCTCCAAGCGCGCCAAATCTGTTGAAATGGGATTCAACCACCCTTTATCTCGATCTGGACGCCAGCCAGTCCAAGGCAAAACCGGATCAGCGTTCCTATCGTTTCGATGCCCAGTTCTATTCCGGCAGCGCCGATAATCCTGCCTACCGCACAGCTTACCGGGGAGATGGCAGCGGCTGGAGTTCTCAGGGCACAGCCTTTACTATTCTGCCCGGCTGGCGTGGAGATTTTCCCAACAACGATCTCGATGATAAAGGCTGGGCGATGACCTACCGGATCCCCTTTGCAAGCCTGGGTCTTTCCGGTCCGCCGTCCAATGGGGCGCTGTGGAACCTCGGCCTGTCGGTTCACGATCGCGATGACGCGGCGGGCACCGGCATCCCTGACCAGTCATGGCCGGTTGGGTTTTTAACGGACCGCCCCGGTTCGTGGGGGCAGCTGCGTTTTGGCTTGCCCACTTATTCAACACCACCAGCCAGCCAGACCCAGACAGCGACGATCCGCCACCGCCTGAACGGTGAGACGGTAGTCGACTCTGAGGTTGGCGGTCACACAACCTGCGGTGGCGACCCAGCCCAATACTGGAACGTGTGGGGTAATACTACTTACCCAGGCACCGGGGATTACAACGTGCAGAACCAGGCCGATATCTCCGACTGGCCTTGTTTTTCCAAAATATATGTCACCTTCCCGCTAGGCCAGGTTCCGGCCGGAAAGGTGATCGTCTCAGCCTCTCTGACCATGCACCTGATGGGGAATTCGAATGGGGCGCAGGCGAAGCCTTCCCTTATCCAGGTTTTGCGCGCCACCGGTGACTGGCAAGAGAGCACCCTGACCTGGAACAACGCTCCCCAAGCGCTCGAAAATGTCAGCCGTACCTGGGTCAACCCGGTTACTTCCTCACCCGCATGGCCAGGTGTCCCGTATTCCTGGGATGTCAGCCGGGCGGTATCCGAAGCCTATGCTTCCGGCGAGCCGCTCCGCCTGGCGCTTTATTCGGCCGATTCTGAATACCACAGTGGAAAATATTTTGTCTCCTCCGATACAGGTGATTGGAATGCTCAAGGCCGGCCAACCTTGACGATTACCTGGGGACAACCATGAAAAATTCTCTTAGAAAAACTTTACAAACCGTCCCCGGGGTCATCCTGATCCTCAGTTTACTGCTTAGCGGGAAAATCCCAACGGTCACGAAAAAACTAGCTCCGGCAACGGATGGATCGGCAGTATCCAGAACCCTGGGTATTACGGTTGCCCAGGCTCAGTCGGGCGCCCCGAATCCAATCTACCTTCCATTGGTTACGAACGGGCAGGGTTCTCCTATCCCGGTCGGTGGTACGGATTGGCCGCAGCTTGCCCACGACCCCCAACGGACCAACGCGACTTCAGAGCAGGTCAACCCACCTTACTGCTATGCATGGAAGTGGTACGGCGTGCCGTTTGCCTCGCGCGCCCAACCCGTAGTAGCGGGGGGACGGTTATTCATCGGTGGGATGGACGGCGTCCTGTATGCGCGGGATGCGACCACCGGCGCCCACCTCTGGACCTTTACAACCGGCGGTCCGATTCGGCATTCTCCGGGTGTAGGCGGTTCCATCGTGGTAGTCAGCTCGCACGATGGGGGCACATACGGGGTAGATGCGGCGAGCGGGGCTGAAGTCTGGCAGGCCAGTACGGGAGCCAGCGCAACCGCACCGTTGATCGATGCAGTCCGTGGAAGAGTGTTTGTGGCTTCCACCAACGGCAGGCTGACCGGTCTAAACCTGTCCAACGGCAGCCAGTTGTGGGCCTATGACTCCGGGGCGCCAATCATGACGTCGCCTTCGCTCAGCACGGATGGGTCGATGGTCTACTTTGGCAACGAGGCCATCCAGGCTGTCGCAGTTTCCGCTTCGAATGGGGCCCGCGTCTGGCAAACTGCTCTTCAGGGACAGAGTCTATCAGAGCGCTATCCGGTGGTCACCAATTCGGCCATCCTTTTCCGCTCGCAGCCCCTGTATTTCTTCCACAAACTGCTACAGGCCTGGGGGGACGATGTGATGGACCAGGCCGGCGGGCGCCTGAGCGATTGGACCGCGGATTGGAACAATGTGCGCCCGAAGATTGTCAATTTCCTAAACGGAACGCCCAGCGCGCAGACTTTCTTTGCCCTCAATCCTACTAACGGCGGTTCGCTGGGGACGGCGCCAGTATTGTATACCTATGGGAATAACGATATCCCGGCTGTGCCGGTTGTCCAGAATGGACAGGCGTATCTCCCTTACCGGGCACGCCACGGGATCCAGACTGATTCGAACACCGTCCACGTCTCGACCCGCTATGATGCAGAACTGGGTCAAATGAACCTGACCGGGTTGGATATCAGTGGGCTTAGAGCCTCGCGCAGCCTTTCAGGCGCGCCAGAATTCCGCCTGACATCCGATGAGCCGGCCATGCTGACCATGAGCGGCAGTATCCTATGGGTGGATAACTGGGAGCGGGTGGGTGGATTGAATGTCCAGACCGGAGAGCTGATTGGCCTGGCGAATGTGTCCAATACTTGGCCGGAGTGCTACTCCGAGTGCGGTCCCGGTGGGCCGCGGCCCTTCTTCCCGATGAGCGGGTCAGGAGCGGCTTATCCCTTCCCATCCCCGCGAGCCGGCGAAGGACATTCGCGCAGCGGTCTGGTGATCGCAAACCAGATGCTCTACTGGCGTGTGGTTGAAGGCGGGATCGGCGCGCTGGCTCACGATCCGGATGGTTCGTGTTCCGCGCCGCGGGTTTGGAGCCAGGCTCCCCACGATCCCCTGGCCGATTGGCAGCCAGACCCGGCGGCACCCGTTGCGCGGCCCCTGGCGGATTATGTAGAAATGGATCTGACCGTTCCGTCTGCCAATCCCCCGCAGGACCTGGTGAACCGCCTGCGTGGAGAAGTGCGCGCTTTACTGACCACCGCCAATGGGAACCACCTGCTTCCCATGTACCTGGAACGCGGGTTTACCTCGCATGTTCTCTGGCCGTATAACGCCAAGGCGGGCGAGACCGGCCTGCCCAGCGCGACTTATGAAAGCTATGGGAATGTCTTCTGGCACGACCCGGGCGAGCTGCTGTTGAGCATGGCCATGGCTTATCCATACCTGGACGGTCAGCTACAGACCGACCTAAAAACCTATATGAGCCAGGAGATGCAGCGGTATCCACCCCTCCAGGACCTGCCCTGGAACGGCTCGACGATGACCTGGCTGCGCAGCGGCAGCCCGCGTGAGCGTTATGCTGTACCCTTCCGTTCGACGCTGAGCAACTGGCCACCTCCAGCGGTGAATTTCACGGCGCTGTACGGCCTGTGGCTGTGGTCGAAAAATACCGGCGACTGGAGCTATGCCACCAGCCACTGGGCGCAGATCGATTCACTGTTCAGCGTCCGGTCGGCGAGCGGGGCGATCAAATACTATGCTGATATTGCCGGAGCGATCGGATACGCGCGCCTGGCGAAGCAGATCAAAGGCGTGGGAAGCGTGCAGCACACCAATGGGGTCAATGCCGCCGTCAGCGCCATGCAAACCGGGTTGAATTTCGCGGCCTTCCGGGACCGCGCGAATAATGATTACAAAGATCCTCGGGATCAGGCAACCGGGTGGTATGCGCCGGTGTTCTTTGGACTGACCCCCGAGGTCGGTCTATACCTGAGGGAGCAGTTCTCGGGGCAGCCGCAGACCTACCTGGCGTCCCTGGAAGGATATAACTCGCAGGGAGAAGGGCTGGTCTGGTGGTATCTAACCCAGGTTGGCGCGCACGCCGAGGACGGTGAGACATCTTATGAGATGCCTACCGCCGCCTGGTCGCACTTCCTGGCGCATGCCTATATCCTGGGCGAGCCGCAGTCTGCGTTGGAGAAATACCTGGATCGTCCCTGGACCAACGGGGACCTGTACTCGATCCAGAAGCTCTCATCGGCTCTCCAGGCGCCGTGATCCGATAGAGATCAGGCCACCGGGTGTTAGCTGTGGAGACGGTGTCTGTGGAGACGCAATATTTTGCGTCTCTAGTCGATGCTGAACTGGTAATTTGCATGCTGGCGGGTAAAGCGCGTCGTCCCGCTCACGACCAGAACAATTTCATCTACCCCGTTCTGAAATTCCAGAGGGATTTGAAGAGCCTGTCCTGGTTCGACCGAATATTTTGCAACCGTAGTCTCACTGCCGCGGCTGATGAGCGCGATGCGGAAGGTCTGGGGGAGAATATTGTCCATGCGCACGAAGCCATCCGCCTGCCAACCGCCGTCATCTTCTTCGAAATCGGTCAGATACCCGGTTTCCGGGATGGCGATATCGTCAAGCAGCATCCCTTCTCCATTAACCGCCGCATCGGTTACATACTCGAAACGCAGCTCAACCTTATTCCCAGCGAACTGAGAAATATCCACTTCTTCCTGGATCCAATCCGGGCTCACACCGTTATATCCCCAACCATAACTGTTCCCCGAAGGATTTTCGGGGGTTCCCGAAGGGGTTGTCAGGATCTGCCATTCGCCGCCTTCCGGGCGAGCTAACAGGTAAATGTAATCGTAATCCTCTTCAAGGTCGTACCAGGTATAGTAGGTCAACGTCAGGGAGCCGCTCACGGAGGTGAAATCAAAGCTTTGAGTGAGGGTCATATCCGATTCGTCGCCTTTGTTGGACCAGAAGGCGTAGCTCCCAGAGTGCGCGTTTTCGGGGATGACGCCCACCTGAGGATTTCCCTGGAAAGTCAAGGTATAGCTCCCGCTGCAGAGAAGGCGGATGTAATCCGCTCCATATTGGGTGACGGTGCGGGTTTCCTCGCTCGCCGGGCAGTCAGAGAGAGTTTCGGTTTCCGGGACACTGGGAGCCTGGGTGTAGGTTTTGTAGGTGTAGCGTCCGTCATCAACCTGGGCATCGTGAAGGTAGTTGGTAACCGTCCAATCCTGGAAAACATCATCCGCCAGGATTGGCTGCTGTGTCACGGGATCGTCCTGGTTGGCCCGGCTAAGGATAGTATCGATGCTGACCAGGTCATTGGCCTGTTCGCCCACCAGTTCCTGTGTCATTTGTTCGCCAAAACGGTCGAGGAAATATGCCAAAAAGAGAAAACTGGAGCCGTAATGTGGGGAGGTTGCGTTCGAGTCATTCGGCCAATCGTTGAGCTGGGTTTCCGGATTGGCCGAAAAAGTATAATCGAATCCTCCAATTTCATAACCGTTGAGGAGCTGTGCCAGCACCGAGAAGCCCTCATTAAGCCAGGAAGCTTCATTCCGGTCGCGGTACCAGTGGATCATATGCTGGAACTCATGCGCAAGCACGCTGTAGGTATATTCTTCAGCCAGATCAAGCGTGTCCGTGTTGAGCAGGAACATCTCGTGAGCATTAGAATATTCGTTGGCTAACGGGGAGTATTCATCCGATGAAGAATAGTAACCTGCCAGCCCCGCTCCCAGGTCGCTGGCATACAGGATGTATAGATGGGGATCATTATCTACACCCGGCGTCCACTCGCTTCCAAAGAATTCCCGGTCGGTGGGATAAATTTGGTTCTCAAATGAATCCATCAGTTCTTGCAAAGCCCGGTTGTTATAACTGACACCGTCCTCAATCCAGAAATAGGCATGATCCGTCACGTGGCGCAGGGTAGCATCTACCTGGCGTTTTTCATGAGTGTCCACATTGGTGACATAGAACTGCTGGGAATTCCCAACTTCCAGAGGCGCAGGCGGTCCCGGGAGAGTTTCAGGGATAGCCGCCTTTCCACCCAATCTTTCGGCTAACTCCAGGATGCTGCTGTTTGAAATGATGGTGTTCTCCAGCAGCCGGAGTGTCTCCTCGCCGTTGGGTTGGCCTGCCTGCGGGGTGACCTGGGCAGCCGGGGTTGGTTGAAGAACAGGAGTCTCTACAAACGGGGGTGGGACGGTTACCGCCAGAGTCCCTTGAAAAGGAGGGTTGGTTATATCAGGAGAGACCTGGGTGGAATAAATGGAGAATATGGATATGCCCAGAATACTGGCAACTGCCAGACAGGCACAGCACAAGAGGATAACCAGGCCAACGATAACGATGATATTTACGGTGGAAAGATTTTTCATGGATTGATTCTCAGTTCTGGGATGGTTTATTCCATCCTGCTGGCAGCGGATAGCAAGCCCAGGGAGATCCACCAGTAGGGTAGGGCAAAAGAATCCACGCTAAAGCCTTCGGCGACCAGTGCTACCAAAACCAATCCGCCTGCCAGCCCGATCGTGCGGAACAGCCGATCGGGGCGGGAGCGAAGAGTTAGGCTGGCGCACCAGAGCACATAGGCCCAGGCCAGGAAAAAGGCAAAGCCAACCAAACCGGTTTCAGACAGCAAGCGGCTCCACAGGCTCTTGGTGTTTGGGATGGTGGTAGAGCGGAAGAGCACGGTGTTGACCTCAGGGAGAGCCCAGCCGAAAGCAGGCAGCTTTTCCTGAAAAAAGTAACCCGCGTTTCCCAGTCCCACACCCAGGATGGGGTAATCGGGAAAAAGCTCCCAACCCACCCCCCAATAGACGACCCGCTCGGCAAAGCCCAATTGGTTCGCATAGTCTATCGAAAGAATTGGGTTTTCGGGTTTATCAAACAGACGGGCGAGGCGAGGATCTACCTTACTGCCCACATAAGCCAGGCCAACCGTCCCGGCTGTATAGACTGCCAGGAAGGCTGCGAGCAGGACAGCGTAGAGAAGCAAACCGAAGGCGCGCTGTCCAACCGCTGGTAATTTGACGTGGTTGAGAAACCAGGTATGCAGCCAGTGGGCGAGACGCAGGTTGGCCTGGATTGCCAGGTATGCGATCACCATTAAAAATGCAACCTGACCCACCCGCGAATGAGAGTTGAACAGGGTGGCCGCTCCGCCTAACAGCAGTATGTTTTCAAAGGTCAGGCCAAATACACGGAAACGGTGCGCAGAATAGCGCTGGAGGGTTGCTGCCAGCCAGTAAGGCAGGTAGAGCATGTTGAGCTGGTGCGCCAGCCAGGAGGGCTCCAGGGCAAACCCGGTTGCCCGGTCAGCGAAAAATCCACGCATCGAGATGTACTGATACTGGAATGAATTAAGCCACGGAGGGTAACCCCCATAGGTTTGGGCATAGGTGTACCAAAGCGTAATCTGCAGTGCTGACCATAAGAAAATGATCAGCCCGGTGAAGTTCAGTATCTGCAGCGTCAACTGGAACCGCCGGGAGGTGTTTGGCCAGGTGGAGGCTACCAGGTAAAACCCTAAACCAACGCAGAGGGTAAACGCCGAACGGAGTTCCCGGTCGAAGATGGATATATCTTTAAATCTGGGAATATCGATAAAATAAGCTCCGGCAGAGGCAATTATGGCCACGACCGCCAGACCGATCAGCGGCAGGCTTACCCGCGGTATGGCCCCACGCCGGAGCAGGTAAGGAACGAACCAGAGCGCAAACAGCCATACTAATGGCAGCGCGGCCGGTGACCCGACCATATCAGAGCGCACCAGGCGGATCATCAGCGGCAGGCTGGTGATCGGGAGCAGGGCAATCAGAAATACCCAGGCTGCCGGAAAAGTGACCTTCAGGATGCGCTCTATTCGTTCAAGCACGGCGGCGCAGCCTTGCCAGCCGGGCGGGCAGGCTGGTTTGTACCGCCCATACACCCATGAGGAACCCGATCAGGCTGCCTGCCAGAAGCATAGAGTTTAGCCCGTAGCGCGCGGGTTGGTTTGGGACTGAGGCTCGCTGCTCGAAGTTGAACACGAGGGAGGCGACGAGGCCTTGACTGGCGGTGACTTCGGTCCCCATTTCTGCGTTTATCCTGGCCATCTCATTCTGAATCATCGTTGGATCCGTGGTGGCGCAAGGGATCGATCCGATCGCCGGGGTTTGGGCGCGAATCAGGCAGGTTTCCAGACTGTTTAGATAATTTTGGAGCGACTGTGCGCGCAGCGCGTGGGCATGAGCGGTGGTGATGTGTTGGAAGGCCACCTCTGCCCAAACATTCACCAGGTCGGCTGCAACTTGCGGATCCGTGTGGCGGACTCGCATGATCCATCGGGTGGCATTCCGTTCCATGGTAGCCTTACGCTCAATGGAAGGTCGGAACTGGTAACTGCCAAGCTGGATCTGCCGGGCCTGGGCTTCCGCTAATGTTTTCTCCTGGACAGATGTGGATTCAATAACATGCCCGAGGGAATTGAGCGCATAATCCAGCTCCAACTCGGGGAGTACTCCGGTCTGCGAGAAATTAATGCTCCCTGCGATCACTGCCTGAGCGTCATACAGAGGGGGCTGCAGGAAATGGATAAACCAGGCGGTGAGACTGCCCGCCAGGGTCAGCAGCACTACCAACCACCAGCCTGCCAGGGCCCGGTCTAAAATAGAGATCGGAACAAAATCTTTAGCATGCTCGGGGGCAGGGGATAATACCACAGGCGTCTGGGTGTCGATGGAAGATTTTGGATCGGTCATAGATGGGATAATTATACCTGATCGTATCTTGACCGGTTATGAATGTAGTATAATGGTTATATTCGGAATAAACTAGATATTTATCTTATATTTTAGGCTATTTAATGCATTAATGGGTTCGTTTGACCATAAGATTATTGAGGAGCACCGGGTTCATGGCCGTTAGTTCTATGATGAGATATTATGCTGCAGAGATCTACCGCTTGCAGCAGGACTACGAACAAGTTCCTCTTTCCCTACTTAGCGAGCATATCGATGTTTCACCTCAGGCAATCTCGGTGATGATCCAGCGCCTGAACAAGTCAGGCTTCCTGACTTACGAACCATACCGGGGCGTGCATTTGACCGCGGAAGGGGAGCGAATTGCCATGCCCGCCTTGCGCCGCCACCGCCTGGTGGAGGTGTTCCTGGTGCGCGTCATGGGGTACGATTGGGCAGCGGCGCACGATTTGGCGGATGTCTTCGAGCGTGGGATCAATGAGGAGTTGGAAGACCGGGTTGATGACCTGACCGGTCACCCAATCCGCTGTCCACATGGAGAACCCATCCCCAGCAAAACTGGCGTGATGCCGGTTGTGTCTGATAAGCCGCTGGTAGAAGTGCCTTCCGGTTCTGACTGCGTGGTAAGCCGGGTGCGCACGCATGACTTTGATAAATTGCGCTACATTGCCGAGCTTGGGTTGATCCCTGGAATACCTTTCCACCTGTTGAGCTGCGCGCCGTTCAAAGGCCCGTTGAGATTAAAAATGACGCCGCAGGATCATGTGATCGGCCACGAACTGGCTCAATCCATCTGGGTGGAAGTACACAAAGAGGGGGAAGGGAATAAACCGGTAAACGCATCATAATCAGTCATTTGGCTGGCGCGCCGCACGCTGGAAACGGCCGGCCTTCATCCACTCAGCCAGATAATAGCTGCCAATGACAAACGCAGCTGCCAGGGCTTGCAGGCTGATCCCTTCCCAGGTGGCGTAAAACCCAAACCACATCCCCACCCAGTAGGGCAGCGATAACCCCGGGATCGTATGGATGGGCAGCCAACCGATCACTTGAACCACATGAGTGGTATTTCCGACCATCTGGAGCAGAACCCCGCCGATCAGAACGCCCGTCAGGATGAGCATTTTTTTATAGGGTAAGTTCACCTGCAGCCGGAACGTAGCCACACCCACCAGGGCAACGGCCAGGAGTGAAACCGCGACGCCGCTCAGTACGATCTCTTTTCCACCTTCCAACACCAGAGCTTGCAAGAAGAGAACGGTTTCGAAGCCCTCGCGATAGATGCTGGTAAATCCCAAAGTAACCAGGCCTAACCATAAACCGGCTTCCCCGCTGAGGATCCTTTTTTTTCGGGCATGGAAACTCGCGATCCAATCAGTCCAGTACAATTTGTGGAAGAACCAGTTCATGATCACCAGCAGCACGCCAATGGCGATCAAAGATACCACCGCTTCCAGCTTTTCACCATAACGGGCGAGGGATTGGATCACATCGTGCGCCAGCAGCCAGGTCAGGATTGTCGCCGCGAAGGCTAAAGCCGATCCCAGCCAGACAGGCAAGCGATATTTCCGCTCTGAGGCGCGTTTTAAGCTGCCCATCAGTGAGGCCAGAATGATCACTGCCTCTAACCCTTCCCTGAAGACGATGGTCCCCGCATTGAGCGCCACAGAGATGGGAGCCGTGTTTGCACCCAGGACAACCTGGGCTTCTCCCAGGGTTTCACCTAACGCTGCGCGGGAAGCCCGGATCTCGGTCAACCCGGCCTGATTTTTGATCAGAAATGCCAGGCCTTTCGTTTCCCCCTGTCCATTCCAGAAAAGATCTTCGAGCTCGATTTTGAGCTGTGGCGCGGAAGCCATCAGCCGGGCTTCCGGTCCGGTTTCCAGCACCGCGTAGGCCTCCAGACGGGATGATTCGGCCGCCGGGTAATCACCGCTCGAGACAGCGGCTTCCATCTGGTCCAGGAGGGAGGAGATCACATCGAAGTCACCCTGGGTGCTCGCCTGGAGCCATTCGGCCGGCATGACTGTTTTGAGCAGATCGGACAATGAGGTTACCTGCGCCTGGATTGCATCCGCGGATGCTACTTCAGTCTGCAGGCCGGCTGAATGGAGCTGCTTATCCAGCGCGTCTAGCAGCCCTCTGGCCTGGATTGTTTTCTGCGGATCGCGCTCGTCGAGCAAATTTTCGAGATCCGCGAAGGCTGCGCTCGCGCCGTTATGAAAGGTAATCGCTTCCTGGATTTCGAAATCACGCGTCACGGTGTTGCCGTGGACCCCGCGCCCATATTCGACCGAAACCAGGCTCAAGAAACGCAGCAGCTGTCCGGCCCGGCGCGACTGCTCGTTAAGCGAAAGCGGAGCTGCGCGGAAGTTATGCAGCACATCCTCCACCTGGGCTATCCAGGAAGAAATGCCGCGATCCGTAAGGGCCGTGGCGTGTAGTTCGGCGAATGCAGCCAGGGCTGTTTCGAGCGCTGCCTCGCCGCGCTGCTGCGCATAGGCGGGTGCAAGGATCAGAAAATAACCTTCAGCCAGAGCGGCCAGTTCGGCGCGCCGGGTGGGGAAACGGTTGGCGTCTGCGTCAGCCAGGTCGCGCAAGGACTCGCTTAAGCGCGCCTGGTAGGTATCGAACAGCTCGGCGCGCAAGGAAAGCAGCGCATCGGCCTGGGTAGTGCTTCCTTTGAGAAAACCGCTGATCGCCAGGGTTGCGTCGGCATTGGGACGTGAAAAACGGGTCGTGGTGCGAAATTCACGGACCGGCAGCCAGGTTTTTGCCATCTGTCCGTCACCCCGGCTCAACCCCTGTTCGACAACGGCATAACTTCCGGAAAGAATGGCCGTCCACACTTGAGCGCGCGCGGAGGCAAAGGCAGGTTGATTTTTTTGAGCAGCAGCCTGGGCTGCAAGCTCGAACCCCGACCGGATCCGTTCGTCCACAGCGGGTTCGGCGGCCCGGATGGGATCGGAAAACTCTCGCTCATAGGTTTCCCGAGCTGTATCCAATTGGAGGGTGGCAGCTTGCGGACTGCTGCTCAGGGCAAGTTGAGCATTGAACAGCGCTTTACGGATCTTTTCAGCCCCAGCCGCCGGGCTTATACCGGCGGCCCGAACGCGATCCGCAGGGAGAAACAGGGCCGTACACAGGCACAAAATAAAGGTGAGCCGAAAGGTGTGCTTTGCGATCATTGGGTTTCGAGTTTTATCCCCATTTGAGCGGCTACCTGCGCGATCTGCCCGGCAATCGCGGTCGCGCGGTTCTGACCTTCGGCATTGAGAATGTCCACTTCTTCTGGCGTAAACCGTTTACCTTGCTGAGATTCTTGAACATACAGATCCGTCACATACTGCTGCAAGTCTTCCAGGCTCTGCTGGATCTGGGTATCCTGTTCAGGCGCCACCGTCTCCACGGCTGGGCTGAGACCCGCATAGATCTTCTGCCAGCTCAAGATGTTATCGCTCAAATCGGATAAGCGGGATGTTGCCACAAACCCGCGCCCGGTGGAGGCCTCCCCCTGGACAAATCGGGAGTTTTTCCAGCTGTCCATAAAATCGGTGAAGGTCGGCACATTGGCAACCAGGGCGCCAAATGCTTCGGTTTCGGTAGGCTGCCAGCTCTTCGCCGCGTCCAGGAGATCGGCGCTGTAGCCTTCAAAGGCATCCGCGGTTCCTTTCAGGACATTGGCATCCGGCAGGGTATCACCCAGGTCGATCTGGCCGTTGCCATTATAGTCGGGAGAGATGCCGGATATGATATAGGCCGGGTCGGTGCCCCACAAGGTGGCCTCGGTCACTTCAAACAGGTTGCCGGGTTTTTCGAGGACTCTGCCATCCGGGAGAGTCAGGTCGAATGGGACAACATCTTCGCCGCCTTCCGACCCCTGGACGCCGGCATCCAGGATCACATCAAACTGGCTTAAACTGGGAACCCCTGCCACAACACCTTCCATCTGTTCGTACTGCGGGTTGGCTGCGAGATAGGCTGCGCGGGCATCGCCGAGTATGGCAAGAATTTCTTCGGAATGGTCTGTCCAAAGAGCGGAATAATCGAAATTGGATGGTTTCGCCAGCTCGTAATACCGGTTGCTGGCTTCTTGCAGGCGGGTAATGCTGTCGTGCAGCGCTTCAGACTGGGTGACAACATAAGATTTTATCCCGCTCAAGTCAGACAGCGCGGAAGTAGGCTGTGGTGTAGGGCTGGGAACCTGGACAGCAGGAGCGGCACACGCGCTTAGGATCAAAATGGGTACCAGGATACCGCAAAGATATTTGAGAATCTGAGGAGTCATAACCGTTTCCTTATCGATGAAACCCTATAAGATTGCGCCTCTCCAAAGACAGCCAGGGCATACGATACAGTATAAAAAATGTGGGCCGAATAATCTAGATTATTGTATTAAATTTGATTACTATCCCGGTTGAACCGAAATTCAAGGTATTTGATCATATATATCAGTAAGTTTGCGGCCAAAGTTTGTTATAATTGGTACAAATAGGTAAGTATCTTCTATGGAGGAAAATATGCACGAAAAGAGCATCGAGCTTCTCAACCGGGCCGTCGCAGACGAGCTGGCTGCAGTCCATCAATACATGTTCTTCCATTTTCATCTTGATGATCAGGGATACGATCTTCTCTCCGGGCTGTTCAAACGGACAGCGATCCAGGAAATGGGGCACGTCGAAATTCTCGCCGAACGCATCCTCTTTCTAAAAGGCGAAGTGATTATGAAAGCTTCTGGAGACGTTGCTCCAGTGCACGATGTGGATAAAATGTTGGATATGGCGCGGAAAATGGAAGAAGAATCCGCACGGAGCTATAATTTGTGGGCCAACGAGTGTTCGGCTAACGCAGACGCAGTAACGAAAAAGATCTTCGAACAGCTGGTGGGTGACGAAGAAGGCCATTTCGACCAGTATGATGTCGAGCTGGATAAGGTGACCAAATTCGGCGACCGCTACCTGGCGCTGCAGTCCATCGAGCGCAGCAAGAACCTGGCCGCCAG
>Ga0105104_10000386_pt1 | contig 33440 bp, 26 predicted proteins | sample PPLLaktember2015_3_FD_87034 | JGI IMG/M metagenome (GOLD analysis project Ga0105104, IMG submission 87034) | Freshwater sediment microbial communities from Prairie Pothole Lake near Jamestown, North Dakota, USA - PPLs Lake P7 Core (6) Depth... | ecosystem: Environmental > Aquatic > Freshwater >... | reverse complement strand
CGCATATATGTCAAATTGTGACATATATGCGATTTGTGACTTTCGTCCATTTATCACCACTTTTGATGTCTTAAATCACCTTCCGCAGAGCCTTCCGAAAGACAGTCATCCTACAGTCATCCTTCGCTCATCCTATATCGATCCTATAGTGATCCTATAGTGATCCTATAGCGATCCTATAGCGATCCTATACTCTCTGTCTTTATCCCTGCCTTTTTCCCTTCCGGATTGCATTCCGCCCGTACTTTTCCTGCAACTCATCCATGACTTCCTGTAATTTGCGTTCTTTTTCCGAGTGGAAGTCCCACAAGCCCAGCTGACGGATCGGCTGCCCGAGTCCGGTAACACCCACGCCGATCAGGCGCACCGCCTGATTTGGTTTGCGCACGGACCTCAGCAGGTCCAGTGCCGTTCTTTCGATTTCCTCCTCCTGATCGGTGGGACTGTTCAACGTGGTTTGGCGCGTCAGCGTTGTGAAGTCGGGCCAGCGGAGTTTCAATTTGATCGTCTTGCCTGCCAGGTTATTCCTTCGTAATTGCGCAGCCACTTCGACAGACATCTCCTGGATTGTCTTTTCCAGGACCCTGTCATCCCGCACATCTTTCGAGTAGGTGATTTCCTGGCTGATGGATTTGGTCTCATGCTCGGTCGTGATCGGACGGTCGTCGATCCCTTTCGAGTGCCGCGCCAGGTCGCGTCCATTCTCGCCGAACATGCGGATCAATTCACTCTCGGGCCATTTCGCAATATCACCGATCGTATGGATTCCCAACTCGGTTAATCGGGCGGATGTTTTCGGACCGACGCCCCAGAGCATCTCCGCGGGCAGGGGAGCCAGGAAGGCCGCCTCTTCTCCGAACGGGACAATGGTCAGCGCGTTCGGAGGCTTGATCTCCCCCTGGGCTTTGATCTCGCGCAGGGCAAGGCTCTTCCCGACCTCGGTCGCGATCTTGGCAATGAGCTTGTTCGAAGCAATGCCAATGGAGCAGGGGAGTTGTAATTCCTCGCGAATGCGCGACTGCAGTTTTCGTGCAAGGAGTTCAGGTGCTTCCTGAATGTCGCTGATATCCAGGAAGGCTTCGTCGATGGAGATCTGTTCGACGAGCGAGGTGAGGTCACGCAAGCGCTTCATCACCTGCTCCGAGACCTCGCTGTAGAGGCCGTGACGCGAGGGGACGATGATCAGGCCCGGGCTGAGGCGGAGCGCTTTCCCCATCGGCATCGCCGAGCGCACTCCCATCCGCCGCGCGGCATACGAGCACGAAGCGACCACGCCGCGCTCCTCCGGCTTCCCGCCTACGGCAAATGCCTTGCCGCGCAGCTCGGGATTGTGCGTCTCCTCGACTGCGCAATAGAAGGCATCCAGGTCGATGTGCAGGATAGTGCGGGGCATGGCTTCCATTATAAGGAAAAAAGAGTCATTAATATGATATTGAACAATCCTTAAAGAAAAGTTATACTAGAGGCGTATAGTCATTAGAACGTCAGGTCAAACGGCGTATAACCATCGCCGGGAACTTTTGCAATTATTTGAACGTATTAATGCTTTGGATGACCGGAGGAGAATTCTATGAAATCGAAATTGCAAGTCTCATCAATGCTATTGCTTATCGCGTTGGTGCTATCCTTTGTGCCTGCGGCAGCGTTGCCCTCGACTGCCTCGGCTGCACAAACCTGTACCGATCGGGCCCAGTTCATCGCCGACGTAACTGTCCCTGATGGCACCCGGTATGATCCCGGGGCAACCTTCAAGAAGACCTGGAGATTAAAGAACATTGGCACCTGCACATGGACGACCTCCTACTCACTCGTGTTCGATTCCGGTGAGCGCATGGGTGCCCCTGCTTCCGTGACTTTTCCAGCCAGTGTGGGGCCGGGTCAAACCGTTGACCTGACCGTGGACATGACGGCGCCGAATGCCGCGGGTCATTACATTGGTTACTGGAAGTTCAAGAATGCCAATGGTGTGATTTTTGGTATCGGCGTCAATGCCAATAAAGCCTGGTGGGTCGAGATCAACGTCACAGGTTCCACCCAGACCGGTGTTGCTTATGATTTCACCGCCAAAGCAGTAGACGGCAAAGCGACCTGGTTGAGCGGCGCGGGCGGGCTGACCTTCCCCGGTGCGGATGGCGATGTGAAGGGTTTTGCGTTCAAGATTGACAAGCCTAATTTTGAGAGCGGAGTTACTGCCTCGCAGCCCGGCTTGCTCTTTTCTCCTCAACAGATCACCAACGGATTCATCCAGGCACGCTTTGAGGATTTCACTGTGCAAAGCGGCGATCGCTTCCAGACAACGGTTGGCTGCCAGGCTGGCGCGACCACCTGTTACGTGGCGTATCGTCTCGACTATGAGGTTGGTAACACGGTCAGAACCTTCTGGACCTTCCGTGAAAAGTTCGAAGGTTTGACGTACAGCCCGAACCTCGATTTGACCCCACTGACAGGCCAGACTGTCAAGTTCATTCTCTACATCTCTGCCTGGGGCTCGCCTGTTGGCGACCGCGCCTTGTGGGGCAACCCGGTCATCGTGCGCAGGGGCGCGACTCCTGTAACGCCGGTCGTGACCGGCACTCCTCCGACCGCCACTCCTTCGAGGACCCCCGGACCGGTGACTGTCACCGTGCCTCCCTCCTCCTGTGATAAAGCTCAATTCATGAGAGATGTGACCATTCCCGATGGAACGACGATGGCTCCCGGCGCGACGTTCACGAAGACCTGGCGTTTGAAGAATGTCGGTCAATGTGCGTGGAGCACCTCTTATCAATTGGTGTTCTTCAGCGGCGAGCAGATGGGCGCCTCTGCCTCCGCGGCGTTCCCCCAGAATGTCGCCGTGGGTCAGACCGTTGACATCTCGATCAACATGACTGCACCTTCCGCTGCCGGTTCCTATCGCGGCTACTTGATGTTCAAGAATGCCAGTGGCGCACTCTTCGGCATTGGACCCCAGGGGAACAAACCCTGGTGGGTCGATATCCGGGTTTCCGGCCCCACTGTCACCCCCGGCGGACCGACTGTCACTGCCACACCCACAGGTCCCACGGCTACGCCTGGCGCCAACACCGCCTACGACTTCGGGACCAATGCCTGTGCCGCCACCTGGTATAGCGGCGCGAGCGCCGGAACTCCACTTCCATGTCCCGGCACCGATGGCGACGCGAAAGGCTTTGTGTTGAAAGTCACCAATCCCAAATTGGAAACAGGTGCGACCGACAGCCGGCCCGGCATCCTGACCTTCCCGCAAAACGTGCAGAACGGCTACATTCAGGGCATCTTCCCGCCTTTCCGCGTTCAGAACGGTGACCGCTTCCGCTCGACTATTAACTGCGAGGGCAATGCGACCACGTGCTATGTGGCGTTCCGTCTCGATTATCAAACCGGTTCCGATACCATTCGCACGTTCTGGGGTCCCTTCCTGGAAAGGTACGAAGGCAAATTCTATAACGTAGACGTGGATCTCAGCCCGCTGGCTGGCAGGGACGTCAAATTCATTCTGACGGTCTTGTCGGCGGGCGTCGCCACCGGCGACCGTGCGCTCTGGGTCGGTCCGATCATCTATCGTGCCGGTGCGTCACCCGCTACCGCGGTTCCAACGACTCCAACGACTGCCGTACCTACGACCGCCGTTCCAACTACTGCGGTGCCCGGAACGGCAACCGGCACGCCGACCAGCACGTCAACGGGTGCGCCGACTGCCACGCCAACTGCCACGCCAACCTCGACGCCCACCGTTACACCAACGACGGGTACTGGAAGTACCACCTATCAAAATACGAAATATAATTTCAAATTTAGTCTTCCGCCTGGTGCGACCATCGTAAACCAGTCAGAAACTACAGGTCGTGTGTCCCTGCCGCTCGTTGCGGCAGGGACAAATCTTATTTCGAAGTACCTGCAGATCAACGTCAAAGAGGGGGCGAATCCCTGTGTCAACCCGGTCATGGAAAACCCAACCTCCTCTGAAAATGTGACTGTCAATAGCATGCAATTTCTCAAACAAAGCGGCCAGGGTGCGGGGGCTGGCAATCGCTACGATTGGACGGCTTACTCGACAACCATTGGCAATGCCTGCATCAGCCTGGCGTTCGTCCTGCATTCTGCGAACCCCGGGAATTACGCAACCCCTCCACCGGTGTTCGACATGCCGGCCGAGTCCGCAGTGGTTGGGACGACGATGGCTACGTTCGGTAAGATCAACCCATAGGATCTGTCCCGCCTCTTTCCAAGCGCCTTGGCCTGGTCCGTGCGGCCAGGTTTTTTTCTCCCCTTATCTTTCGCGCTGAGTGCTACGCAAACGAAGCGCATACCGATGCCCATGATACCTAATCGCTCCACCCTCCTGCTTGCCGATGATGATCCGACGATCGCCGATAGCCTCGCGCCGTTCCTCGAGCGCGCCGGCTTCCATGTCCTGGTTGTATCCGATGGCGTGAGCGCGCTGGAAAAGGCGCAGGCACATCATCCGGAGCTGATCATCCTCGATGTACTCATGCCGCGCATGGACGGGCGCGAAACGCTGCGGCGCCTGCGCAAAGCCAAGATCTGGACTCCCACGATCCTGTTGACGCAAGTGGGGGAGGCATCCGAGCGCGCCCTGGCTCTCGAAGAAGGCGCTGACGATTATCTCAACAAGCCGTTCGACCCGCATGAATTGCTGGCGCGCATCCGGGCAGTGTTGCGCCGCGCCCGCCCGGGGGAACGCTCGCTCTCGGCTGCCTGGCTGTTGACGGCAAATGATCTTGCCCTGGACCGCCGCGCCCGCCGCGCGACCCTATCCGGCAAGACCGTGGAATTGACCCCCAAAGCCCTGGCTGTGCTCGAATATCTGATGACCCATCCGGATGAAGCCGTGACGCGCGAACGTTTGCTCGAGGCGGTCTGGGGCTGGGAATATCCGGCCGGCACGCGCACCGTCGACACGCGCATGGCAGAGCTGCGCCGCGCCCTGGATGATGATCCGGCGGACCCACATTTCATCGAAACCATTCCCGGGGAGGGTTATCGCTTCATTGCGCCCGTGCACGGAGAGGGGTAAGATTCGCCCCATGTTCAAAAAAAGCTGGGTAAATTTACTTTTGCTATTCCTGCCGCTTGTGGGGGGAATTGTCGCTTTTGTATTGATCACGATATTTTTGTTATCGCTTCCTCCGTTTATGCTGACGGCTGATTTTGGTTTTGTCGGTTTTGTTTTCGGCCTGACCATTCGCAACCTGGGGGCGATCGCTTTGATGCTGGGACTTTTTGTTACCGGTGTTTTGCTGATCCTCTACAACCGGTCCCTGCGCCGGCAGGAGCGCATGCAAATGCTCCTGGAGAAGGCAGAGCTCGAAGCAGAACAGGGCCGGCGGCGCTTCCTGCGGCGGCTCGATCACGAGATCAAGAACCCGTTGACCGGGCTGCGTGCCGCCCTGGTCAACATGGAAGAGGCGCAAGCCAGCACCGATCGTCAGCGCGCCGTGGAAAATGCCAGCCACGCGGTGGAACGCCTCACTCGTTTGCTGACCGACCTGCGAAAGCTTTCTGACCTGGGCGAGCGTCCCATCGAACTCTGGCAGGTGGATGTCCCGGACCTGCTACAGGATGTGGTGGATGCTGCTCACGTGCTGCCTGCCTACAAAGGCCGTGAAGTCAGCCTGTTGATCCCCAAAGTGCCATCTCCCTTCCCGACGATCACGGGCGATCGTGACCTGCTGGTGCTGGCGGTCTATAACCTGGTGGAAAACGCGCTCAAGTTCACTTGCGATACTGATTCGGTCGAGATCCGCCTGGGGGAGGACGGACGCGCCATCCTGATCGAAGTTGCCGATTCCGGCGTGGGCATCCCGGCGGAGGATGTTTCCAAAATTTTCGAGGAGCTCTACCGTGGATCCAATGCCCGCAGCACAGATGGCAGTGGGCTGGGGCTGGCACTGGTATATCGCATCATTGCCTCGCATAACGGCCACATCTATGTGCGCAGCAGCCAGGAGGAACCACGCGGCACAGTGTTTACGGTCCGCCTGCCGGTAAGCCAAAAGAAGGTCACGCTGCTCCCCTCGAGCTGACCCATGCAAAAGAAAAATTGGGTCCTTCCCGTACTGATTTTTCTACCTTTCTTTTTGGGGACATTGGCTTCCTTCGCGGCGCAACGGTTTTGGAAACCTGTTCCCCTGCTGGTCTTTAAAGTGGATGTGGGGATGGTTGCCTTTGTGCTTGGAGTTGTAATCACCCTGTTTCTGGGAGTCGCGTATCTGAGCGGCTGGATCAAGGAACGGAATGCCCAACGGGTGATCGAACAAGCGCTGCAGGAATCGGAACAGGGCCGCCAGCGTTTTATCCGCAGGCTCGACCACGAGATCAAGAATCCGCTGACAGGATTGCGCGCGGCACTGGTCAATTTACAGGAGACGCGCGATCCGCAGGAACGTCAGCGCGCGGCGGAAAATGCCAACCGCGCCGTCGAACGCCTGACGCGCCTGTTGAACGATCTGCGCAAGTTATCGGACCTCGAAGAACGTTCCATTGAGCGTATGCCTATTGACATCCCGGAATTATTGGATGATGTGGTCGAAGCAGCGCGCACGCTCCCCGCTTATCAGGGACGCAGTGTGAATCTATTCATCACAAAAGTCCCCTCTCCGCTGCCTCCTGTCCACGGAGACCGCGATCTGCTCAGCCTGGCAATGTATAACCTCGTTGAAAATGCACTCAAGTTCACGTCTGCGAATGACTCGATCGAAGTGCGCGCCCTGGAGGATGGGAAAGCCATCCTGGTGGAAGTTGCCGATTCGGGCGCGGGCATCGCCTCCGATGATCTTTCCAAAATATTCGAAGAACTTTACCGCGGTTCCAATGCGCATAGTACTGAGGGCAGCGGCCTGGGGCTGGCACTGGTAAATCGCATTATTTCCCTGCATGGGGGTCAGATTCAGGTACGCAGCCGCCAGGCGGGTCCGCGCGGCACTGTTTTTACCGTCCGTTTACCTGAATCAAGCATTAAACCGGTTACAAAACTGTGACAACTCTGGAACAGGCTGGTAACAGTGGGGATGTATATTTATTATATGAAAGCCTTCCAGGTCGCTTCTGTCCCCGAAAAAACATTGATCAAAGCCGCGCAGCGCGGTGATCTCGAAGCCTTTAATCTTTTGATCCTGCGCTACCAGAACCTGCTCTTTGGGGTTGCTCTGCGTTTGTTGAACGACGAAGATGTGGCAGCCGATGCAGTGCAGGAAGCACTGATCTCGGCATTCCGCAGGTTCCATACCTTCCGCGGCGACTCGCTGCGGAGCTGGCTGGCGCGTGTGGTGGTCAATGCCTGCTACGATGAGATGCGCAGGAAACGCCGCCAGCATTCCGTGCCGCTCGAGCTGTTCAACGCCGAGGGCGAGGAGATCGAGACCAGTTACTGGCTGGTGGATCCACAGGCGGACCCGGAGCTGCAATACGAATCGAGCGAGCTCGAAAGCGTCATCCAGAAGAGCCTGGACAAGTTACCGCCCATTTACCGCCTGATGCTCGTGCTGGTGGATATCGAGGGGTTATCGTATGAAGAAGCCGCCAGTGCGGCAGGCATTCCGGTGGGGACCGTGAAAAGCCGCCTGGCGCGGGCACGTCTGCAGATGCAACGATCGTTGCAGATGGCTGGCGAGTTACTGCCTGCTTCTTATCAGGTGGATCTGCCTCTCTCCGTGTAAGTGTAAATAGCCTCATCATAAGGAAAATAATGCGACAACTCTTTGTCCTTTTCATCGCGCTCAGTCTGATCCTTTCAGCCTGCGGCACACTGGAAATATCCCTCGACACGCCGCCGGAGATCCCTGCGGCTCCCCTTGCCGAAGAGACGGAGGACCCCACGCTTTCTATGAGTTCCTCCTCAGACGAGATCCGAAATGCGATGCTGCAAAGCGCGAACGAGTGGGAGTCCATTTGGATGGACGGCATGGTGACATGGTATCCCTCCGATGGATCGGATGCTCCGCCGCAGATCTACCATGAACAGGTCTGGATCGATATTTCGACATCCCGCTTTCGGACGCTGCTTGGTCCGGGAGAGGGCGCTGCCGAGCAATTCACAGCATGTGATGGAATCTCAATTCTCAAAATTGACCTGAAAACCGGCTCAAGCCAGTCTCTTTCTTTACCTACATTTGCAAAGGAAGCCATCGCCGATTCGAGCCCGCATATGCTTTGGGGGCAGATTGGGACGCCATTGAGCGAGATCGCTCTCTCGTCAAACTATGCCAACGACCAGGGCATCTATAAAACGACCGGGATGGAGGTCATCGCGGATCGCGAAACCTTGATCGTGGAGTGGACGCGCACCGGGACCGACCTGCCCCAGTGGCGCATGTGGCTCGATACAGAGACAGCCGTCATTCTGAAGTTGCAGGAATTTGGCAAAGGAGGCGGAGAGGAAGTATTGGGCGAGCGTCTCACCAACCAGGTGATCTATAACGAAACCTTTAGCGACGTGCTGTTCCGCGCCCCTGCCTCGCCGCCCCAGTTTGGCGATATCACCGGCAGCCCTCTAACCCCCGCTGAACCGGCGCCGACCGCTTCGTCCGATCCCGATCCGCTGGGAGAAGTGTACTTTTTTGTCACCGATCACAATTATGGCAATGAGAAAATTCAGCTCATGCGTGTCCCTGGTTCCTGTGCGGCCGGCTTGAATCCCTGCCCCGAAGCCCAGATCATTTCGCCCCCCTCTGGCTTGAACTTCTGGTTGACGTCCCTGGTCTGGTCCCCGCGGGGCGATGCAGCCGCATTTTCTTATCCGATCCGTGCCGATGGGAATCGTTCGGCTTTATTCCTCCTCGATCCTGAAACCCTGGACTGGAAGTCACTGGCAGAATTTAATTTTATCGACCCACCCTCCTGGTCTCCGGACGGGAACTGGCTGGCGTTCCGCGTGCAGGATGGCAATGGCAGTGAGGAGATCTATGCCGTTCGCCGGGACGGTACGCAATTGACCAATCTGTCGGCAAGCGAAAAACTCCCCCGGGATGGTGCTCCATATGCGCTGAGCGGCTGGATCAATACCAATGTGGTTCTGCACAGTAGAAACAATGGCACGATCTATTTGTTCCGCGCCGAGGACGGAGTCGTGACACCATTGTTCGATACTCCCCTGGCAAAATCCGATTTAGTCGTGCCATCCCCGGATGGATACTTCCTGGCGTATACGGATGCCTCCGCTCAAAAGATCGTCTTGAAACTGCTCACCCCCGATGGCAAGACCACGCGTGAACTGGCGACCTTCCAGAATACCTCGCTCTATCCCATCACGTGGTCCCCGGATGGGACCAGGCTGGCATTTGCCGCCATGACCGGTGGGGATCCGGACAATGGACAAAATATTTACATCATCGGCAACGACGGGCGTGGTCTGCAGCAGGTGTACCAGAGCCGCTTTGCGAGCGTTGCCCAAATTAACTTTTCCCCGGATGGAAATTATCTGTTACTTCAGGACGACGACGCAGCTGGCAGACATATTTTTATCGTTGACCTTGCCACTCTCGAACAGCATATGCTTCAGGTCCCTGAGCTCTCCCTGGAGTGGTGGTGGCTGGCTCCTTCCTGGAGTCGGTGAATGTAGACTTGAGTTTTGAACAAACCGCGTGGAGTACTTTTGGCTCCACGCGGTTTGTGTTTCTGTAGTTATAATTTTGCGCGACACTTTATCGGTTCAAGGAGAGTTCTATTATGGGTATCAGGGATGTTTGGGCAATTGGGGAATCATATGAGCCATATGTCGGCCGCTGGAGCCGACTTGTTGCACAGGAATTTATCCATTGGTTAGGTGTAGCCGAAGATAAGCACTGGCTGGATGTGGGCTGCGGCACAGGCGCGCTCAGCCAGACGATCCTTGATCTGGCAAATCCCCAAAAAGTGAAAGGGATAGACCGATCCGAGGGCTTTGCAGAGTTTGCGCGCCAGAAAATAAATCATTCAAAAGCTGAATTTGAAGTTGGCGAGGCACAGTCATTGCCGGTGGAAACAGAGATGCATGATGCCGCTGTCTCCGGCCTGGTGCTGAACTTTGTCCCTCAACCTGACCAGATGATCGCTGAGATGAGGCGCGCTGTACGCAAAGGTGGCGTCGTCGCTCTGTATGTCTGGGATTACGCCGGGAAAATGCAATTCATGCGTCACTTCTGGAACGCGGCTTCGGCTTTGGACCCTGCCGCGCGGGACCTGGATGAGGGCAGGCGCTTTCCGATCTGCAGCCCGGAGGCGCTGACCAAGTTATTTCAGGATGCGGGGCTCGCGGGGATCGAGACCTGCCCCATTGATATTCCAACCGACTTCAAGGACTTCGATGATTATTGGGCTCCCTTCCTGGGCGGACAGGGACCCGCGCCGGGCTATGTCATGTCATTGAGTGAGGAACGCCGCGCTCAATTGCGGGAAAGGATCTATAACAGCCTGCCATTTGCATTGGATGGATCCATTCCGCTGGTCGCGAGGGCTTGGGTGGTAAGAGGAGTTAAGTAGGTCTTTCAACCTTGCGAAGGTTTATAGGTTTATAAAATATAAGGAGAGATTTATGAAACGCTGGCATGGTTCCTGCCTTGGTGCATTTCTGGTTTTATTGATCGGTGGAAGTTCCTTGATCTTTCTTGTCCCCTTTGGCGGCGCGATGATCGCCGCGGCGCCGCCCGTATTTGACAGATTGACTGCTTATGTCCTTTGCCCGGATGCAACCGACTACTCCTACGATGACTATGGCTTCGGAGCGCCAACGACATCCAGCCCCAGTGGTGGGACGGGTCACTACACCGAGTTGACTTGCACGTATGCCGATGGGTCACAAAAGGTTTTCGAGAATCAGGAAGTCGGGTTGAAGGGCCTCGCAGCTTCTTTTAGTGCGGCTGCGATATGCGGTGGAGCGGCGGTGCTGTTTTTGATGGTCCTGGCGGCGATCCTTGGGGCGAAACTGGTAAAACCGAAAACAGATATGTGAACGCACAAAAATCTTGCAGGAGCCTCGCAAATTCGATAACTGAAAAGACATGGGCGACCGGCTATCGTATAATAACCGCATGCAATGTCCTTATTGCGGAACACAATGGTCCGACGACCTTGCACCTTCGCTGAAGTTTTGCGGCGTATGTGGGCGTCCGCTTGGGTCGACGAGCGCCGCGCCGGAACCATCAGCCGGGATGAACGAACCGGGGGGAGAGTTGCGTTACATGACCGTGGTCTTTGCCGACCTGGCAGGTTTTACCTCGTTTGCAGAAGACCGCTCACCCGATGAAGTGGCGCAGATCGTGGGGGAACTATTACAGAGACTTGCAAGGGTAGTCGAAGAAAATAATGGTGGCGTGGACAAATACCTCGGCGACGCGGTGGTTGCCACGTTCGGTCTCCCCAAACCTGATCCTAACGCTACACGTAACGCGGTGCGTGCCGGGCTCGCCATGCAGGAGGAAGCCGCGGCATTCAACCACGAATATGGATTCAACTTCGGGCTGCGGGTTGGCATCCATGCAGGGCAGGCGATGTTCCGTTCGATCGGCGGCTCATGGACGGTGATGGGCGATACGGTCAATACCGCCTCACGCATCCAGTCCAATGCTGCGCCGGGCAAGGTCTGGATCTCGCAGCCGGTCTACGAGGAAGTCCGCCGTTTCTTCGATCTGACCGTGCGGCCAGCGATCGAACTAAAAGGCAAGAAGCATACGGTCCAGCCCTTCGAAGTGCACTCGGAGAGAAAAGTGCCCATGGTGGACCTGCCTCCTTTCGTTGGGCGGGAAGCCGAGTGGCGGCTGATCCAATCCACGCTGCGGGAAGCCATCGAACAGAAGACATTGAAAGCGCTGTTCGTGCGCGGCGCAGCCGGTGTGGGCAAGAGTCGCCTCGCCTGGGAGCTGCGCGAATGGGTGCGGCGCGCCCCGGAGCTTTATCGGGTCGATGTTATTCATTATGACCACAGCGAACGCCTGCCTTCACACGGACTCAACGCGGTCATCCGCAGCCGTTTTCAGCTCCCGCTCGAACTGAGCGAGGAAGTCATCCTGGAGCGCCTCGCAAAGAATATCGTCACGGAGCACCCGTCAGCACAGAGTGGACGCGGTCCGCTGGCGGTGGAGTTCTTCGCTTTCGTGCTCGGCATCCTGCGCCCGGACTTTCAGATCCAAAGCATGGACGGTCTTGCCAAATGGCAGAATGCCTTCCTCGAGATCAAGTCATGGATGGAGTTCCATGCCGCGCAGGAACCCTGGATCCTGGTGCTGGAGGATGTGCAGAAGGGCGATGCCGACACAGCTGCCTTCCTGGACTGGGCTTTGAAAATGGAGTGGCAGGCACCGGTCTTTGTCCTGATCATTGCCCGTGAAGAGGACTTTGCCACAGATGATTACTGGTACGAACCGGTCTCGCGTTGGATGCAAAGCGGTCAAGTGCAGGAATTGAGACTGCGCGAGATCGAACCTCACACCCTGGCGCAAGCATTGTTGCACCTGGGCGGCACGATCAACGAGACGCTTGCGCTTCGAATTGCCGAGCACACCGAAGGAAACCCACTCTTTGCCATCGAACTTGCCCTGTTGTTGAAAGAGCAGGGGATCGAATATTCAGCGGTTGAAACTTTGCCTTTGCCCGGTTCCATTCGCGAAGTGATGGAGGCGCGCCTCGAGCGGCTTGGGTTGGCGGGCAAGGAAGTTGCCAAACGTGGGGCGCTGATGGGCCGGCGCTTCACGCTCGAAGCCGTGGGCCGCATCTGGGAACACTCCGAACCCGAAATGCAGAACGGACTGCGCGTCCTGCGCGAGACCGAGACGATCTATCAGGAAGCCTCCAAGCTCTTCGTCGGTGAAATGGAGGAAGTCTTTCGCCACGGGCGCTTGCAGGAGGCGGCACTGGCGCGCATCCCGAAGGAGGAACGCCAACGCTGGCTGGCGGGCCTGGAAGCCTGGGCGAAGGCAAAACTGGAAAGCTTTGGCGAATACTGGGAGGGCGTAGGCATCATGCTCATCCCGCTTATCATCCGTGCCCGCAAGGAGCATGGGGATATCACGGAGGTCAGTCTATGGTACGAGACGCTGGGCTGGCTGCACCGCCGGCATCACCGCAACCAGGAAGCCGCTGATGCATTTCGGGAAGCACTACGCTTCGCGGAAGGCGCGCGCCGGCTTGTCCTGTACCGCCTGGCTGCCGACCTTGACATCATCAGCGGCGCGGTCGAACGGGCGGGTGCGATGATGCAAACGGCTCTCGCAGAGGATCTGTCCTCCGCGGAACTCCCGGCCATGCCGGGACGCATTCAAGCCTTGATCAACGATCCGCTTGCCCGCTGGGACCGCATCCGCCTGCCGGAAGGAGCCCTCTCCCTGAAATTGATGTATGCCGATGCGCTTGTGCGGCTCGGTCAACTCGAACCTGCCCGTCAGGCGTTCAGCGAAGCCGAGCAGGCTCTGGCAAACCTGAGAGGTCCCACCGCCGACATTCTCAATTTGCGCTGGGCAAATCGCTGGGCCTACCTGCTCTCTGAAGTAATGGCGAATCCTCAATCCGCGAAACAGGTATATGCACGGGTGCGAGGCGCTCTCGATCTCGATGCTCTTCACCTTCAGGGCGAACGTTACGCATTTCTCGACACGGAATTCAGCATCGAAATGCGTCTCGGGCATTACGATCGCGCCCTCGTCCTTGCCAAGGAGATGCTGCAAGTTGCCCGAGACGAGGGGAATCTACGTGAGGAAGCCCGCGCCCACAATTCGCTGGGCATTACCCTCAATGCCCTCGGTGATTGGAATCAGGCAGCCGATAGTTACGAGCGTTGTCTCTCGCTGGCACGTTCCATCGGGGAGCGCCGCTCTGAAGCCATTTCCCTTCACAACCTTGGCATCATCCGTATGGACCAGGCTCGCTACGACGAAGCGCGGGCATGCCAGGAAAACTATCTTAAGGTGAGCCTTGCTACAGGCAATCATATGGCTGGATCCTACGCGCCTGCCTATCTTGCGATGATCGCCATGTGCCAGGGCCAGTTCGAGCGCGCGGAAGCGTTGATCCACCAGTCTCTCGATCTTGCAAAAAGGAACGGATGGACGCGCCTCGAGGGGCTGAACCAGGGATTCACCGGCCTCCTTGACCTTCATCGCTGGCTCGTCTCACATGGGACCGATACCCTGCCGCGCGTACTGGAAACGTTGTCTGCCTCGGAAGAGGTCTGGAAGAACATTGACGAAGCCGGAGAGTTCTACGCCGCGCTGATGATCGCCCAATCCAAAACGGACAATGGATCCGCTGCCCGCCTGACCCTCGCGCGGGCGCGCCTCAACGTCGACTCCTCCTGGACCTCCGCGCGCATCTTCCTCGAGCTCAGCGAAGCCATCCTGGAACGCAAGCCGCTGGATCGGTTCATCGAATGGTTCAAGGAACATGGGTTTCTGCGCGCGGTGGAATTTACCGAAAAGGTTGCGGCGCTATAATAATTTTTAGTCACAAATTTCGACGGGACGTTTCCCGCCGCTTCGTCTCCGTGCTCTGCACTCCGCTAGCGCGAATGACCCAAAAAGGAGCGACATTTTGTCGCTCCTTTTGCTGTAAATTTTCACTTCAGCGTTATTCCACCAACTCCAGCCTCGGTGGATAAGGCACAATGAGATTCTCATTCTGATCGTATTCGATGCGCATATCGGCCGTGCCGATCAGGTCGATGGTGTACCCGATGATCTGGCTGTGATATCCCTCCGTCCCAGCCGTCCCGTTGACCTGAATGTCCGAGGCGGGCGCCAGGAAAGTGCCGACAAAACTAGAATCGGAGTTGCCGTTGATGATCACTCCTTCATCGTTGCTCATCGGCATGTAGAGCAGCAGCCCGGCATAGGGTCCGGAAGTGGGCGCCGTCAGATTGATCTGGGCATGCCCATCCCAGTGAACGTTCCCGGAGCGCATGTAGATGAGCACGCCGTCCCCGGTCAACAGGTCGTGCGCATTGACCATGAACATCCCATCCACGCAGTAGATGCCCGATTGCAGGTGGGTCACTCCTCTTGGAGGAAAGGTCCCGGACCAATTTCCGGGGGAAAGCGTACTGCTGTTTTGTACGGCGTTCTGCGGGCAGGTGGGTTCGGGCGGCAGGTTCTCGGGCGGATAGGGCACCGGGACTGCGCCGGGGGTGATCGCATCCGCAGGCGTAATCGAGCCGTGCAGACAGGCTCCCCCCACGATCCGAATCCCCGCCAGGGTATCGATCTCGCTGTTGCCCACCTGTTCGAAGGCACAGGAATCATTCGAGTTGACGAAGATCCCGCTTCCGATCACGGATGTCTCGTTAGTCCCGTGGGAACGGAAGGCGCCGCGCCCATTCGGCTTGAGCGCTACCATTGCCGCACCGGAATACAGGGATGCTGTCTTTGGCGGCTCCACATGTGTAACAGCTTCCACCTGATTATGGACCTGGTTTACTCCCACGACGCGCCCGAAAGTTGTCTGGATGTTCGACTCGATGACCACTTCCACATATTCATGATTGCCGGCATAGGGTCCGTTCTCCGGCGGGCAGTGCACATGGACAATGCTGGACTGCCCGTCATTTTGGTAGCCATTCGTCCCTGCCCGTGCCAACCCTGTCTGGACCCAATCGCCACCGCGGATCTTGGTGAGAGCAGCAGCCAGCGCGGCTGTGTCTGCAGCGTTCTGGGCATGAGCACGATCGGAGAAGGCGGCACTGCCATCGATGGCAAGAGCGGCAAAACTAAACAGCCCAATCGCAGCCAGGGCGATCAGGATCAACGCCTGACCTCTTTCGCTTAAACCCTTCCTGTTCATTTTCTCTCCTTATGGTTCAGTGAAGCAATATGAAGCGGTCTAATTGCGCTTCAATTACTGCGACGTTCCATTGGAGACGCGGGTATGGCTTAAAAGAATTGATAGCTACTTCTAATTCGATATGATTTGTCAGACTAATGAAAAGACCTTCGAGTTGAATGACTCGAAGGTCTTTGTCTCATGCTTCCAATATCCTAAATAAAATTTCCATGTGCTTCGCTGCCCGCTGGACTGGCATGAGTGGCTCAGCGCCATCCAGACAGTCCAGGAAATGTGTCGTCAATGCCAGGCTGTCATCGGGTGTACCGGCGGTGTCCACATTCAGGACTTCCTTACGCGGCTCACCATTTTCTGTGTGGAAGAACTCCACCTCGTTATTATCCCAGCTGGGGAACTGGAACCGGAGTCCGCCTTTCGTGCCGTAGAGCCGTGTCTCGTTGGGGGTTTCGCCATGTACGCCCGCGCCGCGTTCGTAGTAATAGGTGAGACCGGTATCGAACTCCAGCCAGGCGGCGCCGTGCTGTTCCACGTCGCTGAACGAGACTAGCTTGCTGACATCCCGAAGGTCGTTCCGGCTGAAGCTGCGCAGGGATTTCAACTGCGGCACATCATCCAGCAAGCCGAGGTGGAACGACAGATCATACACACCCCAATCGATAAAGGGACCTCCGCCCGCCCGTTTCTTGTCCATTGCCCAGGCGCCGCCCGGATTCCACTCGACGAAGGTCGTGCGGGAAAGGTGATTGTGATGGATGTGATAGAGCCTGCCCAGCCTGCCGCTGTCGATGATGGATTTGATGAACTGGAACTTCGGCGTCAGCCGTGTGTGACGGCAGGAAGCGTCGAGCACGATCTGCTTTGGCGCCTGCTCGGCAGCCGAAACGATCCTTCTGACGCTTTCCACTGACTCCGCCAGCGGCTTCTCGAGCAGCACGTGCTTTCCCGCCGAGAGAGCCGCGCTGAGTTGCTCCGCGTGCAGGTAGGGCGGTGTGGCAATGACCGCCGCGTCCACGGCAGGGTCAGACAGCACTTCACGATAATCAAGAGTCCATTTTGGGACGCCGAACTCCTCCGCCGCGGCTCTGGTCGTCGCTTCGCTGGCGCTGTTGACCCAGACCACCTCGGCGCGCGGGTCCTGTCGGAAACAACGCATCAATACCTTGCCATACATTCCCGCGCCGATGATTCCAAGCTTGTATTTTTTCATGTCACATCCACTCTTTCGACAAGACCTCCGAGCCATCTTTCCTCGGAGGTCTTGTGTACCTGTCTACTTGTGTACCTATTTACCTAGTTTTTTCCTGAACGCTTCCGTCAACGCAGGGACAATTTGGAAGAGATCGCCTACCACGCCATAACGGGCCTGCTTGAAGATGGGCGCGTCTGCATCCTTGTTGATCGCGACGACCAGCTTGGCATTCCGCATTCCAACCAGATGCTGGATCGCGCCGGAGATGCCGCAGGCAATGTACAGATCGGGTGTGACGACCTTACCGGTCTGCCCGACCTGGTGTGAATACGGAATGTAGCCGCCATCGACCGCTGCCCGCGAGGCGCCGACCGCGCCGCCCAGCACATTGGCTAATTCGGTGATGAGTGCAAAGCCCTGCTGGGCACGCCAGATCTCAGCCTGCTTTTCGTCCATGCCATCCGGCGGAGTTAGAGATGGATTGTTGGCGACACCGCGCCCGCCGGAGACGATCACGCCCGCGTCGCCGAGATTTACTGCGCTCTCCGAGGTGGAATATCCGTCGACGTTTGTCAACGTCTCAGATTTGACTTCAACCTTGGTCGCAGTGCCCGACTTGCTCGCTTCTGCTTCAGGTTTGGGGAAGGCGCGCGCTCGGATAGTTGCAATGACCGGTTTGCCCGAGCAGACAGCTTTCTCGATCAGCTTGCCTTCGTAGATCGGGCGCGTAGCAATTAATTGATCGCCACTTGCTTCGAGTCCTGAAATGTCAGTTAGGACGCCTGTATTCAAATCCACTCCGATCATCGCAGCCAGCTCGCGGGTGCGCGCCGTTGTCGGGAACAGGATCAGGTCCGGGCTTTGGGAGGAGGCGAGCGCCGCGAGGGTGGAGGCATAGGGTTCGGCGCGATAGTCTGTCAATGCCGCGTCGTCCGCAACGAGGACTTCGTCGGCGCCATATTCGAACGCGGCTTTCGCGACCGCATCCACGCCCGAGCCAAAGAGAACAACGCTTGCCGTGCCAAGAGATTTCGCGAGCCCCAGTGCTTCCCACGAGGCCGGCTGGACGGCACCCTTGAAGTGGTCGATGTAAACAAAGGTTTTCATAGCACTTTCTCCGCCAGGATCTTGTCCACCAGCTTTTCGGCGATCTCCGCCGGGCTTTCGCCTGCGATGATGTCCACTGCCGTTTCGCGCACGGGCGGGTTCATCAGTTCCGTCCGCTTGACGATCGCTTCGGAGGCGCTTGCTCCCACGTCACTCAAGGACCAGACCGGGATGTTCGCTTTCGAGGCTTTGCGGATGCCCATGAACGACGGGTAGCGCGGCTCGCCGATGCTTTGCACGACGCTGAGCACGGCGGGCAGCTTCGCGCTGACGTTTTGCCGGCCTTCCTCGATCACCCGCTCCACGCTCACTCTTCCATCATGGACCTTGATCTGCCCGGCCAGCCCAAGCATGGGCCACCTAAGGATACGCGCTGTCTGTGCGGAGGTGATGCCGGCGCCGTTGTCGAGCGTCTGCCGCCCGAACACGACCATGTCCACGCCGTCGATCTTTTGGATCGCTGCAGCCAGGACGCGTGCCGCGCCCAGTGTGTCGATCCCTTCGAGCGCCGGGTCTGTGATGAGGATGGCGTCATCTGCGCCCATGGCGAGGGCGTGCTTGAGCGCCTCCTTGGCAGATTCGGGTCCGAGGCACAACGCAGTGACGGTCCCGCCCTGGGCTTCCTTCTGCTGGAGCGCGCCCTCTACCGCGTATTCATCGAATGGATTAATGACTAGCGGGGCGTCCCCCCATGAGACTTTCCCGTCCTCGGCTCTAACCTTCGCCTCCGAGTCAGGGACTTGCTTGATACAGGCAATAATTTTCAAGAAACTCCTCCTTAGTTGGATTTACAGTTTTTCATCTAATAAACTGCTATGATAACTGTCAGAATTCCGTTTCGGCGGGACGCTACGCAATCCCTGCCGATTTGTCACTCTTTATCTCTCTTCTTTATTCCGTCATTGCGAGGGCGGTGTTTGCCCGCCCTCGCAATGACGGATTACTTTAAATACGCCCTCACCACCAACACATTCGCAGCGATGACTGCCGCCAGCCCGAGCACGCTGAATGCCTTTTGCCAGAGCACCCAGCGCTGCTTATTTTCCATCCGCCTGAGGAAAAACTCCCTGAACGGATAGATGGAAGGCTCGCGGCTAAGGCTATTATAAATGTCCTGATAATAGGAATCGGTTTTGAACCAGAGTTTGTAGGTGTTGCGAAGGAATAGCAGGCTGAAGAGCAGAAAGACGAGGACAAATCCGAGCGGAAGCTGGTCCGAATTCATTTGATAGTCGTCTGACTAAGAAGTTTTCCTGTTTTCAGATCCAGGTCGCAGGCGTGTCCGCCGGTGGTGTAGGTGGAAAGCGTCGCCCCATCCTCATTGAGTTTCATACGTGAGTACAGAGTATTCGGGTCGGGCTTTTCCGCCTTCCACAGGATTTTACCGTTTGGAGCAATACAATACAGGTTGGACTCGTTGTATGGAAATCGATCCGAGGCTTCCAGTACGATGAGCCCAACCTTTGTTTGCATGAATTTATCAACTTTTGTGTGCAGGGGTTGAATATCCATTCCTATCCTTGCCAGTAGGTTTCGTCATAGGCGGGGAGTTCGCAGCGCAGAGGCTTGTCGGTCCGCTCGCCCAGCGCATAGCCAGACTGAATGAGTGCCTGGATCTCGGAACTGCCCTCGTAGATCACCGCCCCCTTCGAGTTGCGCAGGTAGCGTTCCACATCGTATTCGTCGCTGAAGCCGTACGCCCCGTGGATCTGGATAGCTTCGTTGGCGGCGCTAAAGGAGGCTTCCGTGGCGAACTTCTTGGCGTAGGAGGTCTGCAGGGTATTGCGCTTGCCCATGTTCTGCATCCAGCCGGCTTGCAGGTAGAGCAGGCGGGCGATCTCATGGTCCTGTGCCATCTTGGCGATCTTCTCTTTGACCAGTTGGTGCTCGGCGATCGGTTTGCCGAAAGTCATACGCGTCTTTGAGTAGCTCACACTCGCTTCGAGCGCTGCACGGATGAGCCCCGTTGCACCCGAGGCAACGGTGTACCGTCCGTGGTCGAAGGCGCTCATCGTAATTTTGAAGCCTTCGCCCTCTTCGCCGATGCGATTTTCGGCGGGCACCCTCATATCCTGGAAGTTGATCCATCCGGTCGAGCCAGCGCGCACGCCCAGTTTGCCGTGCAGGTCGCCGCGGGTCACGCCGGAGGTGTGCAGATCGACGATGAAGCATGAGAGTCCCTCAGAGGGCTTCCGGGCAGAGGGATTCGTTTTAACGGTGACCAGCGCCAGGTCCGCCAGGGAGGCGAGGGAGATCCACATCTTTTCGCCGTTCAGAACGTAGAAATCCCCATCTCGTTTCGCGGAGGTCCGCATGGCTGCCACGTCTGATCCCATGCCGGGTTCGGTGAAAACGCCGCAGCCGATCTTTTCGCCGGTCGCCAGCGGGATCAGGAACTTCTGCTTCTGCTCTTCCGTTCCCCACTGAAAGACCGTCATCCCGCACAAGCCCGTGTGCACCGACATCACCACCCGCAGGGAGGTGTCCATGGCTTCCAGTTCTTCGCAGGCGAGGCCCAGGGCGATGTAATCCATGCCCGCGCCACCGTAACGGACGGGAAAAGGCAGACCGAGAATGCCCAGCTCGCCCATGCGCTTCACCGCAAAGGGGATCGGCTCCTGTTTGCGGTCGTATTCTTTGATCACGGGCGCGATCTCCTTTTGAGCGAAGTCACGCACCATTTTTTGAGTCATTCGATGTTCTTGGGAAAGGGAGAAATCCATGTGCCGCCTCGGGGAAGATTTTCTCTCATTATACCCGCGGGAAGATGGTGACTTCCCGCCTCAGGCAGCCGGTAATGGGTCCCGTTAAATAAAAAAGCCCGACTGCCGCTTTCGCCGTAAGGCGTGGCATCGGGCTAGGGGTTTTGGATGTCTTCGTTCATGATTTCTTCTCGACACCCATGTTGCTCAGCTCATCCGAATTGATGTTCGAGACGAGCAAGTCCGCACCTGCAAGGGCGAGGAACAGGAGCAAACAGACGGAAACAACAACGATAAACATGGAAGACCTCCTTTCTCTATATACCTATTAACGCCTTTTAGCCCACAAAGTTATATCCCCTAAGGGTACTGAAATGTATTTGAAAGGAACAAAAATTTCAACGCTGTAAGGCTATACTCTTGACGCTGGTTTGCGATTTTTGTTCCATCAATTAATACGGCGCTGGAACGATGATGTTGCAAAACAAGGCAGGCAGTACGCTCGAACTGTCAGACGTTTTATTGCCAAATCTTCATACGTTCATTTTATATGGAAACATTGTGCTCGAAGAAAATTCACAACAATTGCCTACAAAAGATGCTACTGTGTATTGATTGATACCCAGGTTGACAAAACCAGTCTTTGCGATAAAATTCAGTCCGCAGAAAAAAAGCCGAAGTGGCGGAATTGGCAGACGCGCTACGTTCAGGGCGTAGTGAGGGTTCCCTCATGTGGGTTCAAGTCCCACCTTCGGCACTAAAAAACAAGACTCGCTGAAAGGCGAGTTTTTTGTTGCCCCTCCTACTACTCTGGTCCCTTTCATGCTCTGGGAAGGGGATGAGTGTGGTCTTCTCAAGATCGAAGTGAATCCTCGAATGGCCCACAAATTAGCGCCAATTCGCGGGATTTTGTGGAAAAAACAGATGCTAGCCCGGGTTATGAGAAAGCCTTAAAAGGGCGAAAGCAAGCCATCAGGGATGGGATGAGGGGTGGTATAATTAGAGTAAATCAGGCATATCCTTCATTAGTTAAGACGCGGAGTCGCAGAATCTCGTCCTTCGTGTCTTTTTTATGCCGAGACCCCACTTTCAAGAGAAAATTATGGCTGAAGAGAATATTCAAACCAATAACGGTAATGTCCAACAAGTTGACATAGATGCCCAGATGCGTGACGCCTATCTCGATTACGCCATGAGCGTCATCGTGGCGCGCGCTCTGCCCGACGCCCGCGACGGGTTGAAACCTGTCCACCGCCGCATTTTATATGCCATGCATGAGTTGGGGATCCGCTCGAATTCTTCGTACAAGAAATCCGCCCGTATTGTCGGCGAGGTGCTGGGTAAATTCCACCCGCACGGCGACTCGGCGGTCTATGAGACGATGGCACGCATGGCGCAGGACTTCTCCATGCGGTATATGCTCGTGGATGGACAGGGCAACTTCGGGTCGGTAGATGGCGATGCGCCCGCAGCCATGCGTTACACGGAAGCCCGCCTCCACAAACTCGCCGAAGAGCTGCTCGCTGACCTGGACAAGGATACCGTTGATTTTGGACCCAACTTCGATGACTCACTCGAAGAGCCGCTTGTCCTGCCTGCGCGTGTGCCACATATGCTTCTCAATGGCACGTCGGGAATCGCGGTCGGCATGGCGACCAATATCCCACCGCATAACCTGCGCGAACTGACCAGTGCTGTCAGCTTCCTGATCGATAACTACGACACGATGGATGACGTCCCTGTGGATGCGTTGATGAAGCTCATTCCGGGACCGGACTTCCCAACGGGTGGCATCATTGTCGGGCGCGAAGGGATCGAGGCGGCGTATGGCACCGGCCGGGGACGCCTGGTCGTACGCGGGATGGCGCATATTGAGGAGGGGAAGAGCGGTCGGCACGAGATCATCATTACCGAAATCCCGTACCAGGTCAATAAATCAACCCTGATCGAGCGGATCGCGGAGCTGGTGCGTTCAGATAAGATAGACCAGATCTCGGATCTGCGTGACGAATCGGATCAGCGCGGCATGAGTATCGTGATTGAGTTGAAACGCGGCGCGCAGCCCAAGAAAGTCCTTAACCAACTTTACAAATATACTGCATTGCAGTCCACGTTCGGTGTGCAATTGCTGGCTCTTGTGGATGGCGAGCCGCGTACCTTGTCCTTGAAACGTTCGCTGCAGATTTTCATTGAGCATCGTCAGACGGTCATTGTCCGCCGCACGAATTTTGAACTGGCGAAAGCCCGCGCCCGCCAGCACATTCTGGATGGGTATCTGATCGCGCTTAACAATCTCGACGCGGTGATCAAGACGATCCGCGAATCAGATGATGCCGACGCTGCCAAAGCAAACCTGGTCAGCCGCTTCAAATTGAGCGAGATCCAGGCGCAGGCAATTTTGGATATGCAGTTGCGCAGGCTGGCGGCTCTCGAACGCTGGAAGATCGAGGAAGAGCACAAACAGGTCGCAGAACAGATCGCTCACTTTGAAGATCTGCTGGCCCATCCCAAGAAGATTCTCAGCCTGATCCAGGATGACATGCGCGATCTCGCCGAAAAATATGGCGACGACCGCCGTACACGCATCGCGGCGGAAGCCACCGAAGCCCTCAGCGAAGCGGACCTGGTCCAGGATGAAGCCGTGTTGATCAGCCTGACAGAGCGTGGCTACGTGAAGCGCGTTGCCGCGTCTGCCTTCCGTTCCCAGAGCCGCGGCGGACGCGGAGTGATGGGGCACACCACCAAGGATGAAGACGTGGTGACTGCGCTCATCCCCGCTCGCAGCTTGGATACGATGCTGTTCTTCTCCGATCGTGGCAAGGTCTATTCCGAGAAGGTCTACCAGATCCCGGATGCCGACCGCACTGCCAAGGGGATTCCGCTGGTCAACGTGCTTGCGCTTGACGCCAACGAGCACATCACGGCAGCGATCGCGGTTTCGGATTTCTCTGCCCATGGGTTCTGTGTGCTTTCCACCGCACAGGGTAAGGTCAAGCGGGTGGTGATGGAGGAATTCGCGGCTGTCCGCCCATCGGGGTTGATCGCCATGACGCTGGAAGAGGGCGATCATCTTGGCTGGGCGCGCCTGACCAGCGGCAAGGATGAAGTCATCTTCGTCACCGAACATGGTCATGCCCTGCGTTTTAGTGAAAGCAAGATCCGTGCGATGGGACGGCAGGCTGCCGGCGTACAGGCGATCCGCCTCCGGAATGGAGATCGCGTTACAAGCATGGATGTGGTCGAGAAAGACGGTTCCCTGCTTGTGATCACAAGCAACGGATTTGGCAAACAAACCACGTTGCAAGCCTATGCTCCAAAGGGACGCGCAACGAACGGTATTTCCACTATCGACCAGAAGGCTCTGGGGGAGATCGGCAAGATCGTTGCGGCGCGCGTGGTTCAACAGGCGGATGACCTGACGATCATCACGGCAAACGGCGTGGCGATCAGGATCAAGAACAAGGACGTGAGACAGGCGGGACGCTCCACCAAGGGCGTACACCTCATCAAACCGCAGCCGGGCGATAGCGTGGCGTCTGTGGCACGCATCGCAGCCGAGGATCTGAAAAAGGCAGGCGCACAGCTCAACGGCGACGAAAAGATGGATGAAGCACAACCACAGTTGGTATAACAATGAAGCCCAGTGGCAATAGCGCCACTGGGCTTTTTTATTTAAATTCGTTTGGGATTGTTAAACTCGATGGCTTAAAACAGGGTCATCTTTTCAAATACAAACATTGCCAGGGTCCCCATGATGCAAACGGTGAACAGCAGCATCAGGGAAACGAAGAATCGCTGCTGCGGGGTCATCCCGAGGAAACGCCTGTTGCTGTTGTTGCGGCGTTTTGCAACGGCCTTTGCCTTTGCGACTGGCTCCTTATAGAGATCGTTTTGTTCTTCTTCATAGAAGGATGATGATTCTGCGGAATCGCGTAGGTTATCAAACATGTTTACCTCATTGCAGGGAAAGTATATCACGCCTGTGGACGCAGGTGCACATCCCCAAAACGAACTGTGACGGATTTGCCATCCTCATTTCTTAATTGCAAACTCCCATCGGCTTCCAGCCCCAGCAGTTTGCCAGTAATGGGAATTCCGCTTCCCTTCTCGACCTGGACCTGCTCGCCGCGAAAGGCAAGCGCCTTTTCCCACGAAGCGATAAATGAATCCATGCCAAGGTGCGGGCGCAGAGCAACAATCCCTGCCAGGATATCGTGCAGGAGCGTTTTGCGTTCTACGGCTGTGCCCAGCTCTTCCTCCAGGCTGGTGGCGGGGAACTGCAGCAAATCGAGGGATGGCACGGCACCTTTCAGGACATTTACGCCAATGCCGATCACTACACAATCCAGTTCATCGCCCGACCAGATGGATTCGATCAGGATGCCAGCCACCTTGCAGCCTTTCAGAAGAACGTCATTGGGCCACTTGATCTGCGCGACGAGTCCGCGTGTCCGCAGGGCATCGGCTACGGCAAGGGCGGCCAGACCCACGGTCCGCGTGAGATGCGGTTTTTCCTCCGCCGTGGGACACAGGATCAGGCTAAAGGCCAGGGCCGTCCCTTTGGGAGTAAACCATTTCCGGTCCAGCCGTCCGCGGCCTGCGGTTTGTTCATCCGCGATCACCAGCGACAGGTCTGCAGCGCCGCTGGTCGCCCAGGCAAGAGCTTCATTGTTGGTCGAGCCGATGGAATCAAAGTAACGAACATCCCCCAGGGGGAGTTTCGAGAGGGCTTTCTTCAATTCGTTCTGGTTCATGGAGTGATAAACCTGACAGTCCCTAAAACTTGTCAGGTCTCATGGGTTACTGCAACAACAGCAACCAGGGATTGATCGGAGACCCACCCTGGCGGATCTCAAAGTGCAAGTGTGCACCCTGAGAGTTGCCGGTGTTGCCGGCTGCTCCAATGGGGGCACCGGCAGAGATGCTCTGGCACTGCCCCACAGAAATAACGCTCAAGTGGGCGTAGATCGTCACATACCCGTTGCCGTGATCGATTTGAACAACATTGCCATATCCATAGTTCCAGCCTCCCTGTGCCTGGGTTACCACGCCATTATCTGCCGCCCAAACTGTTGTGCCCTCCGGGGCAGAGATGTCAATACCGTTGTGACCATCCTGGCCGAAGTTATAGCCCGAAAGGAAACGGTCACCCGCGGGCCAGCTGAAGAAACCCCGACTCTGGTAACCACCTTCGCATCCGCTCCCTGCACCTGTGCTTTCCCGGGTGACGACCTGGATGAAGAGGGGCTGATCGTTTTCTTCAGCGCCCGGGATCATGACACGCGTTCCGGTTGCAACAATGGGGTTTGTTAGATCGAGACTATTGCCGGGCCAATAAATGATGTCATCCGGATCGACCTCGAATTTCTCGGCGATGGATTCAACGGTATCCCCGTCCTCCCACTCGTAATATACGCCGTCTGTAGGCGGGATCACAAGTTCCTGTCCCGGCTGGATGTTGGCAGGACTGCCGTCAAACTCCTCGTAGTTTGCCCAGTAGACGGTCTCTGGCTTTAATTTAAATGTGTCCGCAATGGCAAAGACCGAGTCCCCGCGCACGACACGATATTCCTCAGGCTCATAGCGCGGCTTATCAGCAGGGATATTGGTCTTAAGCAGGATACCGCGCCTAATGGCTGCGAGCCCGCCAGGGGCTCCTCCCAGGGCCGGCATGGACACTTGAGGAGACCCGCTGTTGGGTCGCGCGGTTGCCACGAGCTCCGGAGCCTGTGTCCCAGAATTGGCTGCTCTCCACTGAAGGGCACCAAAAATCATGCCTGCCACTATGAGTAGTGTGACAGCCCAACTAACTATACTAAAACGATGGTTGTTGAAGAACGATGAGAGTTTGGACATTCGGTAAATTATGCTTATGAAGAATTGGTCTGTAGGGCGACATTTATGTCGCCCCGCCGGGCCAGCGACACGCTTCGCAGTGTCGCATTACGCGTCTCTGCCGAGATTCTCAAGGAATTCCTGGTTATTGCGGGCGCGGTCCAGGCGGGTAACGATCGCTTCGGTCGCGACCGATTGATCCATACCTGCACCGGCAGGTTGTGGGGAGGTCATCTGAATGTACATGCGGCGCATTAGCCAGACACGTTGCAGCAGATCGGGACCGAGCAACAGGTCTTCGCGACGTGTGGACGAGCGTTCGATATCCACAGCCGGGAAGATGCGGCGTTCCTGCAGTTTGCGGGAAAGGATCAGCTCCATGTTGCCTGTGCCTTTGAATTCTTCATAGACCACATCGTCGAGACGGGAGCCTGTGTCCACCAGGCAGGTCGCGATGATCGTCAGGGAGCCGCCTTCTTCGATATTGCGCGCGGCGCCGAAGAAACGCTTGGGCGGGTACAGCGCCGAAGGGTCCATACCGCCCGAAAGCGTGCGTCCCGACGGGTTCACAACGAGGTTGTAGGCACGCGCCAGCCGGGTGATCGAGTCCATCAAGATTACCACGTGGCGACCGATCTCGACCAGCCTCTTAGCTCGCTCTAAGGCGAGCTCAGCCGTGCGCACGTGAGATGTGACCGGCTCATCGAACGTGGATGCAACGACTTCGGCATCCACAGAGCGGTCCATGTCGGTCACTTCTTCCGGACGCTCGCCGATCAGTGCAACGATCAGGTGGACATCTGGATATTTAGTTGAAATCGAGTTCGCAATTTGTTTAAGGATCGTGGTTTTCCCCGCTTTGGGAGGCGAAACAATCAGCCCGCGCTGACCGCGACCAATGGGAGCGATCAGGTTGATCAGACGTGGAGCTAGGGTGTCGTGATCGGTTTCGAGGTCAAAGCGTTTATCGGGGAAGATTGGTGTCAGGGTTTCAAATACTGGTCGATGGGCAGCATCCTCGGGGTCCACACCATTGATCGATTCGACCTTAAGCAGCCCGAAATGCCGTTCGCTCTCGCGCGGCGGGCGGACCTGCCCGATGACCAGATCGCCTGCCCGGAGTTCATGGCGGCGCAGTTGGGCTTGTGAGACATAGACGTCCTGGTCGCTGATCCTGTAATTGGTGGCGCGCAGGAAGCCGATCCCTTCGCTCATGATCTCCAGGATGCCGCCGCGCAGTTCGATCCCTTCTTTTTGTGCCTCCGCCTCGCGGATCGCCATGGCGAGCGTCTCTTTTTTCAAGCGATTGGCGTTGGGAATGTTCAAGCCCTTCGCGATCGCGCGTAGTTTTGTGAGAGGTTCGTTCTCAAGTTCTAGGATTTTCATAGTTTTTTCTCTTGGGTTGGAATGTGTGGATGAATGGAAAACAGAATTGCCCAGAAAGCATCAAGCCATCTGGTGATGTCCCTTAGGTTGTGGAGACGTGTGGATTTTCGTTCAAATTGAGTCAGTTTACGCGGAACCCGTGCAGGTTGAATCGCCGTGCCTCTGGATTACGCAATCATAAGTCTTTAAAGCATCTGGGGAGTTGCCAATATTATAGCATGTTCGATGAGGTGACGCAAGCAGATTAACACTTTTCAAACAGAGCTTTCAAAAATGTGAAAATAGCAGATTCAAACAAGTGTGGCTGAAAATTTCTCAACATCTGACAGGATCTGATTTTGCAGATCCCACAAACGACGGTAGAGGCCTGCGTGCCTCAGCAGTTCGGCATGGGTACCACGCTCCACGATGCGGCCCTCATCCAGGACCAGGATCTCATCCACATGTTCAAGCCCAATCAGGCGATGGGTGATCAGCAGCGTGGTTTTGCCTCGCATGATCCTAAATAAAGTTTCCAGCACCTGTCTTTCCGTGTGCGGATCCAGGTTGGCTGTGGGTTCATCGAAGATCAGGATGGGGGCATCCTTCAACAGGGCGCGCGCGATCGCCAGTCTCTGGCGCTCCCCACCGGAAAGCCGCAAGCCTTGTTCGCCGATCAGGGTGTCATAGCCTTTGGGAAGGCTGATGATAAAGTCATGGATCTGTGCCGCCTCTGCCGCGGCTTCCATTTCCTCCTGGCGCACCCCTCGACGCGCCAGACGCAGATTTTCACGGAGGCTCGTGTTGAAGAAATAACTGTTCTGTGAGACGAGGGCGATCTGTCTTCGGACCTCGTCCGGATCCAGCGCCTTGAGCGAGGCGCCGCCCAAAGCGATGTCTCCCAATTCGTAATCCCAGAACCTGAGCAGCAGATTGGCAAGCGTGCTTTTTCCCGCGCCGCTCGGACCGACGACTGCAACTGATTTCCCGGCCGGGACCGTGAAGGTAATGTCCTGCAATACGGGAATGTTTTGGGAGGAGTAGGAAAATGAGAGATCCGAGAATTGGATGTTTGATGATGAACTGATCTCTATCCTCTTTTCTCCATTCTCCTTCACCGCGGGCTCTGCATCCACAACTTCGAACAACCGTTTCGCCGCTTCGCGCGATGTATTCCACATTTGCGCGGCGAGGGGCAGGGGAGTGACAGCTTCGAAGGATGCCAGCGTCATCAACGCAAATGTGCCAAGCATGACCCCCTGGATGTTCCCTGCGGTCACCTGGGGAATGACGAGTGTCAACACCAGCCAGAGTCCCAGGTTGGTGAACAGCGTTCCCAGTGCAGAATGGGCGCCGCTGATGCGCGCCATTTGTTTCTGGGTCGAGCCGTATATCTCTCCCGCGGAGGCGATCCGATCCAGGCGATCTTTGCCGCGCCCAAAGGCGAGCAGGTCGGCGATACCCTGAATCCCATCCACGAGCTGCGAATGGATGTCGCCGCGCTGGGTGATGAGTCGCTGCCCGGTGCGGCGGCTGACGATCTGGCTGAGGAGGGGTAGGACCAGACCCAACAGGAGGAAAAATCCGATCAGCATAAGAACAATCGGCGGGTAGAAGGATGCGAAGAAGACGGATACGCCGAGTCCGATGAGGACCGCCGTCAAGGATGGGGAGATCACGCGGACGTAAAAGTTTTCCAGCGTCTCCACATCGCCGATGACGCGCGCCAGCAGGTCTCCGCTTTTGTATTCCATCAGACGCGCGGGCGCCAGAGGTTCGAGCTTTTCGTAGAGCCAGACGCGCAGACGGGCAAGCAAGCGAAAGGTGACGTTGTGGGAGACGAGCCTTTCAAGATAGCGAAAGACCCCCCGGCTGATGCCGAAGAAACGCACGCCAACGACGGAAACGCCGAGATCGGCAACAGACGGATGCAAGCCAGCGGTGGAGATCAGCCACGCGGATGTGCCGATCAAGGCTACGCTTGAGCCGATGGTGAGAGTGCTGAGCAGAACAGACAATGCCACCCAATTCCAGGAACCGTTGAGGAAGGAGAGCAGACGAATTAAGATTGGTGATTGGGTGATTTGGTGATTGGGCGATGGGGCGATGGGATGTCGGGCATCAGTAACAGGCATCGATTGTTGAGCTGCTTCTGCCTTTTCACTTTTTACTTCTCTGCTTTCAACCTCTTCATTTTGAACTTCATACACCTTCACCATTCTTGCGTATGCCCCGTTCTGAGCCAGCAGTTCGCGGTGCACGCCTGACTCGATCATGCGACCTTCTTCGAGTACGATGATCTGGTCTGCCCGGAAAATCGTGTTCAGCCGATGGGCGATGGTGATGACGGTCCGGCCTTGCATGAGGCGGGGTATGGATTCTTCGAGCAGGGATTCGGTTTCCGGGTCGAGGCTGGAGGTCGGTTCGTCCAGGATCAGGATGGGCGCATCTTTCAGGAAGGCACGTGCCAGGGCGAGGCGCTGCGCCTGCCCGCCGCTGAGGCGCGCCCCGCTTTCGCCGATGACCGTTTCGTACTTTTCAGGAAGCGTTTCAATGAAGTCATGCAAATGCGCTGATTTCGCCGCTGCGACCATTTCTTCGTACGTTGCCTCTGGCTTGCCGAGCCGAATGTTTGCGGAGAGGGTGTCGTGAAAGAGATATGGCCTTTGTGGAACCCAGGCGATGTGGCAACGCAATTCGGAAATTGGGAATCGGGAATCGGGATTGATGATGATTGCACCAGAGGCAGGTTGGACAAAGCCGAGCAGGAGGTTGACGAGTGTCGACTTTCCCGCTCCACTGGCACCAACGAGGGCAACTTGTTGACCAGTTTTTATTTGTAAATTGATGTTTTCGAGTGCTGGTGTTGTTTCGCCTGGATAGGTGTAAGTGACATTTTTGAATTCAATAGAAGATATTTCTTCAATGGGTTGATCGCTAATAGCTAATCGCTGATCGCTGGAGACGGGTAAATCTAGAATCTCAAAAATCCTCCTCGCAGCCGTCGTGCCAGACATTCCGGCGTGGAAGCGGGCACCCAGCATGCGCAGTGGCAGGTAGAACTCCGGCGCCAGGACCAGGATAAAGAATGCCTCGAGGAAATCCATCCTAGCATACAGCAGGCGAAAGCCGATTTCGACCGCGATGACGGCGGTGCTGAGTGTTGCCAGTAATTCCAGCGCCAGGGCTGAGAGGAAGGTGATCCGCAAAACACTGAGGGTGGTGTCACGGAACTGGTCACTGACTTTCGCAATATTCCCGGCGTGGGCTTTGGATTGACCGAACAATTTCAGGGTCGTCAGTCCCTGCAAGCTGTCAAGGAAATGCGCGGCGAGCCGTGAGAGGCTCTGGTACTGTCGTTTGGTGACGATCTCTGCGCCTTTGCCGATCATGATCATAAAGAAGGGAATCAGCGGCGCGGTGATGAGCATGACGATGCCCGACAGCAGGTCAAGCGGGAAGACGACGATCAAAATGCTGATGGGAACCAGCGCGGTGATGACAAGCTGAGGCAGATACTGGCTGTAATAGGCATCCAGCGCTTCGATGCCTTCGACTGCGGCGGTGGTCAACTCGCCGGTGCGCTGTCCGCGCGTATAGGCGGGACCCAGGTTCAGGATATGGTCAAAGAGTCGCTCGCGCAGCTCTGATTTGATCCTGACTGCGACCGCGTTCGCGCTGACTTCATTGACCCACGTCAGGAGGGCGCGTCCCGCAATGACGATCAGGATGAGGCGCAGCCAGACCGCCACCTCCGCGAGCGTCTGTCCCTTCAGAAAGACTCCATTCACGGTGCTGCTGATGAGGTAGGCCTGGCCGATCGTCAGCAAGCCCGCCAAAAGCCCGGAGAGGACCGTTAGCAGGAGTGCAGAACGGGAATCGCGTGTAAGAGCAAGCAGTTTGCGATGCATGAAAAGGTGTCAGGGATCAGGTGTCAAGTATCAGGTGGTAGGTTAAAGACTTGGAAGGTTGAGGGGTGGATTCCATCAACCTTCCAAGTATATGCACTAATCTGGTTTAGTAAACAAGGTGCTGTTTCTCAGCAATGATGCGTTTGCGGAACATGTAGTACGACCAGCCCTGATAGGCGAGCACGATCGGGACGAAGATCAGGGCGACGATGGACATGACCGACAACGTGTATTGCGAAGAGGATGCGTTGTAGATGGTGAGACTGTAAGCCGGGTCCGTGCTGGAGATCATCACGCGTGGGAACATCAGGATGAAGAAGGTAACCTGCGTCAACACGATGTGTAGCGAGGTCATGATGAATGCCCAGCCTTCCATTTTGCGGTTGATGAAGAAGATGGTCACCAGGAGCGCCAGGTAGGATGCAATCGGTGTGGCGCCTGGGTTTACGCCCAGTTTGCTCGTGATGTCTGTGTAGAAGTAGGTGGCAACCAGGAGCAACGTGGTGATGGCTGCCGCGGCAACGTAGATCTTTTTGGATAGCTTGTGAACGCGTTCGCGCAGTTCGGCCTCCAACTTCAAGCCGAGGAAGTTGGCACCGTGCAGGACGAAAACCGTCACTGTGGTCAAGCCGCCGATCAATCCGTACGGATTCAGCAGGGTGAACAGGTTGCCCGTGTACATCATGTTCTCGTTGATCGGAACGCCGCGCGCTAGGTTGGCAAAGGCTGCACCCAACAGAAAGGAAGCCAGGAACGAGCCGATGGCGATCATCCAGTCGAAGCGGTTGCGCCAGCCGCGGTTGGCGTCCTTCGAGCGGTATTCGAACGAGATGCCGCGCAGGATCAAGCCGATCAGCAGCAGGAACAGCGCCAGGTAGAAGCCACTGAACATAGTGGCATACCAGTGCGGGAACGCGGCAAAGGTCGCGCCGCCCGCGGTGAGCAGCCAGACTTCATTTCCATCCCAGACGGAACCGATTGTGTTGATGATGGCACGTCGTTCTACATCCTTCCTGCCAAGGAAAGGGAGGAGCATTCCTACCCCAAAGTCAAAACCTTCCAGGAAATAGAAGCCGATCCACAGGATGGCGATCAGGATAAACCAAAGTATTTGGAGAAATTCGTAAGACATATTATGCCTCTCTTCCTAGTCTTGAGCGCCGATGGGCAGCGCGTCGCCAATACCGCCACTTTCGGGCCCCTCATCCACCGATTCGTGGAGGGCGGCATCCGGGCCTGCGATGGCAAATTTCTTCATCAGGTAGAACATCGCACTGGCCAGCGAGCCATAGACCACTGTGTAGCCGAGCAGGGAAATGAGCAGGTCGAGGGGAGTGAGATTGGGAGAGACCGCTTTTTCAACCGTAAGCAAGCCCTGCACGATCCAGGGCTGGCGGCCCATTTCGGTCAGGATCCAGCCGCTCGTGTTGGCGATGTACGGCAAGACCAGGACCCAGGGCACCCACTTCATCCATTTTGCATTTTCATACTGTTTGCGTGTGGCAAGCAGGAAGAGGCACGATAGCAGGATCATGACAACTCCGACCGTCATCATGAAGCGGAATGTCCAGT